>Ga0164243_10004977_pt1 | contig 20482 bp, 11 predicted proteins | sample OricompcompostOP_FD_108781 | JGI IMG/M metagenome (GOLD analysis project Ga0164243, IMG submission 108781) | Organic Plus compost microbial communities from Emeryville, California, USA - Original compost - Organic plus compost (OP) | ecosystem: Engineered > Solid waste > Mixed feedstock >...
CGTCCGCGACAGCAGAATATCGGCCGCGCTCACGTCCGGTGCAAACTGGAGCACGTCGCCGGCGCTGGAGCCACTGTCAGAGATGAAGTCCTGGCCGTAGCCACGGCCGAAGACATAGACATCATCGCCAACATGCCCCTCCAGGTAGTCGTCGCCCGCCCCGCCATCGAGGACATCATCGCCGCTGCGCCCCTCTAAGCGGTCGTCGCCCGCGCCGCCATCGAGCGTGTTGCTCGCTCCATCTCCGATCAGATAATCCGCGCCCGGCGTGCCGGTCAGCAGCCTGGCGAGCACGGCGCTGTAGTCCCACACCGTGCCGTCGGCGAACTGGATCTGCTCGATGCAGCCGGCCCCCGCGGTGTAGCGATAATCCCCTGAAAAGTAATCCTCAATTACCAACTGGTCCTGGGTGTCCGCGATCGTTAGAACGAGATCCTTCCACCACGACCCCGCCCGGGACAGCAGAACATCAGCTGCATTCACGTCCGGTGCAAACTGGAGCACATCGCCGGTGCTGGAGCCACTGTCAGAGATGCTGTCCTGGCCATAGTCGCGGCCGAACACATACACGTCGTCGCCGCTGCGCCCCTCCAGGTAATCATTGCCTGCCCCGCCATCGAGCGTGTTGGCGCTCCCATCTCCGATCAGATAGTCAGCGCCCGGCGTGCCGGTCAGCAGCCTGGCGAGCACGGCGCTGTAGTCCCACACCGTGCCATCGGCGAACTGGATCTGCTCGATGAGACCGGCCCCCGAGGTGTAGCGATAATCCCATGAAAAGTACTGCTGGATTGTCAACCGGTCCTGCGTGTCCGCGATCGTGAGAACAATGTCCCCTTGGCTCGTGCGTGACACGCTCACCTGGTCAGGATTGACATCCGCAGCGACCCGAAGCACATCCCCCGTGTTGGAACTCGCATCATTGATGATATCCTCGCCGTAGTCGCGGCCGAAGACATAGACATCATCACCGCCGCGCCCCTCCAAGTAATCATTGCCCGCGCCGCCATCGAGCGTGTTGGTCCCGTTATCTCCGATCAACGTATCAGCCCCGGGCGCGCCGGCCAGTGCCTTTGCCAACGCATCCTGATAGTCCCATACTGTGCCATCGGCGAAATGGAACTCTTCGACCCGGTAGAAGGTGTACGGCCCTTGCCAATCAAACTGGCCACTGATCCGAAGCAGATCCGAATGGCCTTGAACGGCGATCAGAAGGTCGTCACCGACGCGAGACATCACGACGTTATCGACCGTGACCCCCGCCCCGAAGACGACCTTGTCGCTCTGATCCCACCGCACGTCCGCGACGCTGTCGTAAATCGTATCCGACCCGTAGCCGATATCGAACCGATAGGAATCGCCGCCCGAGCGCCCGTGGAGCTGGTCGTTGCCCGCCTTGCCGTCCAAGGTTTCGCCGTAGTCCGATCCATAGAGGACGTCGTCACCGTCCGTGCCGACAACATCCACGTCCTCCGGGTTGAAATCGGTATATGAGATGACAGTCCCGTCGGCGAAAGCGAATTCCTCGATCGCGCCCTTTTGCCCAACGACCCAACGGTCAAACTGCGTAGCAAGCGTCAGCGTCTCACCCGTGTCCTTGATCGTGAAGATAAGCGACTCAGCGCCACGCGATATCGTCACATCCTCGAAGCGCAAGTCCTTGAAGAGGACACGGTCTTGGTTTGGGAGAAGGGGGTTACTATACCCCTCGTGGACGCTATCGTGCCCGTAGCCCCGCCCGAAGACATAGGTGTCGCTGAATTGACCCCCGGCGAGGTAATCGTTGCCACCGCGCCCATCGAGAACATCGTACTCGGAGAACCCGATGATCGTGTCATCGCCTGCCGTCCCGGCCTCGTCGAGGACACGTTGGCGTAGATATTGATGCGTCCACACGGTGTTCGAGCCGTCCGTGAAGACGAACTGTTCGATCCGATCGAAATAGAAATTGCCGAAGACACCGGTCGCAACGACGCGGAATTGGTCCTTCAAAGTCACCTCATCCTCGGTATCCCTGATCTTGATCGTCAGGCTCTCCGAACCGGGCACGCGCACGAGCTCGATGTCTTCCGGCCGCACGTCAGCATTGAACCGCACCGTGTCGAAGCCGCCCGAGAGGATGTTATACTGATTGTCCTCGAACACATCGCGGCCGTATCCGCGGCCAAAAACATACGTGTCATTCTCATTGCCGCCGGAGACATAATCGGAGCCTGCGCCTGCGTCCAGAATGTCGCTGCGTGAGAAGCCGTAAAGCTGATCATCGCCCTCGGTCGAGTACGTGTCGATCACGCGCGTGAAAATGTCATCGGCGGTAAGCCAAGAGCCATCTTCAAAGGTGACGAGCTCGATTCGATCCATCCACCAAATGCCGAAGGGGCCCGTGTAGGTCGCGGTAAACTGGCCGCGAATCGTCACCGTGTCGCTCGCGCCCTTGATGCCGATCGTGACGTCATTCGACCCGCCAACGCGGCTGAAAGTCAGTTCGTCGCGCTTGATCCCGTCGATGAACTGCAGGACATCGATCGCATTGCGGTATTCGTTGTTTTCGTTATCCTCAATGACGTCGTGACCATCGCCGCGGCCGATGATGTAGATATCACTGTCACCGCCACCGGACATCACGTCATCGCCCGTGCCGCCTTGGAACATATCGGTGTCCGGTGTTCCGACGAGGGTGGTGCTGTTCGGGTCGACCCGCATGACTGCGCGCGCGATGTCGAGGCCCGTCCAGACAGTACCGTCTGCGAAGACGATCTCGCGCACGCCGGTGTCGTTGGTGGCGTCCCCGATCATCGGGCCCGGCCACTCGCCTTCGAACTGGTCCTTGATCGTAATGGTCTCGCCGGTTGCCCTGACCCTCAAGATCAGGTCGATCCCGTCCCGGATCGCCTCGATGTCCGCCACCTTATGGTGGGAAAAGCGAAGCAGATCGGTTGCGCCGCTTTGCTCGATGTCCTCGATGACATCGGTGCCGACACTCCGGCCGATGACATAGTTGTCGGCCCCGCTGCCGCCGCGCACGACTTGGTCGGTGCCGTCGAGATAGAAAATATCGGCCTCGTTTGATCCCAGGAGCTCCCCGGAGCCTGCGATGACCAGCTCTTGCGGCACGCCGAGCGTATTGGCCACGTCCTTGAGGGCAAGTGGGAGGCCCACGGTTTCGTAGGCCGCGACAATATTGGCGAAGAGATAGCCGTATGTGACGACCCGGTTCTCACCGCGCTGAAGCCCGCCGACGACGTAGTCGAGAATCGGCTCCCAGGCGTCGAGCCAAGCCGTTGCCCCCGCTTGGTCCTGCGGACTTGCGCGGAAGATCGCTTCGTACATCGGCACGAGCTGCCGGTCCGTGACGGCGCGGAAGGAATCGTTCTGGACGTCGTAGGCAAGTCCCTCGAAATACGTCTCGAGCGGCCCCTGCGCGGCGAGCCGCACGACGATGAAGTTGAGCGACTTCCACAGCGAATCCAGGGCGGAAATCGCGGCGTTGGCTTCAGTGCCATTCGCCGGTGCGCGGTCGAGGGGGAGCGCATCGCCAAAATATCGCTCCAGGAAGTCGAGATGGGCTCCTTTGAAGACCGTCCACTGCCCCTCCGCCGACCGGCTGGCCAGCACGTCATCGTAACTGGGCCGACCAATGACGGCGCCGTTCGCGTCCAAGATGTTTGCCCCGCTCGCGAGCCGCCAGTAGACACCGTCTTGGTCCAGGACAGCGTACGCGAAGTCACTGACACGGGGCTGGCCGCCGGCCCCCGTCGTCACAAAGATCGTGACGTCACCGCGGCCGGACGGCGGGACCTCGGCGAGCGCACCACTCGCATCGGGCAGTCGGACCGCCCGCGCCCACCCGGCAAGGATGGGGATCGCAGCATCGCGCAGGGCCCCGAGGTCGACGGCGGTCAGGCCTGGAAGCGCCGCCTGCACCGTCGCCACCAGCGTCGGATCGAGCGTCATGGCGACGCGCAAATCCGTAAGCGTCCCCCGGCCCTTGAGCTCGGGCATGGCAGCCGCCTCGGCGCTCACGCTTCTGTCGCCACGGTACTCGGTGCGGAAATTGTCGATCCGAAAGCCCACATCGCCGACGGTGCCCGAGCTGCCGTCTGCGCGCGTGAAGCTGCCCGTCGCCGAAACCACGTTACCGGCGTTCGTCAGCCCGGTCTGTGCCGTCGCCGTGAGGCCGATGGCCGTGATGCCGAGCCCCGAAAGGGTTTCCAGCTCGCCCGCATCCGCGACAGCGTCCTGGTCAAGATCACGCCAAATGCGCAGCTCGGCGTAGATCGGGTCAAGCGCATCGATCACGCCGTCTTGGTTGGTGTCGTACGCCCGCAACGCGTCGAAACCGGACAGCCCCGGCCCGCCGAACAGCTCGCCCACGCCGTCGATGACACCGTTGGCATTCGCGTCGCGCGCCAGAAGACCGTCGTCCGGGTGCACCCATCCGGTGCGCTCGGCGAACAGATCGCCGTCCAGATCGAAGTGTGGCGCCGCGGACGAGCGCGCTGTCAGCTCTAGCCCGTCCCCGTCCAAATCAAACACCAAGGGGTCGACGATGCCCGCGCTCTTCATCCACGCTTCGAGGATGTCGAACCACCCCTCGATGCTCAAATGCGTCGGCATGTTTGGATCGCGCAGCCGGTAAGCTCCGGCCTCGAACTCGCCCACGAGCACACCCGCGGTCTGCGTCGGCATGCCGGGCCCGCCGACATAATTGGCGACATAGGTCTCACGGCCCATAAAGTCTCTGACCACAAGGTCGCCGCGATCGTTGATGCCGTAGCTGATCAAGCCGCCCTGGCCATGGGCCCAACTATCTTCCGAATACTTCCAGCGCATGCCGCCGCTGGCGCGCAAGACCCCGTAGAACCACAGGGTGTCGTGACCCTCCGCGTCCGCGATCAGGACGTTGTCGCCCAGATTGAAACGGTCCCGCCCCTCGCCGCCATGCACCACCGAGCCATAACCAGCGTTGAGCAGCCAGTCGTCGCCCGCGCCGAGATGGATGACCGCCGGGCCGAAGCCGACGACCTGGTCGTTGCCCGCGCCGCCGTCGATCGTCGTGATTCCCTCCGGCGCTGTGTTCGTTGTCCGGTCGAAGGGCGCGTAATAGAGCAGCAGATCGTCGCCGCCATCGCCACTCAATGTCGCGCCGCCGTACCCAATCAGCGTGTCGTTGCCGTCTCCGCCACGCAGCGTCGCTGTCTCGTAGGCGAAGCCGACGTCATTATCAGCGCCGCCATCCCCGCTCGCCTGTCCGGCGAGAATAAAATAGTCTCGCCCATCGCCACCCGAGAGCTGCGCTTGGCCGAGCCCAGCAAGAAGGTCGTTTCCAGCGCCGCCTTCCAAGGTGGCGTTCATTGCGCCGAAGAGCCAGTCGCTGCCCGCGCCACCCTGGAGGTAGGCCTGACCGAACCCGATCAGGATATCTTCGCCTCCGGCGCCGTCGACGGCGGCCGTGTCGTGCGCCACGAGGACGCGACCAGTATCGATATCCGTGAACGTGCCGTCGCGACGGAGGATGATTGGGAAGTCATCCCAAACCAAGGTATCCGGCAGCGAAATCGCCGGATTCATGGGCATGCCCGCGGCCCCAAGATATCCGGCGAAAATGTTACTGAGATCGACGCTGATTTCTGCGTCCGCGAAAAGCGAACCCCAAAGCAGCTTGGCGACAACTTGCACCGCCGAAGAGGCTGCGTCGTTAAGCCCGATCAGGCGCGTTCCCGCCATAATCGGATCTATTTCGCCACCCGTAAGCGTCGAAACGCCACCTGCGATGGTCAACGCTATAGTCCCGGCATTGGTGAAGGCCGGTTCTTCCAAATCCAACGGTGTCAGTTCCTGAACGACACCGAGATGCTCCTCGACGTACACCACGCGGCCCGCCTGATCGCGGATCACCGTGACGCCTTCTATGTCATCACGGTAATAGCCAGCGTCTATCGGGTAGTAAGACGCATTCCGGCCGACCTTGGCGCCAAAGGCTAACTGCAGTCCGGCGAGCAGGGCAGACAATGAACCTGCCGAAAGTAGCGTTTCCAAACCGTCATGCCACATCTGATAATTGCCAGGGAAGTACGCGAGCATTCCTTTGTCGCCCCAAACGCCCTGGTCGACGTTTTGGATATCTTCATCAGATAAGAACCCAGCCCGAACGTCCGGCACGTCCCTATTTCTATCAACGTCTGCAGCGATGGCTTCTAACAACGCATTGGCAATATCAAATGAAAACTCATCAAGCGTGAGATTGTACTTATCCGGATTGCTGTGTTTTGCGATCGCGTTCCCAATAAGAGCGACGCCGCCCAAAACGCCGCTATAGGTTGACACATGTGCCTGAATCAACGCTTGGCGCGAACCGGTGAGCTGGTAATAAAGGAGGTAGAAGCCGCCGCGATCACCAGAGTAAAGCGTGTCCCGAAGCTGTTGGACATGTGCATCAGTCAGGCGTTCGACGGGCATAAAACGACTCCCTTTTTTGAGTTATGCGCGCTCTGCAGCAAAATGAGATGGGCACCTTTGGCCCGCGGCTTTCACCGAAGGCTACGTGCATCAACCTCGCACGGTGAAAGAACGAAGCGACAAATCGATTTTCGAAAGGCGAGTGCGCGCTCGTTCGCGAACACCCGTCCGCCATGCAAGCGGAAGTCCACGAAATGCACATCCGCAACAAGGTCGCGACTTATACGCATGACTGTCCTGCAGAAGTGCACCGGTAGCGCTTCCTGTGCTGGCGCGCAGTCGATCGAAACGAACTGGTCGCCCCCTGGTCGACCGCGATACCAGTCTCGCCGCGGCTTCCGGAAGTGCTCTAGACCGTCGAATGTCCCGACCCGTTCTCCGGTCTTCTCGATACGCCCCCGTGCTCGATCCTCCCAGGGAACCCCCGGACGGATGTAATGGAGCCTTGCCGAATACTGTTGTGAACGAAGCGCACTATCGGCCGCCGTGCGCCCCATCTGGCGCTCAGCTTGGAGTTTCGCCGCGTGCACGCTCAATGCCATCCCATCCGGGTAGGTCAGAGCGACGCCAAGTGTCCCTGTTTCGATTGCGTCCGGCAGCGTTGGAGTCTCATGAGGCCGGTACCCATCTGCAAAGACCACGTACGCTCGTGGGATCCTAAGCATTGCTCTCTGACTCAGATCCGGATTGCCCAAGCGCCTCACGGTTACTTCGATGGGCGTCGGATCGGTCGAATAGTAGTAAATTCGAGAACTATAGGCTGCTGGCCATCGCTCCTGGGCAGCTACCCATTGACTTGGCGCCAATGCCATGACGGTGGAGAAAGATAGCGCGCACCATCTGATTAGCTGCACTTCCCTCCGCCAATGAAGAGCGTAACTCTGTCTCTTCGCAGGTGCTCCGAGGGCCCTGCGCCGCTGCTCCCAATGCAGGCGCGACTGTCCCTTGCATTCTCGGAAGAACCACACCAGACCCCCGAGGCCGCTCTGCATCATCGCTGTCCTGCTCCCCCTGCGACGTGACAGGTCAACCGGCCGTCCTCAGTCGACAGCATTTATGGTAAACACAACCAAAAGGCGTGCGCAACTCTTAGTTTTAATATCGTGACACGATACACGTGCATTTACCGGCTCCAGCATGAACGGTGTTGCCGAACACATCAAAGCGCGTAAGAAACCGGTTGTAACGGGATAAAAAACCATGCGCAGCTAGGGCGCCCTGCGAGGCACAGACCTGAATATCCCATGTGGCACAGCGCGGCCGTGATCGACCGCGCTGCCATCCCTGGGTGATGCCCCCGGCGCGTTAGGCCGCAGCCGCTTCCGCCTCTTTGTTCTTGGGTGCGGACGTGTGCGCGGTGCGGTGTTGTGTGGAGCCTGCGAGAGCCTTTGCCACGGCCAGATCGAAGTTCACACCGGTCGCCTCTTGGACCTGCTTCACGAGCTTGGCGCGCACGGCGGCAATGGGCGCGAGCTCGACGTCCTCGATCACGCCAGCCTTCACGAGGCGCCGGATAACGTGGAGCATCGCCAGCGCGTCCTGGACCTCGATGCCCTTTACTTCGGCTTTCATGTGCTCTCGCGTGAACATGCGTATACCCTCCGGTTGCGTTGTGTTTGTCGAATGATGAGCCAATGGCGCGGCGACCGCGATTTTCGGACAGGCTGTGACGAGCGGCTCGGCTGGACGATGATGGTCATCATACGCGGCGCTTCAGCGCCAGGCCATCAAGCGACTGCTCGATCGCCTTAAGGACCGACTCCGCCGCACCGGGCGGCGCAATAAGGTCCACAAGCCAGGGCTCCTCGCCGCTCTTCCAGTCGGCGGGCCGGAGCCGTGCATTGCCGGCCGCCATGCGCGCGGCGTTTTCCGCATTCAAAAAGGCCCAGCTCACGAACGCGAAGGGCCGATCGTCCCGCACGATCAAGCGCGCCTGGCCGAGGCGCAGCGGCGGCAAGATCCGCCATTCGAGATCCTGGAGGAAAAGTGTGCGATGCTCCGGCGAGCGCAGAAGCAAAAGTGCGATCTGCCCGAGGACGGCCTCCTCGTTCGGCCTCGATGCTTCGGCGGCACGTTCGCGGAGCGCACCCGGCGCCGATTGCGGATCCGGCAGCGGTTCCGCAGCTGATTGCGACGCGACCGCCGCCCGCGGCGGCATCATGGTTTCACCGTTCACGACCTGCTGCATGGATCCTCCAGTCTGTTCTTCTGAATGATAGAATGAGACGTCATCGCGCGGCTTGCAAGCAAGAGTTGCATGGCGGTTCGCAAGTTTGCCTCACCGTTCCCGAAGGCTCTCGTGTGCATAGCGGACGACAGGCGAGAGCAGGAAGTGGAGAATGCGGCGCCGATCGGTCTTGATTTCCACGCTCGCCGCCATGCCGGGCGCGAGCGCCACCGCGCGGCCGTCCACGTCGACTGTGCCGCGCAACGGCCGCACGCGCGCGGCGTAGATCGGGCCGCGCTTCTCGTCCAGGATCGCGTCACTCGACACCGAGACCACCTCGGCCGGCACGGTGCCGTAGCGCGTAAAGGTGAAGGTCTCGAGCTTGATTTCTGCCGGTAGGCCCGCGCGCACGAAGCCGATGTCCTTGTTCAAGACCATCGCCTCGATCTCGATCGCGTCTTCGGCGGGCACAACCACCAGCAACGCCTGCGCCGGCGTGACCACGCCGCCTACCGTATGGATCGCGAGCTGCTGCACGACACCATCGGTGGGCGCCATCAGGGTCTGAAGCTCGTCGCGTTGTGCGGCTTTGACCAATTCCTGGGCGAGCGACACGGCCCGGCGCTCGGCCTCGTTGAGCTCGGCTGTCTTGGTGCGGCGGAACTCGGCCTCGACGCCGCGGCGCTGGCTCTCGAGCGCGGCGATCGCCGCCGTCGCCTCCTCCAGGCGGTGGCGCTGCACGTTACGCTCCTGCTCGGCCTCGACCAACTGCTGCTTGACCTCCAGGAACTGGAGGCGCGAGCCGTAGCCCTTCTCGGCCAGCGCGCCGCGCGCCTCGACCCGCTCGCGCATGAGCGGAATCGCCTGGTCGAGGCGGCCGATGGTCGCTTGCGTCGCGGCACGCTCGGCCACGCGCCGGGCGCGCTCGTCGTTCAGCTGCGCCAGGCGCGCGGCGTGCTCGCGCGCCTCCCCCGCCAAGAGCGCCCGCTGCGTGGCGACCAGCGCCGGGTCCGCCGCGGGCGGCGCGAAGCGGCGCTCCGCGTCCTCTGGCGTTGCCGCGGCAAGCAGCGCTCGCAGCCGCGCGGCGGCGACGCGCGCGGCCAGAAGCTCCTGGGTCAGGCGCTCGCGGTCCGCGCCCGTGCCGGTCGGGTCGAGCTCGATCAGCACGTCGCCTTGCTTGACCACGGTGCCATCACGAACATGGATGGCGCGCACCACGCCGGTCTCGACGGCCTGCACGACCTTGCTGCGCCCGCTCGGGACGACCCGCCCTTCGGCCACCGCGACCACGTCGATGCGCCCGACCCACGACCAGGCGAGCGCGATGACGAAAAACGCGATCAGCGTCCAGAGCAGCGCCCGCGCCGCCGGCGATGGCGGCGTCTCCATGACCTCGACCGCGGCGGGCAAGAATGCGCGCGCATCCTTGTCGCGCCGGTCCGGAGGCCGCGCACGATCGGCCGCGCGCGCCGCGCGCGCAACGGCGACCGCGCGCCTCATTCCGCCGCCCCCGCGACCGCCGGCTCGGCCACGCCGACCTGGTGGCGATACAGCGCGGCGTAGCGCCCGCCGCGCTTGACGAGATCCTCGTGGGTGCCGTCTTCGACGATCCGGCCCTTTTCGATCGTAACGATCCGGTCGGCGCCGCGCACCGCCGCGAGGCGGTGGGCGATGATGATGACGGTGCGGCCCTTGCACATGGCGCGCATGTTCTCCTGCACGATCCGCTCGGATTCGTAATCGAGCGCGCTCGTCGCCTCGTCGAAGATCAGGATACGCGGGTCGGTGATGAGGGCACGGGCGATGGCAAGGCGCTGGCGCTGGCCGCCCGAGAGCGTCGACCCGCGCTCGCCCAGGACCGTGTCGTAGCCGTGCGGCAGCTCTAGGACGAACTCGTGTGCCCCGGCGAGCTTGGCCGCCTGGATGACCCGCTCCATCGGCAGCCCCGGATCGGCGAGCGCGATGTTCTCGCGCACGGCGCGGTTGAACAGCACGTTCTCCTGCAGGACCACGCCGATCTGGCGGCGCAGCCAGGCGGGATCGACCAGGGCGAGGTCGATGCCGTCGACGAGCACCCGCCCCGATTCGGGCGCGTAGAGACGCTGGACCAGCTTGGTCACCGTGCTCTTGCCCGAGCCCGACGGGCCGACGATGCCGAGCACCTGGCCGACTGGCACGTCCAGCGACAGGTCCTCGATCACCCGCGGCGCGTCGGGACCGTAGCGGAAGGCAACACGCTCGAGCGTGACGCGGCCCGCGATGCGCGGCAGCGATGCCCGGCCCGGGCCGGCGGCCGTCTCGGGCGCGGTATTGAGCACGTCGCCCAGGCGTGCGAGCGCGATGCGGAATTGCTGGAAGTCCTGCCAGAGCTGGGCCAGCCGCAGCACCGGTGCACTCAAGCGCCCCGCAAGCATGTTGAAGGCAACCAGCTCGCCTACGGTGAGCTGGCCGTCGATCACCATATGCGCCCCGAACCACAGGATCGCCGCGGTGCCGAGCTTGTTGACGAGCTGGATGCCCTGCCCCGCCCAGTTGGCGAGATTGCCGGCCCGGAACGCGGCGGCGACGTAGCCGGCGAGCTGCTCTTCCCACCGCTGCTGCATGCGCGGCTCGACCGCCATTGCCTTCAAGGTCTCGACGCCCGTGACCGCCTCGACCAGGAAGGCCTGGTTCTCGGCGCCGCGGTTGAACTTCTCGTCAAGGCGGCGGCGCAGGATCGGCGTCACCACGAGCGAGAGCGCTGCGTAGAACGGCACCGTGGCGAGAGCGATCCAGGTCAGCACGGGGCTGTACCAGAACATCACCGCCACGAACACGATTGCGAAGAACAGGTCGAGCACCACGGTGAGCGCGGAGCCGGTGAGAAACGCGCGGACGTTCTCGAGCTCGCGGGCGCGGGCCACCGTATCGCCCACGCGCCGCGCCTGGAAGTAGGCCATGGGCAGCGCCAGCACGTGATGGAACAGCCGCGCGCCGAGTTCGACATCGACGCGGTTGGTCGTGTGGGCGAACACGTAGGTCCGCAAGCCGCCGAGCAGGAACTCGAACACGGTGATGACGACCAGCCCGAAGACGAGCACATCGAGCGTCGAAAGGCCGCGATGGACCAGCACCTTGTCGATGACGACCTGGAAGAAGATCGGCGAGAGCAGGGCGAAGAGCTGGAGAAAGAAGGACGCGACGAGCACCTCGCCAAAGAGGCGCCGAAAGCGGACGATCGAGGGAATGAACCAGGTGAGGTCGAAGCGGCGCCGGTCGCCCGCGAGCTGCGCGCGCGTGGTGATCAAGAGCAGCTCGCCCGACCAGACCGCGTCGAACGCCGCCCGCGGCATCGTCTGCGGCCGCGGCGCCAACGGGTCCTGGACGAGGACCTTGTCGTCCGCCGCTTTGGCGAGGATGACCCAGCCCCCGTCGCGCCGGCGGGCCAGCGCGGGCAGTGGCAAGTGCTTCAGCGCATTCCAGTCTTTCGTGACGTGCCGGGCCTTGAGCTCCAGGTGCTTCGCGGCGCGCAGCAGTTCGGTTGCATTGAGCTGCCGGCCCGGCACGCCGAAGCGGTGGACGAGCTGGTCGGGGTCGACGGGACGGCCGAGGACGCGCAGGAGCAGCGCGAGCGCGGCGAGACCGGTGTCCGGAACGGGATCCGCGTCATCGGCCATTGTTGTCGCCCCCACCACGACTCGACGTAATTTTTACGCACGATACACAACGGGTGATGAGGTGGCAACGAGCGCAACCGAAAATCGTGGGATGCATCACGCGCCGGCGCGGGCACGCCCATTCGGGTCTTGGAGACGGCAACCGCGGTCGGACGCGTGAATGATGCGATCATCCTAGCGGAGGCATCAGGCAGAAATGCACAACGTGGCCGCACCGCTTGGAATGCGCTCGGCGTCGCGCTGCGCGAGGCGCACGCTGGAAGCGACGCTTGCCGCTTACGCGCACGCTTCAGAGCCGGCGCGCTCGCCCCATATCCGCGAGACTAAGCATCAGCGAAGCACGGACCTCGTCGGCGCCAGCAGGCGCCGCCCATCAAGGCCGCTAGCACTCTCGGCGGCAAAACGGGGGCACAGCCTCAGCGGTCAGTCTTCCTTGAAGGCTCTTGCCATGCCGTCCGTCACCGGCTTGAGGAAATAGCTCAGCGGGGTGCGCGCGCCCGTCTGAATGAACGCTTCGACCGGCATGCCGGGCAGAAGCCTGGCATGCTGAATGCGCGCGCGCTCGCTTTCGGGAATTTCGATCCGGGCAAGATAATACGGTGTTCCTGTCACCTCCTCGACAAGACGATCCGCCGAGACATTCTGCACCGTTCCGACAAGCTGCGGTGTGGTGCGCTGATTGAACGCCACCAATCGGACCAGCGCATCCTGCCCGGCCGTGACCTGGTCAATATCTTCGGGGCGCACGCGCGCGCGCACGACCAAGTGATCATCCTTGGGCACGATTTTCATGATCGGCGCGCCGGGCGCGATGACGCCGCCGACAGTGTGAACGCTGAGGTCCAGAATGACGCCGGACTGTGGCGCAGCGATATCGGTTCGCTTCAGCTGCTCCGCTGCCGCGGTCCGCCGTTGCGCAAGCTCGAAGATCTGTGCCTCGACGTCTCTGATTTGGGTTTGCACGCCTTCGAGAAAATCATTGTCGTTCTGGATCATCGCGAGGCGCGCTTCGCCGATCTCGTTGCGTGCACGCGCCATGTCGGCAACATGCTGGCCGCGTTGCCCGTGCAATTGTTCCGCGTAGCGCTCGAGCGCGAGGATGCGCGTGCGCGGCGCATAGCCTTTCGCGTGCAGTGTGCGCAGCCCCTCCAGCTCATCGTCGATCAGGGCGAGCTGACGCTCGAGCGATTGCTGCTGTGCCGACAATCCGCGGATCTGGTCCTCCAGCTGGGCGATCCGACTTTCGAGCACGGCTCGCTTTCCCTGCCGCGAGCTGCGGCGCGCGATAAAGACGGCCCGCTGGCCGGCCATGATCTCCGCTGCTTTGGGATCGCTTCGGCGCGACAGAAGGGTGTCGGGAAAGGCGATTTCCGCCAGATCGTCGCGCTCCGCGCGAAGCCGGGCGAGACGGCCCTCCAGCTCATCGATGCGGCCTGCCACCATCGTGACGGTGGCTTTCGTCATGGTGTCGTCGAGCCGGACGAGAAGAGCCCCTGCTTCGACAAAGGCGCCCTCCCGGACGAAGATCTCGCGGACGATGCCTCCCTCCAGATGTTGCACGACCTTCTGGTCGGTTTCCACGGCCACGACACCGGGCGCGATAACCGCGCCGCTCAATGGGGCGAGCGCCGCCCACCCCCCGATGCCACCGACCAACAGTGCGATCAGGATCGCACCGGCTGCGATGTAGGGCCGCGAATCCGTTTGCGGTTGCGGCCATGCAGCGAGCGGATTTGGCGCGATCGCGGATTCCGGCGTCATGTGGAGACCGGCCGAATCTGGGCAACCTTGGTCTGCGCGCCATGCGGTCCGGCCTTCAGGCGATGCAGGACCTCCTCCCTGGGGCCGAAGGCGGCGGCAAAGCCGTTCTCGAGGACGAGGATCTTGTCGACCGCGGCCAACGTGCTTGCGCGATGCGCGATGACGATCACGGTCTGCCCGCGCCGCACCATGTCGCGGACCGCTCTGGACAAGGCCCGATCGCCATCGGCATCGAGATTGGCGTTCGGCTCGTCGAGCACGACCAGCACAGGATCGTTATACAAGGCGCGCGCCAGCCCGACCCGCTGCCGTTGGCCGCCGGAGAGCCGCCCGCCGTCCTCCCCCACCCGGAAATTATAGCCGTCCGGCAGCGACAGAATGGTGCCATGGGCGCCGGCGCGCTGGGCCGCCCGCATGACCGATTCGGGGTCGAACCGATCATCCAGCCGGGCGATGTTCTCGGCAACCGTGGCGTCGAAAAGCTGCACATTCTGCGGCATGTAGCCGATATGGCGGCCCAGCGCCGCGCCGTCCCACTGATCGAGCGTCGCGCCGTCGAGCCGCACGGTCCCGGCGGTGCAGGGCCAGACGCCGACGAGCACACGCGCGAGCGTGGACTTCCCCGATCCGCTTGGTCCGATGATGCCGAGCGACTCGCCTGCTTCGAGCTCGAACGATATTCCCTTCAGCAGCGGCTTCGACGATCCTGGCGGCTGCGCGAAGAGGCCGGACACGGAAAGCTTTCCAGTCCTCGGCCGCACCGCCATCGCGCGCTGTTGGTCCGGCTGCTCGGCAAGAAACGCCTGCAGGCGCCGATAGCTTTCGCGGGCAAGGACGAAACTGCGCCAGGTGCCGGTCGCCTGCTCCACCGGTGCCAGGGCACGCGCCATCAGGAACGAGGTGGCGAGCATCGTTCCAGGCGTGATGACTTCGCCGATCACCAGCAATGCGCCGGCGCCGATGATGGCGCATTGCAGCATCAACCGCACGATTTTCGACGACGGCACGAGCACGGCGGACCGATCGCTCGCCGCGCCCGTCCACGCCACGGCCACGCGGTGCGCGGCGCTCCACCGATGCCGGGCGGTGGCCAACATGCCCATCGCCTGAATCACCTCAGCATTTCGTGCGCTTGCGGCGGCGAGCGCCGTTTCGTCCGCCAACGCCTTCGCCCCGTCTTGAACGGCGCCGCGGATCCACAGCTCGTTCAAAAGCGCGAGTGCGAGCAGGAGCACCGCGCCGATCGCCGAGATCGCGCCGAGCAACGGATGCAGCAGGAAGACGCCGACCAGATAAATCAACGCCCAAGGGGCATCCAAGACCACGAGCGGGCCGGGACTCATGAGAAACTGGCGAAGCGTCGAGACGTCGCGCAGCGGCGTTGCATCGGGGGACGCGGCGTGTTTGACCGCCCGCGTCACCACGATATCGAAAACGCGCCCACTGAGCGCAAGGTCCACGCGGCCCGCCATTCGCACCGAGGCCCGTATGCGGATCAGATCGAGCGCGCCTGCGAAAACCAAGAGCATTCCGACCGCCAGAGTCAGCGCGACCAGCGTCGGCACGCTGCGGCTGGTCAGCACGCGGTCGAAGACCTGCATCATATAGAGCGGCGCCGACAGCAGCAGCGTGTTGAGGACGAAGCTGAACGCGCCGAGCCAGGCGAAGCCGCCCCAGCAGCCGGCCAGGAGGCTGCGGTGATCAAGACGGCCAAGCGACTCTCGGAGCACACGACGGGTCTGCACGCTTGACATGTATGTGTTCGATTCTGCACAACCACCGCATGCAAAGATCGCAGGTCAGGCATGCATTTACCATAGGTTGTATACCCACAAATGTAGACTCATCATTTTACGAACAACAAGAACAGGGCCGGACAGGTCCGCAAGGGGCGAGCGCGGCGCGCTTGTCGCTCAAAACGATCCTTTGTCTTTGTCACCACCAGCGAGGGAGAGAAATATGGCAACCATTCACTGGCCCGACGGAACGATCACCTCCTACATTTCCGACCCGCACTTTCTTGCCGGGGACGATGAAATCCATGTCGATGTCGGCGACCCGAGAATCTACGGCTTCGAGGGCAACGATCTCATGATCGGGTCGAGTGATGATGACGAGATGGATGGGGGAGCCGGGAACGATACGCTCAGCGGTGACGACGGCAACGATTTTATCGACGGTGGACAGATTAACAGCGGTGATGACGAGCTTTACGGCGGCGCCGGCAACGACGAGATCAGGGGCTGGACCGGCAATGATATAATCTCAGGTGGTGCCGGCAACGACCTGATCACGAGCGGCACCACCGGCGAGGCCTATGCCGATGCCGATGACGTACATGGCGGCGACGGTGATGACATCATCTATGCGGGCTCTGACGACGACCTCGTGAACGGCGGCAACCACAACGATACGCTCTATGGCGAAGCCGGAAACGATACCCTCCTCGGAGGAGACGGGACCGATGTGGGGTTCGACATTATTCACGGCGGCGATGGAAACGATGAGCTTTATGGGATAGGCGGCAACGACACGCTCTTTGGCGACGCCGGTAACGATTGGCTCCAAGGGGACGCACAGAACGACGTTCTGGATGGCGGTGCCGATGATGACAGATTGCTAGGCGGCGCCGGCGATGACACGCTGATCGGTGGAGCCGGCAACGATATCCTCCAAGGGGATTCCGGTTTCGACATTCTCGATGGTGGCGCCGACAACGACTTCTATAACCACGTGGATCTTGGCCCCAGCATCGTCTTCGACAGCAGCGGCGCGGATGACAGGGTGTATTTCCTGACGGCTTCGCTCAGCGACATCTTCTATCAGCAAGTGGCCAACGATTTATATCTATATACGGCAACGGACGCGGCGGACGGATTCGTTGACACGCCGGTGGTCCTCGCCGACTTCTATCTTGGCGGCGATGTGGTCGAATACGTCGTCGATCAAGATGGTTTCGCCATTCACACATCATCCCTATTCCAGGCTTAGGGGACAACAGTCGCGGTCAGTGCGGCGCGGCCCGCCCATCCCTGATGGACGGGCCGTTTTCTTTGGCCGACACGGTTGAACCGCCCCTCCGCCGGTCAAGACCGTTTTGCCCGGCAGACATTGCCCAGACGGCAAGAATTGACGCGATGAGCAAACAATCCACCGAGAGCTATATCGTGTAGATCCAAGCACATACACTACTTCAGGTCACTTGGCGCGACGGTTGCAGAGCGCCCGCCACATACAGGCTTTTGATACAGGAGAGCTGTGCGATGAGTGGCACGATCGGCGTTCAACTGCCTCTGTATGCCTACCACTACCGGCGCTCCCAGCCCGATCCGGCGACGGCCGCGGCGCGTCATGACGATGTTGGGACCGCATCGCCGAAGGCGCAACCGTCGGCGGGGTATGCCAGCGCGCTGGCCGCCGGCACGCTGTCGGATCTTCTCGCCCTCCAGTCGAACGATCCGGCGCTGCAGACCGAATCGAATCCGTTGCTGACGAAGTTTGAAAAGCCAGTCGACTTGAATGAGGAAGCGCATCAGAGGGCGGTTGCCGCGAACCGCAAACTCGCTGCGAGCGCCGAAAAGCGAATGGCGACCATACAGAACCTCATTGAGAAGATGGAGGAATGGGCTAGGCAGGACCCTAGGCATCAGTCGGAATTACAGGCTGCGATCGACAATGCGCGCGAGATGCTCAACGAAGAGCAGCAGCGGCTGAACAGCTATTATCAATTCCTCAACGGTGGCGGCTCCGGACCAGACGCGGCGAGTGCGTCGACCGACGGCGTGGCATCAACGGACGGCGCTGCATCAGAAGACAGCCAAAAGACCGCCTCGTGATCGCCCGCGCCGCATAGCGACCAGCCGGTCGGCCGCGCCGAACCGTCTGCTCCCCGCCTCCACTTGACCGGGTATCGCACAAGGATAATACACGCGGATATTGCGCGTTTAGTGGAGACGTGGTCAACTCATGGTTGATGACACGATTCGGCCCAGCATTCGCAAACCGCCCCGATGGTGGCCTCGATCGCGGGCCGACGCCGCACGGCGCGCGCGCATCAGCGCCATCGGAACGCGTGCTGACAAAAAAGGACGTCGCGCGCCGTGCCACGGCGCTCCATGATGCGATCAAGCGCGCGATGGCGGCGGGACAGCATGATGCCGCGCGCGAGGAAGCGGAGCGCCTCGTCACACTTGCCCCGACGGATGCGGCCGCATGGAACGCGCTCGGCGTCGCGTTGCGCGCGAGCGGCAAGCTGAACGCGGCGACCGCGGCCTATGCGCGCGCGATCGAGATCAAGAGCGACCGGCCTCACTTTTTCAGCAACTGGGGCAACGCGCCCAAGGACCTGCAGCGCCTCGACGAAGCCATCGCCGTCCACCACCGGGCCGTTGCCCTCGCGCCCCGCTCCAGCGGCGGCTTCGCCAATCTCGGCGTCGCGTTGCGCGAAGCGGGGCGCACGGACGAGGCGCTCGCCGCCTTCGAGACGGCGCTCGCGCTCGATCCTTCCAATGCCCATCTTCAGTTCGACCGCGCCCAGCTCCTCCTTATGCACGGCGACTACGAAGCGGGCTGGCCCGCCTTCGAGGCGCGCTGGCATCGACCCGAGATGCGAGGGACACGCTTCGCCCAGCCGCTGTGGGACGGGCGCATCCTCCCGGACCAGACGATCCTGCTGTGGCCCGAGCAGGGCTTCGGCGACACGATCCTGTGCGCGCGCTTCGTCCGCCTGGTGAAGCAACGGGTCGGCCGGGTCGTGCTGGGCTGTCAGCCCGAACTCGTGCGCCTCTTCAGCGAAATGGACGGCGTTGACCAGATCGTGCCCTTCGGCGCGGCGCTGCCGCCTTTTGACGTGCACTGCCCATTGATGAGTCTGCCACGCTTTTTCGTGCCCGACCTCGCGCGCGTTCCCGCCCCGGCCCGGCTGCGCGTCCCCGACGCCGCGCGCCGAAAACTCGCGCCCGTCCTCGCGCGCGGGGCCGGTCGACTGAACGTCGGGATCGTGTGGTCCGGGAGCGTGACGTTCAAGACGAACCACCTGCGCGCGACAACGCTCGAGCGCTTCCTTGACTTTGCGTGCGTGCCGGGCGTGCAACTGTTCAGCCTACAGAAAGGTCCGCGCTCGGTGGAGCTGGCCGCAGCCGGCGCCGGCGCGCTCGTCATCAACCTCGCGCCGCATCTCGACGACTTTGCCGATACGGCCGCTGCGGTCGCCGGGCTCGACCTCGTGATCATGACGGACTCGTCGGTGGCGCATCTCGCGGGCTCGCTCGGCACGCCGATCTGGAACTTGCTCCCCTTCGCGGCCTATTGGCTCTATCTCAAGGACCGCGCCGACACGCCCTGGTACCCGTCCATGCGCCTCTTCCGCCAACCCCGCCCCGGCGATTGGGACAGTGTCTTCGCGGAAGCCGTTGGGGTGCTGCAGGCGTTCGTCGCGGGGCGTAAAGCCGCCTGATCTTGCCCCCTTGGGCGCAGAGGTGCTTGTCGTCTGTAGAGCTTGGCCTCGATAATAGGCTGCATGTCGAGGGTGCCCGCCTGCGCCGCCGCCCCGGATCGACCTTCCGCGAGATCTTCGGTCTGCCCGAGGGATGGCCGGAGTAACGGCGGCGGTGCGGCCGGCAGCTAAAGTTGATAATCGTACTGCGTCTCGGACTGGCGGCCCGTTGTCTCGGGCCGGCAGTATGGTCGTCGAGATAAAGCGAAATGAGGTTCGCCGTGCTCGAAATGTTCAAGGATCTCTCGATCCGGGGTGATCCCGCCCAGCTCGATGCGTTCATTGACGACCTGTCGGCGCATCTCGCCCCTGGGTGGTCGCGCCACCTCAAAGGCGAAAAGGACCTTAGGGAGATGGCGCTCTCGGTCGAGGACCATCAATACGCGTTCCGACGCAAGGCCGGGAACGGGCTCCCCGCAGCCGGGCTCTTCCTCATCCGGCGGAAAGATCGGCTCGACGTCACGAATATCGTCCCCCTGCAGGCTCGGGAGCTGAGCAAGGCACAATACAACGCCATCCTCGACGAATTTGTCGACCGCAACGCACGGCCTGCGGCAGGGCGCCTCGGCCTGATGATCGAACTTACGCCCGATCGGCGCCCGATCACGCATTGGCTGAGCGAGGAAGCCGCCCGGCGTCTGAGGAATTTCTCGGGCGCGGCAAACAAAGGGACGGGCTCGTCGCACCCAATGGATTTCCAGCGGTGGGCCGCCTTCCTGATCCAGGTACACCGCGAGGGAGCGGCGCTCGACAGCGGCACCCTTCAGCAATGGCTGATTGAAGAGGAAGGCTGGCCCGAGGAGAAGGCGGTCGATCTGACGATTCAATTCGAGTTCGCCCGCGACCTGCTGAAAGCCTACGACGCGGAGCGCTGATGATTGACGCCGCGGAAGCTGTTCGGCGCATCACGGCGACCGGCGCGCCGGTGCTCTGCCTGGACACCTGCGC
>Ga0164243_10004978_pt1 | contig 20479 bp, 17 predicted proteins | sample OricompcompostOP_FD_108781 | JGI IMG/M metagenome (GOLD analysis project Ga0164243, IMG submission 108781) | Organic Plus compost microbial communities from Emeryville, California, USA - Original compost - Organic plus compost (OP) | ecosystem: Engineered > Solid waste > Mixed feedstock >...
CGGTGGCCGGACGCTGCGCGCCCACGGCGACTCGACGATCCCGCTCACCGATCTCGTCCGGCTCCGCGCCCGGCTCCGCGCGAAGTTCCAGGCGCTCGCCGAGCCGGTCATCGGCCGCGCTCGGTCGGACGCGCTCGCCGAGCGGATCCTCACGCTGCGGTCGGCGCCGGACGTCGCCTCGCTCGCTCCCTAGCGCGTCGGCGAGAGCGGCCGCTTCGACGCGACGAGCTCGGCCGCGTGCCGTCCCGCGCGGCGCCCGAAGACGAGGTTGCGGGTCTGGCCGGTCATCGCCGGGTAGTTGTGGAAGAACAGGCCGAGGATGTCGCCCGACGCGTAGAGGCCGGGGATCGGCCTGCCCGTCGTGGCGAGCACCTGCGCGTCCGGATTGATCGTGACGCCGCCGTACGTGAACGTCAGACCGCCGGTCACCTCGATGCACCAGTACGGCGGCCGGTCGAGCGCCCGCGCCCAGTTCGACTTGTCGGGATCGAGCCCGCGGGTGCGCCGGCCGTCGAGGCGCGTCGGGTCGTAGGGATTCGTGTCGTCGATCGCCGCCTCGAACTCGGCGAGCGTCGCCGCGACCGCCCGCGGGTCGAGCCCGACGAGCACGCAGAGCTCCTCGATCGTGTCGGCCCAGACCGCGGTGTCCGGGCGGTGCCATGCGGGGTGGGTCGGCGTCTGCTCCCACGTGAGGCTGTCGCCGATCTGGAAGGCGCGCCCGCCCGGGTGGCGCTGGATCGCCCAGCCGGTCTTCGCATAGGTGTACGAGGTGAAGGACTCCCCCTCGTCGATGAACCGCTTCCCCTGCTCGTCGACCGTGATGCAGTACGGGTAGGTGTAGCGGTTCGCCGCGGATCCGGACTCGACGTCCGGCGCCTTCGCGTCGATCGGCGAGGCGTGCCCCCACTGCCAGTGACCGCCCGGCTTCGCGCCGAGCTCGAGGAGCATCCGGAGCACCTCGCCGGTGTTATGGCGGCTGCCGCGGACCTTCATGAGGTCGGCGTTCGGCCCGAGGTACTGGGCGCGCATCTCCGGGTTCGCCTGGAATCCGCCGGCGCACGCGATGACGGCGGTCGCGACGATCTCGGTGACGCCGCCCGGGCCGCTCACCCGCACCCCCTCGACGCCGGTCTCGCCGCCGAGGATCCCGATCACCTTCGAGTCGTATCGCTTCTCGACCCCGATCCGCTCCGCGATCGCGTCCCACTGGACGAGCTGGCTCAGGCCGTTCGTCATGCCGCCCCCGAGATTGAGCGGGTGGATCTCGACGCCGTGGTGGAGATACTCCTTCCCGTCGATCACCGTCGCGGTGTGGGTCTGCCACTTGAGGCCCATCTCCTTCGACCACCGGATCGCCGCGTTCGAGTCGCCGACGAGCGTCCGCGCGAGCTCCGGGTCGATGCGGCCGCGGGTCACGCGGACGAGGTCCTCGAGGAACATCGCCTCCGTGTACGGCTCGACGACGTACTTCGCGAACTCCTCGTCGCTGAGGCCGGTGATCTCCTGGATCTCCCTGACGTCGTCGAAGGCCCAGCGGAAGCCGGTCCCCGAATAGCGTGCGTTGCCGCCCGACTGCGCCTCCGGCGCCTTCTCGAGCATGACGACCCGCTCCGCGCCGTAGTGCTTCGCGGCGATCGCCGACTCATGCGCCGCGCTGCCGCCGCCGATGACGACGACGTCGGCCTCCTCGAACCCCGGCATCGGTGCCCCTTCCGCGCCGCGACCCTGCGACGCCATCGCGCCCAGCATATTGTTCGGACGTCGTGCTGACCAGATGAATTTTCCTCCGCCTATTCCGGCGCGGCCGGCTCGACGACGACCGGCAGGAGGTCGAATCCGCGGTTCGGCAGCCGGGTCGCGGCGAGCGCGCCGAGCAGGCACACGACGGCGACCGCGACGAAGACGTCGCGCGTCGCGTCGACGATGAGCGGCGGCGGGGCCGCGTTGAGGCCGGCGGCGCCGCCGGCGGCGGCGGTCGCGATCGCGCCGAAGGTCGCGGCGCCGAGGAGATTGCCGCCCGACCGGCCCATGACGACCGCTCCGGTCGCCACGGCCCGCCGGTGCGCCTCGACCTGCGACTGCGCGGCGATCATCGCGGCGCTCCCGCTGATGCCCGCGCCGAGGCCGAAGAGGACGATGCACGCGCCGACGACCCAGGGCTGCGGCGGCAGCCAGGAGCACGCGACGAGCGCCCCCGCCCCGGCCGCCGCGCACAGCAGGCCGAGGCAGCAGGTCCAGCGGAAGCCGATCCGCTGGACGACGAGACGCATCGCGTTCGAGCCGAGCGCCCAGCCGAGCGAGCATCCCGCGAGCGCGAGCCCCGCGACGGTCGGCCCGATGCCGCCGCCGCGCTGGAGGAAGAGCGGGATGTACGACGACATCCCGAGCAGCGTGCTCCCGGTCACGAGCGCGACGAGCACGCAGGCGAGGATCCCCCGGTTCGTGAACAGCCACGCGGGCAGCACCGCATAGGGGCGGCCCCGCTCGGCGAGGCCGAGGACGACGAGCGCCACGGCCCCGAGCCCGAAGCAGCCGATGCTCCACGGCGAGAGCCAGTCCCAGTACCGGCCCCCGCCGAGCAGGCCGAGGATGACGAGCGTCGAGCCGAGCGCGAGCAGAGCCGAGCCGCGGTAGTCGATCGGCTCGGCCTTCGGCGTGATCCGGTCGCGGTAGACCCAGACGAGCAGTCCGAGCGAGACGAGGCAGACCGGCAGGTTGAGGTAGAAGATCCATCGCCAGTGGACGAACTGGACGAGCAGGCCGCCGATGAGCGGGCCGAGCACCTGGAAGCCGGCCCACAGCGTGCCGATGTAGCCCTGGATCCTCGCGCGCTCGGCGCCGTGGAACACGTCGCCGGCGATCGTCGTCGCGATCGGCTGGATCGCGCCGGCGCCGAGCCCCTGGAGCGCGCGGAAGCCGATGAGCGCGGGCATGCTCCACGATGCGCCCGCGAGGATCGAGCCGGCGAGGAACACGACGATGCCGATGATGACGAGCGGCTTGCGGCCGAACCGGTCGGCGAGCTTCGAGTAGATCGGGATCGAGACGAGCAGGCAGATCTGGTAGGCGGTGAAGAGCCACGGGAACGAGGCGAGATCGCCGAGGTCGGCGGCGACGACCGGCACCGCCGTCGACAGCGAGGTCGCGCTCAGCGCGATGACGCCGGTGCTGAGCAGGATCGTCAGCAGGATGAGCCGCTTCTCGGCCGGCGTGCGGTCGGCGGCTGCCGCGAGCCGCGCCGTCACGCGGTCACCGGCTGATCCCGAGGCTCTCCGGGTCGGGCTCGTCGGTCCTCGGCACGCCGTTCTCGTCGAGCGGGAAGTGGCAGGCGACGTAGTGGTCCGGCTCGAGCTCCCGCTTGACCGGCTCGATGCGCGCGCAGACCTCCTTGGCGAAGGCGCAGCGGGTGCGGAACCGGCAGCCGCTCGGCGGGTCGATCGGCGAGGGCGGCTCGCCGAGGAGCCGGATGCGCGGCCGCTCGTCCGGCGTGAACGAGGGGATCGCCGAGAGCAGCGCCGCGGTGTACGGGTGGGCCGGGGCGCCGAACAGCGCCTCCGTCGGCGCCTCCTCGCAGAACTTCCCGAGGTACATCGTCGCGACGTTGTCGGCGAGGAGCTGGACGACCGAGAGGTCGTGCGCGATGAGCAGGTAGGTGAGGCCGAAGTCGCGCTGGAGCTCGGCGAGCAGCTCGACGACCTGCGACTGGGTCGCGGCGTCGAGCGCGGTGACCGGCTCGTCGGCGACGACGAGCGCCGGGCGGCTCACGAGCGCGCGGGCGATCGCGACGCGCTGCTGCTGCCCGCCGGAGAGCTCCGACGGCCGCCGCCGCCCGTGCAGCTCGTAGTCGAGGCCGACGCGGGCGAGCGCGTCGACGATCCGCCGGCGCCGCTCCTCGCCCCCGAGCCGCAGCGGGCGCAGCGGCTCCCCGACGATCCGCTCGACGCTCCACGTCGGGTCGAGCGCCGACGACGGGTCCTGGAAGATCATCTGGACGAGGCGCCCGCGGTTGCGCGCCGCGGCCCGGCCCCGGCCGACGTCGAGGCCCTGGACGAGGAGCCGACCCGACTTCAGCGGCGGAGCGCCGAGCAGCGTGCGGGCGAGCGTCGTCTTCCCCGAGCCGGTCTCCCCGACGACCGCGAGCGTCTTGCCGGGCTCGATCCGGAAGCTCACGTCGGCGACCGCCGACACCGTCGCGAGGCGCAGCGAGCCGCGCCTGGCGACCCTGAACTCCTGGACGACGTGCTCGGCGACGACGACCGGCCCCTCCCCGATCATCGACTTCGCCCGTTCGGCCGCCGCCGTCGCCGTCATGTCGCACTCCCCTCGGTCACGAGCGCCCCGCTCGGCTCCGCGAGCGGCGGATGCCCGACCGGGAACCAGCAGCGGGCGGCGTGGTCGGGGCCGAGCGGCGCGAGCGGCGGGACGCGCTCGGCGCAGATCTCCTGGCGGTAGATGCAGTCGCCGACGTAGCTGCACGCGGCCGCGCGGTCGACGACCCGCAGCGGCAGCTGGGCCGCCGGCCGGTTGGGGTCGGCGGGCGGCTCGACGCCCGGAACCCGGGCGATGAGGTCCCGGGTGTACGGCATCGCCGCCTCGCTGAAGACGCCGGCGACCGGCATCCGCTCGACGACCCGGCCCGAGTGGAGCACGAGGACGTCGTCGGCGCGCGAGGCCGCGAGGACGAGGTCGTGCGTGATGAACAGGATGCCGATCCCGAGCCGCTGCCGGAGCTCCTCGAGGAGGTCCATGATGAGCGCCTGCGTCGTCACGTCGAGCGAGGAGGTCGGCTCGTCGCAGAACAGCACCTTCGGGTTCATCGACAGTGCGATGGCGATGACCGCGCGCTGCTTCATCCCGCCGGACATCTGATGCGGGAACGCGTAGAACCGCTCCTCGGGCGCGGCGATGCCGACCTGCTTCATGAGGTCGATCGCCTTCGCCCTGGCCTCGCGCTCGGACAGGTGCGCGCCCGATGCGGAGAATCGCATCGCCTCGGCGATCTGCGGGCCGACCCGCATCGTCGGGTTGAGCGCGCGCGTCGGGTTCTGGAAGACGAGCGCGGCGACGCTCGAGGTGAACCGCCGCCTCGCCCTCGCCCGCATCGAGCCGACGTCCCTGCCGTCCACCTCGATCGTGCCGCTCGTCGTGAAGATCCGCTCGTCGAGGACGCCGAGCACCGCCTTCGTCGTCATCGACTTGCCGGCGCCCGACTCACCGACGAGCGCGGTCATCCTCCCCTGCTCGACGGTGAACGACACCCGGTCGAGGATGGGCGGCCCGTCGCGCCCGATGACGCGGACGGTGAGGTCCTCGACCCTGACCAGCGGCTTCGACATCGCGTCCTCCGTCCCGCTCATTCCGCGGCCCGCTTCTCCTGGATCGCGTCCGAGAACAGGTTCGCGCAGGCGATGGTCGCGAACATGCAGAGCGCGGGCAGGTAGAGCAGCTGGGGCGCGGTCGAGATGTAGGCCTGGTTCGTCCCGATGATGTTGCCCCAGCTCGGCGTCGGCAGCGGGACGCCGAGGCCGAGGTAGCTCAGCGCCGCCTCGGCCATCATCGCGTAGCCGAAGGCGACGAGGCCGTACGCGAAGACGCGCCCCGCGATGTTCGGCCACACGTGCGTGACGAGGATCCGCAGCGCCGACGAGCCGCTCGAGCGGGCCGCGACGACGAAGTCCATGTGGACGACGCGCAGCGCCTGCGCCCGGGCGATCCGCCCGAATCCGGCGACGCTGAAGAAGCCGATGGCCCAGATCGCGTTGACCATGCTCGGCCCCAGGTAGGCGGCGATCGCGATCGCGAGGATGATGTCCGGGAAGGCGAAGATGACGTCGAGGACCCGCATGATGACCGGTCCGGCGATCCGCTGGTAGTAGCCCGCGATCATGCCGAGCGCAGTGCCGGCGACGAGGCCGAGCGCGGTCGCGCACACCGCGACGATGAGCGTCGTCTGGCCGCCGTACATGAGCTGGGAGAGCGTGTCGTTGCCGAACGCGTTCGTCCCGAGGAGGTGCCCGGGGCTGCCGGGCGGGAGCATGTAGTCGGAGAGGTCGCCGGTGCCGGGCTTCGGCGAGTTGAGGACGATCGGGCCGAGGAACGAGAACAGCACGATGAGCAGCAGGATCGCGCCGGGGATGATGATCCCGGGCCGGCGATAGCGGCGCAGCCGGTACCACCACATCCGGGCGGGCCCCTCGCGGCGCAGCGGGATCGCCCTCGTGCGCGGGCTGCGCTGGGACGGCGTCGGGAGCGTCGGGGTCTTCACTGCAGACATCAGCCGGCGTCCCTCACCCGCGGGTCGAGCACCGCGTAGAGCAGGTCGATGACGAGGTTCATGACGACGACGAAGATCGCGATGACGGTGACGGTGACGAGCGCCGTCGGCGTGTCGTGGGAGACGACGGAGTCCTTGATGAGCGTGCCGATGCCGGGGATCGCGAACACCGCCTCGATGATCACCGCGCCGCCGATGAGGCGGGCGAGGTTGATGCCGACGACGGTGAGCAGGCCGAACGAGGAGTTGCGCAGCACGTGGTTGAAGATGACGCGCCGCCCCGGGACGCCTTTGAGCCGGGCGAGCGTGACGTAGTCCTCGTTGTCGAGCTGCTCGACGAGCTCGGCGCGGAACACGCGCATGATGACCGGGAACGTGAAGATGCCGAGCACGATCCCGGGGAAGACGATGTGCGCGATGTTCTCGCCCCAGTCCCCGCCCGGTCCGAACGGCGACACCCAGCCGCGCGGGGAGACGAGCTTGAGCTGGACCGCGAAGAGCATGATGAGCAGGAGGCCCATGACGAAGCCGGGGATCGAGTTGCAGGCGAGCGCGATGGCCTGGATGACCCGGTCGACGACGCGGCTGCGGCTCGCGACGGAGACGACGGCGAGCAGGACCGCGATGAGGATCGCGAAGATCTCGGCGACGACGAGCAGCTCGACGGTCGGCAGCAGCGAGCGCCAGACGAGGGACCAGACCTCCTGGTGCGGAGGGATGAGCGAGGTGCCGCCGTTGCCGGTGACGAAGTCGCCGAGCCAGGTGAGGTAGCGGGGGAAGAACGGCTCGTCGAGGTGGAGCTTCTGGGTGAGCTCGGCCGCCGCCTCCTCGGTGTAGTTGTCGCCGAGCAGCGTCGTGACGACGTCGCCGGGCAGCACGAACATGATCGTGTAGGTGAGGAAGCTCACGCCGAGCACGACGATGAGCATCTGCGGGATGCGCCGCAGGATCATCCTCAGCATCTCGGGCTCCCTCGGTCCTCGGTCAGCCGGCCTGGCCCGCGGTGGCCCGCCGGTTGACGGGGATCGGGGCGTCGGCGTCCCACGGGCGGCGCGGGTCGGGGTCGACGAGGCTCGCGAGCTCCTGGAGCTGCTCGAGGCCGTAGTCCATCTCCTTGCGCAGGACGCCCTTCGCCCCGCCGGAGAACATGATGAGCGCGTCGTCCATCCCGATGTCCTCGAGCATCCGGAGTCGGCGCCGCGCCTCGCGCGGGTCGCAGCGGAGGTTGAACGGCCCGTCCGGGTCGAACTCCGGGTAGTCGGTCGTCTCGAGGTCGGTGAAGATCGTCGCGGCGATCGCCCGGGTGCCGCCGAGCGAGCGGTAGAGCTCGATGCCCTGCTTCATGATGTTCAACGAGGTGCGCCCGGCCGAGCTGAGCCAGGCGTCGTACTCGGTCGCGGCGCGCTCGAGCGCCTTCTCGTTGTACCAGGCGCCGATCGCCATCCGCGGGCCGCCCTTGACCTTGTCCCAGGGGTTGAGGTGGGCGTCGCCGACGGCCTCGCCCCGGGCGAGCCGCCTGATGACGTCGACGTCGTGGTAGAGCTTGCTGAACCGCTTCGTGTAGTCGGTGCCCATCGTGTTGTGCGGCTCGGGACGCGAGGCCGCGCCGACGCCGAAGGTGAAGCGGTCGTTGCTCAGCGCCTGGAGCGTGAGCGCGCGCTGGGCGAGGTCGACGGGGTGGTGCACCGGCACGAGGTAGACGGCGAAGCCGAGCTCGACGTTCGTCGTCGCCGCAGCCGCCGCGGTGAGCCACTGGAACCCGTCGGGACGCCAGTGGCCGGGGTCGAGCGAGTCCTGCAGCCAGATCCCGGCGAGACCGGCCTCCTCGACGAGCCTCGCCCGCGCCCCGACGCCGGCGGCGTCGAGCGGGTTGCCGAAGTCGTCGGCGTAGGGCAGGTTGATCCCGAGCCTCATGCCTCGCCGGTCCTTTCCGGGCGCTACCGGGCCGCTCGCACATCCTCATGCGTCCCGAACGCGCCGTCGCGTTCGATGTGTATGGACATCAATACAACCATATGTCTGCTCGCCGTGTCGAGACCGACGCGCGAGTCCGCCGATTCACAGCCACACCGGCTCGTCATGGTCGGCGGGCACGGTCGGCAGCGCCCACGCCGCCGGCGTCGCCGAGAGCTGCGCGACCGGGGCGAGGTAGCGCAGGCGGCCGAACTCCGTGTCCCGCTCGATGGAGAGGCGCTCGACGACTTCCGCCGGCGGCTCCGCGGGCCGCGTCGCGGCGGCGGCGGGATCGGCGAGCTCGAGCCGCTCGTCGAGATACCGGCCGGTCTGGGCGAGCGAGAGCTCGACGGTGTAGCTGCCGCCCTCCCTCGCGCGGCGCTCGAGGGCGACGAGCGTGCCGAACGCCGCGAGATAGCCGGTGATGTAGTCGAGCGGGTTCGAGGGCAGCGCGCGCGGCCGGTCGTCGACCGCGTTCGCGAGCATGATCCCGCTCGCCGCCTGGACGATGCTGTCGAATCCGCGCCGGCGGCTCCACGGGCCGAGCCGGCCGAAGGCGGAGATCGAGGTGCAGATGATCCCCGGCCGCAGGCTCGCGAGCTCGCCCGGCCACAGCCCGAAGTTCGCGATCGCGCCGGGGCGGTAGCCTTGGGTGAAGACGTCCGCGGTGCGCAGCAGCTCCCGGATCGCCGCGCGCCCCGACGACGTGGCGAGGTCGAGCACCGTCGAGCGCTTGCCGTGGCCGGTGTCGATCATCATCCGGGTGTCGTCGGGGGTGCGGGGCGAGGAGATCCGCAGCACGTCGGCGCCGTGCTCGGCGAGCGTTCGGCCCGCGGTCGGTCCGGCGAGCACGCGCGTGAGATCGAGCACGCGCAGGCCCGAGAGCGGGCGGTCGCCGGCGGGCAGCGGGATCGGATCGGACGGGGCGATGCGCCGGATCTCGAGCAGCGGCAGACCTGCGAGCGCCTGGGCCTGGGGGTGCGCGGCCCACTCCTCGCGACTGCGCACGAGCGCCGCGGAGGCGCCGGCGGCGACCATCCGGTCCTCGAGCCACTGCGCGTCGTGCCGGGCGACGGCGGCGGCGATCGCCTCCTCGGTCGGCTCGCAGCCGAGCACCTCGAGCTGGCGGCGGAAGTGGTGCGGGAAGAGGCGCTGGGTGAAGAGCCACCGGTCGTCCCGTGTCCGATACCAGCCGACGGTGCGCAGCTCCGGCACCGGCAGCGGCGGGTCGGCGACGAGTTCGCGGGAGCTCCGCGTCGCGATCGCCGCCGCCTCGACGTCGACGCCGACGTCCTGGCGCACGCCGGCGGCCTGCTCGTGGAGGCGGGCCACCTGGAGGGCGGCGGCGCCGATCGCCGCGGCGGCGAACTCGCCGATCCGGAACGCGGTCGGCAGCACGGGATCCTCGCCCTCGAAGCGCACGGCGCCGTCGGCGGCCGGAGCGCCGGCGATCCGGAGCAGGTCCTCGAGGATCGCGGCGGGCCCGGCGAGCCGCTCGCTCATCGCGCCTCCCGTGCGGCGGCGGCCGGCTCGCAGGGGGGCGCCGGCTCGTAGATCTCGCGGAGCTCGAGCAGCCGGTCTCTGACGAGGTCGCCGCGGAACGGGCCGAGGCCTCGCCCGTCGGCGACGTTGACGAGGACGTCGTCGAAGCCGAGCTCCTCGAGCCAGTGCAGCCGCTCGGCGGCCTCGGCGGGCGGGCAGACGAGATTGAAGGGGTCGTCCCGTCCCATCGGCTCGCGCCGGCCGGTGAGGTCGCATTTCGTGCTCGCGACGATCGCACGCCGTCCGCCGAGGTCCCGGTACCGCCGCAGTCCGTCGACGATCGTGCCGACCGTCGTGCGGCCCGCCGAGCAGAGCCAGCCGTCGTACTCGGCCACGGCGCGCTCGAGCATCCGGCCGCCCGCCCAGGCCGCGAGCAGGAAGCGGGGTCCCGGCCGCCACCGCTCCCAGGGCGCGAGCCAGGCGTCGCCGACCTGCTCGCCGCGGCACAGCGCGCGGATCGTCGCCATGTCGGCGTTGAACCGCTTGAACCGCGACGCGAACTCGTCGCCGATGCCCATCATGTCGAAGCCCTGCTTCGTGGAGCCGGGCGCGACGCCGGCGGAGAGTCGGCCGCCGGCGAGCGCGTGGAGCGTGAAGAGCCGCTGCGCGTTGTCGACGGGGTGGCGCAGGGGCAGCTGCAGCGCGGCGAAGCCGAGCTCGACGCGCCGCGTCGCGCCGGCGGCGACGACCATCCAGAGGAACGGGTCGGGCCAGGTCGCGAGGTCGCGGAACGACGCGTCGCCGTTCCAGATGCCGCTGAATCCGGCCTCCTCGATCCATCGCGCCCGCTCGGCGAGCGAGCCCGCGTCGTGCGGATCGCCGTTCGCGTCGACGAACGGGAGCCCGATGCCGATCCTCAGCGCCATCGCCCGATCACCGGTGCATGTCGAGCGCGCCGACCCACATCGGCGTCGCCGAGCCGTACGGGTCGCCCGGGTACTCCCAGAAGAGCGGCACCTCGCCGACCCGGATCGGCGGAAGGAGCCGCTTGACCGGGCCGCCGGGGGTCCAGTGGGCGATGTCCTCGGTCGGGCCGGTCACCGGCCACGGCAGGACGTGCTCCGGCGGCACCTCGGCCTGCTCGCCGATGTGCCGGATCGAGCGGGCGAGCGCGAGGCGCCAGGTCGACCCCCTGCCGTCGACGAGGCGCTTCGTCAGGCCGCGGATCGCCGCGGCGGCCATGAGGTAGCCGGTGCCGATGTCCATCACCTGTGCCGGGAGGAGCTTCGGGTGGTCGAGGCCGTGGTAGGCCATCATCGCCGTCGAGAAGCCCGCGGCGGTCTGCACGAGCGTGTCGAAGCCGCGGCGGCCGACCCACGGGCCGGTCCAGCCGTAGGCGTTGAGCGTCACCTCGATGAGGCCCGGCCGCGCCGCCCGCCGGACGTCCTCGCCGAGGCCGAGCCCGTCGAGCGCGCCCGCCCGCAGGCCGTGGACGAAGACGTCGGCGTCGGCGAGGAGCTCGAGGAACCTCGCCCGGCCCGGCTCGGTGTCGAGGTCGAGGTAGGCGCAGCGCTTGCCGAGCATGAGATCGCCGCCGCTGCCGCCGAGCGCCTCCTGGTAGCCGGTCGGGTCGATCCGCAGCACCTCGGCGCCGAGGCCCGCGAGGTACTTCGTGCCGGTCGGCCCGGCGAGCACGCGGGTGATGTCGAGGACGCGAAGGCCGCGCAGCGGGCGGTCCGGGGACGGCGTCCAGGTCGAGCCGGCCGGCGCGCCCTCGAACGTCTCGATGAGCGGCTCCTGCGCGACCGCGGCCCCCTGCGGGTGGGCCGCCCACTCCTCGCGGGTCCGGGTCGCGGCGGCCGCGCCGCCGCCGTCCATGATCCGGTCGACCGCCTCGTCCGCCTCGAGCCGGATCATCGCCGCCGCGATGCTCTCCGGGGTCATCTCGGCGTCGAGCGCTCGGGCGGTCGCGCGCCGCAGGTGCGGGTAGTTCGCCTGGAGCCGCACCCAGCGCCCGTCGGCGGTCGGGTAGTCGGCGGAGACGTCCGACCAGGGCAGCGGGCGCTTCCAGCCGTAGGAGATCGACGGCGACGGCGAGGAGAGCCAGGCCGAGGCGAGGCCGACGTCGACGCCGACCCGCTGCGGCTCGTGGCCGGCCGTCACGAGGAGCTCGGAGACGGCGGTGCCGACGGTCGCGAACGCCGCGGCGCCGAGCTGCGTCACGCCGAACGGGCCGGGCAGGAGCAGGAGGTTCGTCAGGTCGGGGTCGAGCGCGTCGGCGCGGCCGCCGAGCGCGGCCCACTGCTCCCCCGCGATCCTGCGGATCTCGCCCTCGACGCCTTCGGCCCATGCGCTCATCGCTTGCTCCTCATTGAACTGGTTGTACGGTCAACATTACGTTATCGGGAACGCGGGTGCCCCCGGGGACTCCCGGGGGCACCCGCGTGTCAGCGCCGCGTCACTGCTTGAGCCAGACCGACGAGAGATCCGGGTAGCCCTGCGCGAGCGAGTAGCCCTGAACCGCCGCCGAGATGGCGCCGTACACCGGGGCGGTGACGTAGGGGATGATGTACCCGTTCTCGTCGAGCTCGGCCCAGATCTTGTGCCAGGCCTGGGTGATCTCCTCCGGATCGACGAGGTTCTTCGCCGCGACGATCTCCTGCCAGATCGCGTCGTCCTTCCAGCCGAACTTGTTGTTCGCCGACGTCGGGTCGAGGTAGTTCGTCGAGCCCGCCGGGTTGGACGAGCCGTTCACGTTGAACGTGAACGACATCTGATAATCGCCGACCTTGACCTTGTCGAGATAGGCCGAGTCGATGACGACGTCGGCCTTGATCCCGCACTCGGCCCACTGCTGCTGCAGCGCAGTGATCACCGGCGAGGTCTGGTTCGTGATGAGCGTGAAGCTCAGCCCGCCGAGCTGCTGGACGAGCGCCGTGCCCTTGGCGACGTCGTGCTGGATCGGGTTGATGCTCTTGCCCTCCTGCCAGTCCTTGAGCGCGATGCTCGTCGTGCCGGAGAGCACGAAGGCCGGGGTCGCGTAGCCCTGGAGCGTGTTGTTCGCGATCGCCTCGCGGTCGGTGCAGTAGCCGATCGCCTGGCGCGCCTCGAGCTTGTCGAACGGCGGCTTCGTGTTGTTCGTCGGGGTGATGACGACGTTGAGCGCCGCGCCGTCGGTGACGAGCTGGAGGTTCGGGTCGTTCTCGACCGCGCTGAGCACCGCCGGCGAGGTCGTCTGGCCGTTCATCGGGACGACCTGGATCTCGCCCGACTGCAGGTTGGTGAGCCACGCGGACGCGTCGGCGCCGGTGTTGAGCCAGGTGAGGCCGTCGAGGTAGACGTGGTCGGCGTCCCAGTAGTTCGGGTTCTTCACGTAGTCGATCTCGTTGCCGGGGTCGACCGAGGTGATCATGAACGGGCCGGCGCCGACCGGCTGGGCGTTGAACGTGTCCTCGCCGAGCTTCTCGTACGCCGTCGGCGAGGATATGAAGCCGGTCGAGCTCACCGCCATCGCGTCGAGGAGCAGCGGGTTCGGCGCGGTGAACTCGATCTGCACGTGCGTCTTGTCGACCGCGGTGATGCTGTCCGCGTCGGTGTTGTAGAAGAACTGCGCCTCGCGCGTCTTGTTCTCGATGTGCCGCCGGAGGTTCCAGACGACGGCGTCGGCGTCGAGGTCGGTGCCGTCCGAGAACTTGAGCCCGTCGCGCAGCGTGACCGTCAGGGTGAGGTTGTCCGCGCTGTACTCGTAGCCGGTCGCGAGGCCCGGGAGGTAGAGGTCCTTGGCGGTCCGGTCCGGGTTGACCCAGAACAGGCTCGAATAGACCGGCATGACCCATGGACGGGACTGGGACGAGAACGTCGCCACGGTCGGGTCGAGCGCCTGGGTCGCGAGGCCGCCGAGGATGAGCGTGCCCCCCGAGACCGGCTCGCCGGCGCCGGTGGTGTCCGTCGGGGACGTGCCCCCGCCGGTCGAGCAGCCGCTGAGCGCAACCGCGACAGCGCCGACGGCGGCGGCCGCGAGCAGCGTCAGGCGACGATGACGGAATCGCATGTCTGGTCTCCTTTGAGCAGAACACTGTGGGCGGATCGACGATGATCCGCGACCGATGCTAGATCGGTCAACAGGTTGTACGCAAGGCCGTATGTCCGAACATATCCGCGAGGCGGGAGATCAGAGGTGGCGACCGCCGGTGATCTCGATCGTCGCACCCGTCACGTAGCTCGACAGATCGCTTGCGAGGAAGAGGGCGACCCTGGCGACCTCGTCCGGTTCGCCGAACCGCCCGAGGGGGATGTCGCGCAGCCGCTCCGCCCTGATCTCCTCGGGCATCGCGCGGGTCATCGCGGTGTCGATGATCCCCGGCTGCATCGCGTTGACCCGGATGCCAGCGAAGCCCACCTCCTTCGCGGCGGCCTTCGTCATGCCGACGATCCCCGCCTTCGCCGCGCTGTAGTTCGTCTGCCCGGCGTTCCCGACCTTGCCCGAGATCGACGACATGTTGATGATCGAGCCGGGGCGGCCGAGCTCGCGCATCGCGTTCGCGGCCGCCCTCGTGCCGAGCCACGTGCCACGCAGGTGCACCTGGATGACGAGGTCGAAGTCGACGAGCGGCATCTTGCGCATCGTCGCGTCCCGCGTGATCCCCGCGTTGTTGACCATGACGTCGAGGCCGCCGAATCGGTCGACCGCGACGCGCACGAGCGCCTCAACGTCATCGGGCTGCGTGACGTCGCAGGCGACCCCGATCGCCCGGTCCCCGATGCCGAGCCGCTGCGCCGCCGCGGCGACCGCGGCGCCGTCGAGGTCGCCGAGCACGAGGCTCGCCCCCTCGGCCGCGAAGCGCTCGGCGATCGCGTAGCCGAGCCCCTGCGCACCGCCGGTGATCACGGCGGTGCGTCCTTCGAGCAGCGGTCCGGTCATGATGCCTCCCCGGTGATGAGCAGCGTCACCGTGTCGGCGACGCAGGCGGGTCGCTCCGAGCCCTCGAGCTCGACGACATTGCGGACGACGATGCGCAGGCCGGCGGCGACGGGCTCGGCCGACTCGAGGCCGGCCCGGACGCGGATCCGGGCGCCGGCCGGGACGACGGCGGGGAATCGCACCCGCTCGAGCCCGTAGTTGACCCGCGCGCCCACCCCCTCGATCCGGTAGGCGCTCGCGGTCAGGGCCGGCAGCAGCGAGAGCGTGAGGTAGCCGTGCGCGATCGTCGTCCCGTACGGGCCGGTCCTCGCCCGCTCGGGATCGACGTGCAGCCACTGCCGGTCCTCGGTGTCCTCGGCGAACCGGTCGATGCGGTCCTGGCCGACGACGAACCAGTCGCCGACGCCGAGCTCCTGGCCGACGAGTCCGGCGAGCTCCGCGGGGCCGGCGATGCAGCGCGGGATGCCGGCGTCCATCAGCGCGCGCCCATCAGTGGAAGTACGCCCCGCCGTCGACGACGAGCGTCTGCCCGGTCATGAAGCCGGACCACGGCCCGGCGAGGAACCGCACCGCGCCGACGACGTCCTCCGGCGCCATCTCCCGCCGCAGCACCCGGCTCCCCGCAGCGTTCGCCCGCATCCCGGCGGTCCGATCGGCGTGCTGCTCGACGCCCGAGCTCACCGTGAAGCCGGGCGCCACGGCGTTGACCCGGATCTCGTCGCCGCCGAGCTCGCGCGCGAGGTTCTTCGTCAGCGCGAGGATCGCGCCCTTGCTGCTCGAGTAGTGCGGGAGCGCGCTGCCCTTGAACGCCGTCGTCGAGGCGATGTTCACGATCGAGCCGGCGCCGCGCGCGCGCATCGAGGGCAGGACGCTCCGCGTCGCGACGACGCTGCCGAGCACGTTGATCTCGAAGACGAGACGCCACTCCGCGAGCGGGATCTCCTCGAAGGGGCGCTGCTGGAGCGAGGCGAAGACGCCGGCGTTGTTGACGAGGACGTCGACGCCGCCGAAGGCCTCGGCGGCCGCGGCGGCCGCCTCGGCCATCGCCGATTCCGAGGCGACGTCGGCGACGAGGCCGATCGCGCGGCCGCCGGCGGCGACGATCTCCTCGGCGACGGCGGTCGGATCGGCGCGGTCGGTGATGACGACCGCGGCCCCGGCCGCCGCGAGCTCGAGGCAGATCGCGCGGCCGATGCCCGCGCCTCCGCCGGTCACGAGCGCGACCCGTCCGGTGAGCTCCGTCATCGGGTCTCCTTCCTCCGCCGGCGGCCCACTCTAGCGCCCTCCCGGCGTCTGACATCAATACGTACGTACAACCTGATGATAGGCTTCCGGAAGCAGAACAGACATACTGATGTCCGGAGGACAGTAAGTCATCGCCGTCCTCCCACCTGCAGGCCAATGACGGCAGACAGAGATAGGAACGCATGGACCTCCAACTCCAGGGCAAGCGCGCGATCGTCACCGGCGGCAGCGCCGGCATCGGCTTCGAGGTCGCCAGGCGGCTCGCCGCCGAGGGCGTCGACACCGCGGTCTGCAGCCGGGACCTCGGTCGGGCGCGGGCGGCGATCGAGGCCATGGCGAGCGAGGGTCCCGGACGGCTCCTCCCGGTGCAGGTCGAGCTCAGGGACGTCGCCTCGATCGACGCGATGGTCGCGCATGTCGCCGACGAGTTCGGCGGCGTCGACATCCTCGTCAACAGCGGCGCCGAGGTGAGCGGCAACGTCCCCGAGGACTTCGCGCACATCACCGACGAGTTCATCCTCCGCTCCTTCGAGGACAAGTTCCTCGGCATCCTCCGCAGCTGCCGCGCCGTCGTCCCGCACATGCGCGCGGCCCGCTTCGGCCGCATCGTCAACTTCGCCGGGCACACCGCCCGCGAGGCCGGCTCCATCGCCGCCGGCGCCCGCAACGCCGCCGTCGCGAACCTCACGAAGGCGCTGTCGATGGAGTTCGGCCGGGACGGGATCACCGTCAACGCGATCGACCCGTTCACGACCGTGACGAAGGGCTTCGAGTCGCGGCTCGGCAGGATGGCCGCGCGCCGGGGCCGCACCGCCGAGGAGCATCTGGAGAAGATCTCGGCGAGGACCTCGATCGGGCGCCTCGTCACCGCGGAGGAGATCGCGTACTTCGTCGCCTTCCTCGCCTCCCCGCTGTCCATCTCCCTCACCGGCGAGGTCCTCGCCCTGACCGGCGGCGTCGGGGACGCCGTGTATCTCTGAGATGAGGACGCGGATGGAACGAAGCGAGGCCGCGAGCGCGGGCGGCGCGCCGGTCGAGGCACCGGCGAGGCGCAGTCTCGTCGAGCTGCTGCTGCGGCCGAGGAGCATCGCGATCGTCGGCGCCTCGACGAATCCGGAGGCGCTCGGCGGCCGGCCGCTCGGCTTCCTCATGAGCTACGGCTTCCCCGGTGCGCTCTACCCGATCAACGCGAACCACGACACGGTCCAGGGGGTGCCCGCCCACCGCTCGATCCTCGACGTCGACGGCCCCGTCGACCTCGCGCTCGTCGCGGTTCGCGCGGAGCTCGTCCCGCAGGTGCTGCGGGACTGCGCGCGCGCCGGCGTCGGCGCCGCGGTCGTCGTGAGCTCCGGCTTCGGCGAAGGCATGGGCGCGGGCGAGGATCTCGCGGAGGTCGTCCGCGAGATCGTCGCGACGACCGGCATGCGCATCCTCGGGCCGAACTGCGAGGGCATCGCGAGCCTCCCCGCCTCGGCGCCGGTCACGTTCAGCCCGGTGCTCGACATCCATCGGACCGGCCGCCGGCTCGCCGCCGGCGACATCGCGGTCATCTCGCAGAGCGGCGGGGTCGGCTTCGCCGTCGCCCAGTGGGGCAGCATGGTGGGCCTCGGCTTCGGCTACATCATCACGACCGGCAACGAGCTCGACGTCGACTGCGTCGAGCTCGCCGAGGCGCTCGTCGACGACGAGCACACGTCGGCGATCGTCCTCGTCATGGAGGGCGTGAGCGACCTCGACCGCTTCCGCCGCCTCGCGCTGCGGGTGCGGGCGGCGGGCAAGCGGCTCGTCGTCGCGAAGCTCGGGCGCAGCGAGCCCGGCGCGCGGGGCGCGCTCGCCCACACCCGCCACGCCTCCGGCCCCGAGGCCGCCTACGACGCGATCTTCGCCGAGTCCGGGGTGCTCACGCCGCGCGACATGGACGAGCTCATCGACGTGCTCCAGGCGATCATGAAGTCCCCCGAGCCGCGCGGGCGGCGGCTCGGCATTATGACGACGTCGGGCGGAGCGGGCGTCTGGCTCGCCGACGCCTGCGCGGACGCCGGCTACGAGATCCCGGAGCTCAGCGCGGAGACGACCGCGAGGCTCGCGGGCCTCATGCCCGGCTACGGCTCGCCGGTGAACCCCGTCGACCTCACCGCGCAGTTCCTCGCGGACGGCTCCTTCGCCGTGCCGCTCGCCGCGCTCGTCGACTCCGGCGAGGTCGACCTCGCCGTCCTCGCGACCTCGCTGTCCTCGAACGGGCGGCTCAGCGGCGACCGGGAGGCGCTCGCCGAGCTCATCGCCCGCTCCCCCATCCCCATCGCGATCTACACTTACACGAGCCCGGCACCGTCGAGCGTCGAGATCCTCAACGAACTCGGTGTCCCCTGGTACACCGATTCGCTCCGGGCGGCGCGCGGCCTGTCGGCGCTCATCCCAGGGAGCGACCATGTCGAACGCGACTGACACCCCGATCGCCGGCCGCCTCCGCGACGTCTCGCTGCTGCGGCGGGAGGCGTTCATCGACGGCGAGTGGATTCCCGCCGGCGGCGGCGCGGCATTCCCCGTCATCAACCCATCGACGGGGGAGACGCTCGCCGAGCTGCCCGACCTCGGCGCCGCGCAGACCCGCGACGCGATCGACGCCGCGAACCGGGCGCTCCCCGCCTGGCGGGCCCGCACCGCGATCGACCGCTCGAACCTGCTGCGCCGCTGGGCGCAGCTCATCCGCGACAACGCGGACGACATCGGCGCGATCGAGACCGCGGAGCAGGGCAAGCCGTTCAAGGAGGCGCGCGACGAGGTCGTCTACAGCGCGGCGTTCCTCGACTGGTTCGCCGAGGAGGGCCGCAGGGTCTACGGCGACGTCATCCCCTCGAACACGCCCGATGCGCGGATCATCGTCATCCGGCAGCCGGTCGGCGTCACCGCGGGCATCACGCCCTGGAACCTCCCGGCCGCGATGATCACCCGGAAGGTCGCGCCGGCGCTCGCCGCCGGCTGCACGATCGTCGTCAAGCCCGCCGAGGAGACGCCGCTCACCGCGCTCGCGCTCGCCGTCCTCGCCGAGCGGGCGGGAATCCCCGCCGGCGTGCTCAACATGGTCACGAGCCTCAGGGCGCCCGAGGTCGGCCTCGAGCTCACGACGAACCCCGTCGTGCGCAAGCTCAGCTTCACCGGCTCGACCGAGGTCGGCAAGATCCTCATGCGCCAGGCCGCGTCCCACCTGCAGAAGCTCTCCCTCGAGCTCGGCGGGAACTCGCCGTTCATCGTCTTCGACGACGGCGACGTCGACAGGGCGGTCGAGGGCATCGTCTCCTCGAAATACCGCAACGGCGGCCAGATCTGCACCGGCGCGAACCGCGTCTTCGTCCAGCGCGGCGCCCGCGAGGCCTTCCTCGAAGCGCTGCGCCGCCGCACCGAGCGGGTCGTCGTCGGAGACGGCTTCGCGCCGGACACGGAGATGGGCCCGCTCATCAACGAGGCCGGACTCGAGAAGGTCGAGCGGCACGTCGCCGACCTCGTCGACCACGGCGGGAAGGTGCTCGCCGGCGGGCGCCGTCACCGCCTCGGCCGCACGTTCTACGAGCCGACGATCATCGACGGCCTCGACCGGGACACGCTGCCCTGGCGGGAGGAGACGTTCGGTCCGATCGCGGCGATCGCGACGTTCGACGACGAGGACGAGGTGATCCCGCTCGCGAACGCGACGGAGTACGGCCTCGTCGCCTACGTCTACTCGAGGGACGCCGGGAGGATCTGGCGCGTGTCCGAGGCGCTGGAGACCGGTATGGTCGCGGTGAACACCGGCAGGGTGTCGAACGAGATGGCGCCGTTCGGCGGGATCAAGGAGTCCGGCATGGGCCGCGAGGGCTCGAAGTACGGCATCGAGGACTGGCTCAACCTCAAGTACATCAACCTCGCGGGGCTGAGCCGGTGAGCGCCGCGGACTCCGTCCTCGTCGCCGGCGACGGCGCGATCGCGACGATCACGCTCAACCGCCCGGAGGCGCGCAACGCGATCGACGACGACATGCGCTCGGCGCTCACCTCGGCCGTCGCCGCCGCGGCGGCCGAGCCCGGGATCCGCGTCCTCGTCCTCACCGGCGCGGGCAGCGCGTTCTGCGCCGGCGGCGACATCCGGGCGATGCGCGAGCGGCTGGATGCTCCGAGCGGCCGCGTCGCGATCGACGGCTGGCGGCGGCAGCGCCGCACCGCCGGCCTCGTCGCGACGCTCCACGAGGCCCCGGTCGTCACGATCGCCGCGGTGAACGGTCCGGCGATGGGGCTCGGCATGGACCTCGCGCTCGCCTGCGACTTCATCGTCGCCGGGCAGGAGGCGAGATTCGGCGCCGCGTTCGTGCGCCGCGGCCTCGTCCCCGACGGCGGCGGCATGTACTTCCTGCCGCGCCGCATCGGGTTGCAGCGGACCAAGGAGCTCATCTACTCGGGCCGAACGGTCGACGCCGAGGAGGCGCTGCGGATCGGACTCGCCGACCGGCTCGCCCCCGCCGGCGGGCTCGAGGCGGCGGTCGCCGGGTTCGCGGAGCAGTTCACCGGGAACTCGGCGGCGGCGATCGCGCTCATGAAGTCGATCGTCGACCGGACCTTCGAGACCCCGCTCGC
>Ga0164243_10004979_pt1 | contig 20478 bp, 13 predicted proteins | sample OricompcompostOP_FD_108781 | JGI IMG/M metagenome (GOLD analysis project Ga0164243, IMG submission 108781) | Organic Plus compost microbial communities from Emeryville, California, USA - Original compost - Organic plus compost (OP) | ecosystem: Engineered > Solid waste > Mixed feedstock >...
CCGGTGTGCGGCGCCGGGCCACGCGACATGGTCATGGCTCCTCCTCGCGTGGTACGGCCGTCGTCACCGGGTCCGCCGACGGGACGGTGTGTGGCACCCCTCACCGCATCAGCGTGCCCCGCCCCGCCGCTCGCCGGGTCACCCCTGGCGGGTGATCCGCGCGGGGCGCCGCGGGGGTGGGGTGGACGGTGGAAGGGTCTGCCGGTGCGCCCGGACCGCACGGCCGCGCACCGCGACCGCCGACGCCGGCCGCACGGACGTGGAGGGCGAGCCATGACGATCCCGAGCGCGTTCACATCCTCGCTGTCACCGGCCGAGCGGGCCGCCTACGGCAGGAGCGCCCGCAAGCGCGTCCCGCGCTCGGGCCAGGCCCGCTACGACGCGGACGGCCGCACCGACCCGATCGACGTGATCGAGGATCAGTCCGCCACGCGGGTACGGGAGTTGGTGCCGATCCGCTACGCCCGGATGCTGGAGTCGCCGTTCCGTTTCTACCGGGGGGCGGCGGCCATCATGGCGATGGACCTCGGGCGGCACCCGCACAGCGGCCTGACCGTGCAGCTGTGCGGGGACGCCCATCTGCTGAACTTCCGTCTCCTCGCCTCGCCGGAGCGCCATCTGGTCTTCGACATCAACGACTTCGACGAGACCCTGGCCGGCCCGTTCGAGTGGGACGTCAAGCGGCTCGCGGCCAGCTTCGTGATCGCCGCCCGCGCGAACGGGTTCGACGAGCGGGAGCAGGGCGAGGCGGTCCGCGCGTGTGTGGCCGGCTACCGCACGCGGATGCGGGAGTTCGCCGGGATGCGGACGCTGGACATCTGGTACGCGCAGGACGACGTCGACCGGATGCGCGCGCTGCTGGCGTCCGCGATGAGCAAGCGGACCCGGCGCCGCACCGCCGAGGCGACCGCGAAGGCCCGTACCCGCACGCATATGCAGGCGTACGCGAAGCTGACCCGGCGCACCGCCGTGGGCCGGCTGCTCGCGCCGGACCCGCCGCTGATCACCCCGCTGCGGGACCTGCCGGGCGAGGCGTCCACGGACCAGCAGGAGAAGGAGCTCCAGGCGGTCGTGGAGGGCTACACGAAGTCGCTGTCGTCGGAGCGACGGCATCTGCTGCGGCACTACCGGATGGTGGACATGGCCCGCAAGGTGGTCGGGGTGGGCAGCGTCGGCACCCGCTGCTGGATCGTCCTCATGCTCGGCCGGGACGACGACGATCCGCTGCTGCTCCAGGCCAAGGAGGCGCAGGAGTCCGTGCTGGCCGCGCACACCGGCGGGGAACGCTTCGACAACCAGGGCCGCCGGGTGGTGACGGGGCAGCGGCTCATCCAGACGACCAGTGACATCTTCCTGGGCTGGACGCACGTGGTGAGCGGGTTGGACGGGCGCGGCCGGGACTTCTACGTACGCCAGCTGCGGGACTGGAAGGGCATCGCCCGGCCGGAGCTCTGGGACCCGGCGACGCTGTGCCTGTTCGGGCAGGTGTGCGGCGGCAGCCTGGCCCGGGCGCACGCCCGCTCCGGCGACCCGGTGGCGATCGCGGCCTACCTGGGGCGCGGCGACCGTTTCGACCGCGCCGTGACGGAGTTCGCGCGCGCCTACGCCGACCAGAACGAGCGGGACTTCGAGGCGCTGGGCACGGCGGTGGCGGTGGGCCGGGTCGAGGCCCGGGACGTGTGAGGGGGCGGGACGGGACGGCACCGGACGGGATGACGCCGTACAGGACCAGGCCGTACAGGACGACGCCGTACTGGACCACGCCGCACGGGACCAGGCCGTACGGGACCACGCCGTACGGGACCGCCCGGCGTGGCGCTCACTCCGGCAGTTGCCGCATCTCCACCACGCGCAGGCCCAGCGACTGGCAGCGGGCCAGGAGGCCGTACAGGTGCGCGTCGTCGACGATCGGCCCGAACAGCACGGTCTGGCCGGACATCACCACGTGGTCCAGTTCCGGGAAGAGTCTGGCCAGCGTCTCCGACATGTGCCCCTCGACGCGGATCTCGTAGCGCATGTGCTGCTCTCCCGCCGACAGCCGATGGCAGTCCTGCCATCGTCGCGCCCGGCCGCCGCCCTCACCTCACCCGGCACAGGTGAGCCGGGGGCCGCACGGGCGGCTCAGTGCGACACCACGATCTTGAACACGACGATCACGAGACCGAACAGCAGGTTGACGGCGGCGCTGAGCGCGATCAGCCGCCGGGTCGCCCCGGCCCGCGCCGCCGCCGCCATGGACCAGCCCACCTGCCCCGCGACGGCGACCGCCAGGGCCAGCCACGCGGTGCCGGAGAGGTCCAGGCCGAACAGGGGGCTGACCGCCACGGCCACGGCCGGCGGGACGGCGGCCTTCACGATCGGCCACTCCTCGCGGCACACCTGCCAGGCGGTCCCCCGGCTCCACGGGCGGTCGGCGAGCCGCGCGCCGAACAGCTGGGCGTGCACGTGCGCCGCCCAGAACGCCAGGCCGGTCAGGAGCAGCAGCACCACGAGCTCGGTGCGGTGGTACGTGCCGAGCGCGCCCGCGCCGATCACCACGGACGCGGCCAGCATGGAGCCGTACACGCCGCCGGTGTAGTCGGCCTGGGCCCGCAGCCGCGCGCGGCGCTCCCGTGCGGCCGCCGGCTGCCCGGCGGTGCGCCGGACCGTCACAGAAGGTCCAGTTCGCGGGCCCGCCGCACGGCGTCGTTGCGGCGGTTGACGGCGAGCTTGCGGTAGACGCTCTTCAGATGCGTCTTGACCGTGTTCACGGACACGTACAGGTCGGCGGCGATGTCCTCGGTGGACATCATCTGGGCGAGCCGCACCAGCACGTCCCTCTCCCGTCCGCTCAGCGGCTCCACCGGGAACGGCAGCGCTCCCCGGCCGGTCCCGGGCGCCGGCTGCTCGGCGAGGTAGGGCTCGATCCAGGGGCCGGCCTCCCGGAAGGGCCGCCGCAGCCGTTCGTGCCGGGCCTCCGCGACCGCCTGCGCGACGAGGCGGCGGGCGGTCGCTGTGTCCCCGGCCGTGTGCGCGGCCTGCGCCCGCAGCAGCGTGGCGCGCACGAGCACGGCGGGGCCGGCGCCCCCCACGGTCCCGGCCGGGTCGAGCAGTCCGAGCGCCGTGTCCGGGTCGCCCGCCGCGAGCCGGGCCCGGGCGGCGGCGACGGCGAGGACGGGGTGTTCGCCGCCGAGCTGTTCCAGCACCTTCGCCGCCAGGTCGGGGCGCCCGTCGGCGAGGTGGGCGGACGAGGCGACCAGCGCGGTGTGCAGCCGCTGCCAGGGGGAGCGGACGGCGGCCGGCACGACGGGTTCGGCAGCCTCCAGCGCGGCGCGCGCCCGGCCGCGGGCCAGCAGCAGCCGGGCCGTGGCGAGCGAGCGGCCCGCCGCCGTGACCGGGTCGTGCACCGTCGGTCCGGGCGTCCGGTCGAGCAGGTCCCGCGCCTCGGTGAGGTCGTCGCGTTCGACGGCCACGGCGGCCAGGACGACCCGTCCGAGCCCGGTGCCGGCGCCTTCGGCCAGGCCGTACCGGTCGGTCTCGGCGAGGGCGGCGGACGCCTTGCGCTCCGCCGTGGCGGGCCGGCCGTCGAGGTGGTCGATGAGCGCCAGGAGTTCCAGGGCGTCCGCGCGGGGCAGGGCGGTGGCCGCCCCGGTCGTGGTGCAGGCGACGGCGCTGAGCGCGGCCCGCGCCTCGTCGAGGTCGCCCGCCCACAGCCGGGTGGAGCCGAGGTGGGTCAGCAGCAGCGCGGACAGCTCCGGGTGCCTGTCCAGCAGGTCGGCGGGGAGCTCGTGCTGGAGTTCGCGGGCCGCGCGCACGGCGTCCTCGGCGCGCTGCGGGGAGCCCGTGACCCGGGCGGCCAGCGCCTCCAGCAGGGCGCAGCAGAGGCGGCCCGCGGCGCTGCCGGGCCCGGCGGCGGCCAGCCGCTCCCGGACGGGCCCGAGCCGGGCCAGGGCGTGGTCGAGGTCGCCGCGGGACAGGTCGCGCGCCACCCGGACCAGTTCGGCGGCCGGGCTGGCCGCCGCCGGGTCCATGCCGGAGAACAGGTCGACGAGGTGCCCGGTGCGCAGCCCGGTGAAGAGCTGCCCGAGGGCCAGGTCGTCGACGAGGGCCCCGGCGGTGAAGTCCCACTCCCCGGCGGCGGCGCCGTGCGTCAGCATCTCCGGCAGATGGCCGGCGCGGCCCAGCCAGTGCGCGGCCCGCAGGTGCAGCCGGGGCTCCAGCTCGGCGGAGCGTTCCCGCAGGTGCGCCCGGAGGATCTCCCGGAACAGCGGGTGCAGGCGGTACCAGCCGTGCCCGAGGTCCTCGACGAAGGCGTTCTCCCGGTGCAGGCCGGCGAGGATCGCCTCGGCGTCGCCGCGGCCGGTCAGTTCGTTGGCGAGGTCGGCGCAGAACCGCTCCAGGACGCTGACGCGCAGCAGGAGGTCCTGGGTGGCGGGCGGCTGCCGTTTGAGGACCTCGGCGAGCAGGAAGTCGGCGACCGTGCTGTGCCCGGCCTCGAACTCCTTCAGATACGCCTCCGGATCGGGGTGCTGCCGGGCGGCCAGGGCGCACAGCCGCAGGCCGGCGGCCCAGCCCCCGGTGCGTTCGACGAGGTCGGCGGCGGCCTGCACGGACAGGCGCAGTCCGTGCCGCCGCAGCAGCGCGACGGTCTCCTCGGGGGTGAAGGCCAGTTCGGCGTTGCGGATCTCGGTGATGGCGCCGGCCGCGCGGTAGCGGTGCAGGGGGAGCAGCGGCTCGTTGCGGGTGACGACGACGAGGTGCAGGCCGGGCCCGGCGTGGTGCAGGACGAACTCCAGCTGCTCGGCGACCTCGGGGGTGCCGACCCGGTCGTACTCGTCGAGCACGACGACGAGCTCGTCCCCGTCGGTGCCGAGCTGGGCGGCGAGCCGGGTGAGCAGCGTGTGGTGGACGCGCCCGGCGTCGGCGGGGGTGCCGACGGCGTCGGCGACCGGCACCCCGTGGGTGCGCAGCGCCTGGAGCAGATGGGCCCAGAACATCCCGGGGCCGCGCAGCGACGGGTCGAGGCTCAGCCAGACCACCGGGTGCGCCAGGCCGGCCGCCCAGTCGGCGACCAGCAGGGTCTTCCCGGCTCCGGCGGCGCCGTTGACCATGGTCAGCGGGGTGCCGAGGGCCTGGTCGAGGTGGTGGGCCAGGCGGGCGCGGCGCAGGAACGTGGCCGGCCGGGCGGGCAGCGCGAAGCGGGTCCGCAGGAAGGGGTCGCCGAGGGGGTCCGCGTGGGGGGCGCCCGGTCCGGGGGGTATGTCGTCGCTCTCTGCCACCTCGTTCACCGCCTTGCAGCGCGAGACCGGCCTGTCGTCCCCTCCCCCACCACCATCACAGCTTTCGGGGGTTCACGCGCGCCGGGGCCGGGGCACTCGCCGCGCGACCGGTGACCGCGTCGTCCGGCACCGGTCCCTCCCCTCGTGGGGACCGGTGCCGGACGGCGGCGCGGGGGCCGGTCCACGACCTGTCTCCGGGCTCCGTGGGCCGGCGCGGGTCCGGGCGGGTCTGGACGGGCGGGACGACGGCGGCGCGACGCGCTCGCCACTCCCGCGGACAGCGAGGTGTGAAAGCTGTCCGAGAACGTGCGGCGCCGGGTGAGACGGCTTCGGGCTCTGCGGCTGGTGGGCCCGCCTCGGCGGCGCGCGGCGGCTCCCGCACTTGCGTCGTGATCCTGCCAGTCGGAGGGTGCCCGCGAGGAGGTTCCGGTCTCCGGAGCGGGTCTTCCTCGCAGGTCAGCCGTATAAGGTGAGTTTTCCGGTCCGGAAGGCCAGGTGGCGCGCGAGTGAGGGAGTGACGGTCTTGAGTTCCGAGTCGGCGGCGCGCGCGGCCTTCGCGGAACGGCTCGCGCTGCTCTACAAGGAGGCCGGGAACCCACCCCTGAAGAGCGTGGCCGAGGCGGTCGTCCGGCTCCAGCGGGTGGACGAGCGGGGACGCCCCGTGCGGGTGTCCGCCCAGCGGATCAGCGACTGGCGGCGCGCCAGGAACGTACCGGCGCAGTTCGCGGCCCTCTCGGCCGTGCTGCACGTCCTCATCCCCCAGGCCCGGCGGCTGCGGCCGTCGCCCGTGTCGGCCGGTCTGTACGACCTGGTGCAGTGGCAGCACCTGTGGGAGCGCGCCACCTCCGGCCAGGGGCAGGAGCCGGAGCAGGCGGCCCCGGCGGCGGTGTCCGGCGGGGTGTGCCCGTACCGGGGGCTGGCCTCGTACCGGCAGGAGGACGCCCGCTGGTTCTTCGGCCGGGAGCGCAGCACGGACACCCTGGTCGCCCGGCTCCGCGCGGCGGAGCGCGCCGGGGGCCTGGTGATGCTGGTGGGCGCCTCGGGCGCCGGGAAGTCCTCCCTGCTCAACGCCGGTCTGGTGCCGGCCGTGCGGGAGGGCGCGCTGCGGGACGCCGGGGCGGCCGGGGCGAGCGCCGTGCTCCAGCTGGTGCCGGGCGCCGATCCGCTGGGCGAGCTGGTCCGCCGGGTGCCGGAGCTGACGGACGTGATCTCCACCGCCCGCGCGCCGGACGGGCCGGACGGCGCTGACGCGGACCTCGTACGGGACGTGCACACGGCCGTCCTCGCCTGGGCCCAGCGCGAGACCTCCGCCACCGGCCCGCCCGGGTCGCCGTCCGACGCGGCGCACGCGCCTCCCGTACTGATCGTCGATCAGTTCGAAGAAACCTTCACTCTCTGTGCCGACGAGGCCGACCGCCGCGCCTTCGTCCGTGTCCTGCACGCGGCCTGCGCCCCGCCCGTGCCCGGCGCCCCCGCCCCCGCCCTGGTCGTCCTCGGCATCCGCGCCGACTTCTACGAGCAGTGCCTGGTCCACCCCGAGCTGGCCGACGCCCTCCAGCACCGGCACATGGTCCTCGGCCCGCTCACCACCACCGAACTGCGGGAGGCCGTCACCGGCCCCGCCAAGGCCGTCGGCCTGGAACTGGAACCGGGGCTCGCCGAGCTGATCGCCCGCGAGGTGGGCGCGGACGGCCCGCGCGGCGCCCATGACGCGGGCGTGCTGCCCCTGCTGTCGCACGCGATGCTCGTCACCTGGCAACGGCGCAAGGCCGGCCGGCTCACCCTCGCCGGGTACCGCGCGGCCGGCGGCATCCAGGGAGCGGTCGCCGCGACCGCCGAGCGCGCCTGGGCCCAGCTGGACCCGGCGGCCCGCACCGCCGCCCGGCTGCTGCTGCTGCGCCTGGTCCGCATCGGCGAGGACACCCAGGCGACCCGGCGCCGCGGCACCCGCCGCCAGCTCGCGGCCGAGGCCGCCGACCCGGCGAAGACGGAGGAGTCGCTGGAGGCGCTGGTCCGGGCCCGGCTGGTGACCCTGGACGCCGACACGGTCGAGATCACGCACGAGGCGCTGCTGCACGCCTGGCCCCGGCTGCGGGACTGGATCGAGGAGGACCGGCAGGGCCACCTGCTGCGCCAGCGGCTGGAGGAGGACGGCCGGGCCTGGGAGGAGTCGGAACGCGACTCCGCCCTGCTGTACCGGGGCTCGCGGCTGGAGCAGGCGCACGAGTGGGCGCGGTCCGCCGGGGACACCTTCCTCACCCGGGGCGCCGTGGAGTTCCTGGCCGCCTCGGTCCGGCTGCGCCGGCGCACGGTGTGGATCCTGCGCGGCGGGGTCGCGGTGCTCGTCGCGCTGGCGCTGGTGGCGATCGGAGCGGCGGCCGTGGCGTGGAAGCAGCGCGACGACGCCCTGTTCGCGCAGGTCCTCGCCGAGGCCGACCGCTTCCAGTACACCGACCCCTCGCTGTCCGCCCAGCTCGACCTGGTGGCCCACCGGCTGCGCCCCGACGACGAGGAGACCGGCAGCCGGCTCGTCTCGATCGTGAACGCGCCCCTGGCCACCCCGCTGAGCGGGCACTCCGGCGCGGTCTACCTCACCTCGTTCCGCCCCGACGGCGGCGTCCTGGCCACCGCGGGCTACGACGGGACCGTCCGCCTGTGGGACGTGTCGGACGCGAGTCGCCCCCGCGCGCTGGGCGAGCCCCTGACCGGGCACCGCAGCTGGGTGAGCAGCGCGGTCTTCAGCCCCGACGGCGGCACCCTCGCCAGCGCCGCCGACGACGGCACCGTACGGCTGTGGGACGTACGGCACCCGCGGCGGCCGAAGCCGCTCGGCGCGCCCCTGACCGGGCACGCGGGCACGGTCTACCTGGTCGCGTTCAGCCCGGACGGGCGCACGCTGGCCTCCGTGAGCGAGGACCGCACGGTCCGCCTGTGGGACGTGGCCGACCCCCACGACCCCGACCCGCTCGCCACGCTCACCGGCGCCGAGGCCGCCGTGCGCTCGGTGGCGTTCAGCCCGGACGGCCGCACCCTGGCGGCGGGCGGCGACGACGACACCGTCCGGCTGTGGGACGTGGGCGACCGGCACCGGCCCGAGCGGCTGGCCCGGCTGACCGGGCACACCGGTCTCGTGCACTCGGTGGCCTTCAGCCCCGACGGGCGCACCCTGGCCAGCGGCAGCGCCGACGACACCGTCCGGCTGTGGGACGTCTCCGACGGGGCCGGCGCCCACCAGGTCGGCACCCCGCTGACCGGGCACCTGGGGCCCGTCTGGTCGGTGGCGTTCAACCCGGCCGGCACCATGCTCGCCGTCGCCAGCGCGGACAGCACCGCGAGCCTGTGGAACGTCAGCGACCCGGCGGACGCCTCGCAGGTCGGCGAGCCGCTGGCGGGCGGCAGCGGGGAGATGTACGCGCTCGGCTTCAGCCCGGACGGCCGCACCCTCGCCACCGGCAGCGGTGACGGCAAGGTCCGGCTGTGGTCCGTCCCCACGTCCGACATGACGGGCCGCACCGGCGCGTTCCGTCCCGACGGCCAGGTGCTGGCGACGGCCGCGCGGGACGGCAGCGTGCGCCTGTGGAACGTGTCCAGTGCCGACCGGCCCGTGCTGCTGAACAAGCCCTTTCTGCCCGGCGACGGCGGACAGCGCTCCCTGGTCTTCTCCCCGGACGGGCGCACCCTCGCGGTGCTGACCGGCAGCAGGGCGGTCCATCTGTACGACGTCGGCGACCCCGCCCACCCGTCCCCGCTGGGCCCGCCGCTGACGCTGCGCACCCGGTTCATGGGCCCCGACGCGCTCGCGTACAGCCCGGACGGGCACACGCTGGCCACCGCCTACGACGACCGCACGATCCGGCTGTGGGACGTGCGCGACCCGGCGCACGCCGTACCGCTCGGCGAGCCGCTGACCGGGCACGGCGGATACATCAACTCGCTCGCCTTCAGCCCGGACGGGCACACGCTGGCCAGCGGCAGCGCGGACGCCACGGTCCGCCTGTGGGACGTGGCCCGGCCCGGCCGGGCGGCGGCGCTCGGCGGCCCGCTGACCGGGCACGGCGGGCCGGTGAACTCCCTCGCCTACGCCCCGGACGGGCGCACCCTGGCCAGCGCCGGGGACGACGACTCGGTCCGCCTGTGGGACGTCGCCGACCCGGGCCGGGCGCGGGCGCTGGGCCGTCCGCTCACCGGCCACACCGAGGCGGTCGTCTCCCTGACGTTCGGGCCGGACGGCCACACCCTCGCCAGCGGCGGCAACGACAACACCGTGCGGATGTGGGACGTCGGCGATCCGGAGCACGCCTCGGCGGTCGGGCGGGCGATGAGCCCCAACGCGAGGACGGGCAACTTCCTGGCGTTCCGCCCCGCGAGCCGGATGCTCGGCGTCTCCAGCGGCACCGACACCGTCCGGCTGTGGAACCTGGACGTCGGCCAGGCGATCCGCCGGGTCTGCTCGACGACCCAGGGCGTGCTGACCCGGGAGCGCTGGCAGGAGTACCTGCCCCGGCTGTCCTACGAGCCGCCGTGCTCCGACTGAACCCGCGCGGCCGGTGCGGATGGTGCGACCGGTGCGGAGCGTGAGGGACCGGGGACGCAAGTGGTATCCCGGAGCCCCGCGCGACAGCGGTTTCCGTGATCCCGATCACAACGCCTCACCGCAGCCGATCCGTCGGCTCCCACGAGGCTCGCCGCCTTGTTACTGTTGGCCACAGCCCGATCGCTGGTGCATCCCCCGTCGCCAGCGGTCGGGCCTTCGCATGTCCGTGGAAGGGTGGTGAGGGGCACCGTGCTCCGGCGGGTCGTCGTCGTGACCGCTGTCCACGGACCCTCGGCCGAGTTCCTCCCGCAGGCCCACGCGTCGTTGTGCGCCCAGGAGTTGCCGCCCGGCTGGGAGTGGCACTGGGTGATCCAGGAGGACGGCCGCGGCGACGCCGTCCGCCCGTACGTCCCCGACGACCCGAGGGTGACGTTCCGTCAGGGGCGGCCCGGCGGACCGGGGGTGGCCCGCACGCTCGCCCTCGCGCACACCGAGGGCGCCTACGCGAAGATCCTCGACGCCGACGACCAGCTCACCCCGGGTGCCCTCGCCCGTGACCTGGCCGTCCTCGAGGAGCACCCGTCCGTCGGCTGGACGACGTCCCGGGTGCTCGACCTGCTGCCGGACGGCTCGACGGCCGCGTTCCCCGGCGACCCGGACGACGGCCCGATAGAGCCGGGCGCCCTCGTCGGCCCCTGGCGGGCGAACGACCACCTCGCCCCCGTCCACCCGGCCACCCTGTGCGTACGCCGGGACCTGCTGCTCGCGCTCGGCGGCTGGATGGCGCTGCCCGCGTCGGAGGACACCGGACTGCTGCTCGCGCTCAACGCGGTCAGCCGCGGCTGGTTCTCGGCCCGGGTGGGGCTGCTCTACCGCAAGTGGGACGGCCAGGCGACGGGGCAGGCCGACCACGTCGACCCCGCCGAACGGTCCGCGCGGATGGCGGTGGTGGAGGCCAGGGCCCGCGCGCTCGGCTCGTTCGGCTGGACGTACCCGCCCGTCACGGCGCCTCGCTGAGCGCCCGGTCCCCGCGGTCGAAGGGCAGGTCGAGCATCCGGAACGCGTTGCCGCGCAGCAGCTTGTACGCCACCTCGTCGGACAGCCCGCCCACATGCTCCTCGGCGACCCGTCTCGTCTCCGGCCAGGTGGAGTCGACGTGCGGGTAGTCCGTCGCGAGTTCGCCGATGCCCGCGGTGAGGGGCTTCGGGCCCCGGTCCCGGTACCTGGCCGGGAGCCAGGTCTCGAAGAGGTGCGCGGGTTCGATCGCGTGATCGTCCACGCTGATGACCTTGGGCAGGTCCTTCGTGCCGCTCTCGGTGTGGGCCACGCCTACCTCCTGGCTGCTGCGCCGCTGCCCGCGGGAGCCATTTTCTGACGGTCCGTCAGATATGGGTCAGGGTAGTGCGCGCCCCGGGTCTCGCCAAGGGCCCACCGCACGGGCGCCGCGCGGGAGTTCACGGCTGTGGAACAACCGGTCACGATGAGGCAGGCTTGCCCCTCGTGGCAGTTCCGCAGCAGACCTCGATCAGTGACAGCACCGCGCACATGGTGGTGTGCGGCGACGACGGGCTCGCGCACCGGCTGGCGGCCGAACTGCGAGGCGTGTACCGGGAACAGGTCACGCTCGTCGTGCCGCCGTCCGAGCGGACCGTACGGCCGCCGGCCGTCGGGCGGGCCCGGGCCGCGTCGGCCGCGCTGCTGGGGGCGGTGACCGCGGCCGTCAACCGCGCGGGCACCGGCACCCTCACCACCGAACCGGGCGGCACCCGGGTGCTGGAGGCCGCCGAGCCGACCGAGGCGACGCTCGCCGAGGCCGGGGTGGAGCGTGCCGCCGCCCTCGCCCTCGTCTACGACGACGACGAGACCAACATCCGCGCCGCCCTCACCGCCCGCCGGCTCAACCCTCGCCTGCGCCTCGTCCTGCGCCTCTACAACCGCCGCCTCGGCCAGCACATCGAGGAACTCCTCGACCAGGCGGCCTCGCTGGCGACGGGCGCCGGCGAGGGCGGGCTGGACGCCTCCACCACCGTGCTGTCGGACGCCGACACGGCCGCGCCCGCGCTCACCGCCACCGCCGTCGCCGGCACCAGCAAGGTCGTGCAGACGGACGGCCTGTTACTGCGTGCGGTGGAACGGCCGCCCGGCGAGACCCGCCCCGCCGACCTGGCCACCCTGGCGCTGCTGTCCACGACCCGCAGCGACCCGGCCGGTACGGACGGCTCGGAGGACAGCGGCGACCAGGGCCCGCTGATGCTGCCGGACGCCGCCCAGGTCGCGGCGGCCGAGGGCCGCGGCACGGTCGTCCTGGAGCAGGTGTCCTACGCCGGTCCGCCGATGCCCCCGGGCCGCGGCGGACGGAGCCTGATGCCCTCCTTCGGCTCCCTGTTCTCACGGCGGCTGCGCTGGTCCCTGGCCGGGCTGGTGACCTGCGTGGCGGGACTCGCGGTGGCACTGACCGTGGTCAGCGGCGACCACCCCCTGCACGCCACTTACGTGACCCTGCTCGACCTCTTCGCCATCAACGAACCCGCGCTCCACCAGCCGCTGGCCCACCAGATCCTCCAGCTGCTGTCCGGGCTGACCGGACTGCTGCTGCTGCCGGTGCTGCTTGCCGCGGTGCTGGAGGCCCTCGGCACGTTCCGCTCGGCGTCCGCGCTGCGCAAACCGCCGCGCGGTTTGGGCGGGCACGTGGTGCTGCTGGGGCTGGGCAAGATCGGCACCCGGGTGCTGACGCGGCTGCGCGAGCTGCACATCCCGGTGGTGTGCGTCGAGTCCGACCCCGAGGCGCGCGGCATGCCGACGGCACGGCGGCTGCGGGTGCCGGTGGTGCTCGGCGACGTCACGCAGGAGGGGGTGCTGGAGGCCGCGAAGATCCATCGCGCGCACGCCTTCCTCGCGGTGACCAGCGAGGACACCACCAATCTGGAGGCGGCCCTGTACGCCCGCTCGGTCCGCCCCGACCTGCGGGTCGTCCTGCGGCTGTACGACGACGACTTCGCCAAGGCCGTCTATCGCACCCTGCGCGCCGCGCACCCGCGCGGCTTCACCCGCAGCCGCAGCGTCACGCACCTGGCCGCGCCCGCGTTCGCCGGGGCGATGGCGGGGCGGCAGATCCTGGGCGCCATCCCGGTGGAACGCCGGGTGCTGCTGTTCGCCACGCTGGAGGTGGGCGGGCACCCCCAGCTGGAGGACCGGACCGTCGGCGAGGCGTTCCGGCCCGGCGCCTGGCGGGTGCTGGCGCTGGACCGGACCCCGCCCGGCGAACGCCGGGACGACCCGGCCGCCGACCGCCCCCACGACGACCGGACCGGCACCGGGACCGGCTGGGTGTGGGACCTGCCCGACACCTACGTCCTCCAACACGAGGACCGCGTCGTCCTGGCAGCCACCCGCCAGGGAATGGCCGAACTGCTGGGCCGCCGGGGACGGGAACGGGCGGGGACGTGACCCGGCCGGTCCGGGGGCCGGTTCCAGGCCGGTCCGGGCCGCCGGTTCCAGGCCGGTGCCTGACGGCCGGCTCCGGCCCGGTTCCGGGAGGGCTCGGCCCGCTCCAGGCGGTCCCTTCCCGGACCGGGCGGTCCCGGCCCGCTCCGGGCGGCCGGTTCCGGGGCGAGCGGTTCTGGGACGGTCCGGGCCGCCGGTTCCTGACCGGTCCGGGCCGCCGGTTCCTGACCGGTCCGGGCCGCCGGTTCCTGACCGGTCCGGGCCGCCGGTTCCTGACAGCCGGTTCGGCAGCCGGTCCCGGGCGATGGCAGGCGGCCGGTTCCAAGACGGCCCGCCCCGGTCGGCCGGTGTCGGGGCGGCCGGGCCGGACAGCCGGGGCGGCCGGGTCCGGGGCGGGACCCGGGCGGGGCCGGCACCGGCGGCCCCGGAATCGGCGTCCCGGAGCCGTCGGTGCCGGAACCCGGCTACTTCTCGCGTGGCGGCAGGTGCCGTGCCGCGAAGTCCAGTTCCAGGCGGACCTGCTTGATGCGCTCGTCCACCACCAGGGAGCCGTGTCCCGCGTCGTAGCGGTACACCTCGTGCACGGCGCCACGTGCCTCCAGGCGCTTGACGTAGTTGTCGACCTGGCGGATCGGGCAGCGCGGGTCGTTGACCCCGGCGGAGATGTAGACCGGGGCCTTCACCCGGTCCACGTAGGTCAGCGGGGACGACGCCTCGAACCGCTCGGGCACCTCCTCGGGCGTACCGCCCAGGAGGGTGCGGTCCATGGCCTTCAGGGCCTCCATCTCGTCGTGGTACGCCGTCACGTAGTCGGCGACCGGGACCGCCGCGATGCCCAGCGTCCACGCGTCCGGCTGGGTGCCGAGGCCGAGGAGCGTCAGATAGCCGCCCCAGGAGCCACCGGTCAGGACGAGCCGCTCCGGGTCGGCGAGACCCGAGGCGACCGCCCACTCCCGGACCGCCGCGATGTCCTCCAGCTCGATCAGCCCGACCCGGTGCTTGAGGGCGTCCGTCCAGGCCCGCCCGTAGCCCGTGGAGCCGCGGTAGTTGACCCGCACGACCGCGTACCCGTGGTCCACCCAGGCCGCCGGGCCCGCCGCGAACGAGTCGCTGTCGTGCCAGGTCGGGCCGCCGTGGATGTCGAAGACGGTGGGCAGCGGGCCCTCGGCACCGGCCGGGCGCTGCACCAGCGCGTGGATGCGGCCGCCGGGACCGTCCACCCAGACGTCCTCCACCGGGACCGAGCCCGGGGACCTCATGCCGGGCGGGTCCAGCACGACCCGGCCGGTCGTGGACCGCACGGCGGACGGCTCGGCCGCCGACGACCACAGGTACTCGACGCTGCCGTCGGGCCGGGCCGTCGCCCCCGACACCGAGCCCGCCGGGGTGTCGATGCGCTCCAGCGCCCGCCGCCCCAGGTCGTACCGGAACAGCTCGCTGCGGGCCTCGAAGCTGTGCACGATCAGCAGTCCCGAGCCGTCCGGGAACCACTCCGCGCTGACGTCACCGGGCAGCTCCAGCGCCAGGTCCGTCTCCTCGCCGGTCGCCACGTCCCACACCAGGGGCTCCCAGCGGCCGCGCCGCTGATGCCCGACGAGCAGCCGCGCGTCGCCGACGACCGGGGCGAAGCCCAGCACCTCCAGGCCCAGCTCCTCGGTGCCGCCCTTGGTGTCGTCCAGCTCGGCGACCGTCGAGCCGTCCGGGCGCAGCACGCGCAGCGCCGCGTGCATGGCGTCGCCGTGCTCGGTGTGCTCGACGGCGATCAGGGTGCCGTCGTGCGAGAAGTCGCCGACGCCCGCCGACTCGCGGTGCCGGTAGATCTCCGCCGGCGGCTCGCCCGTGCGCACGAGGTGGATCGTGGTGCCCTCCTCGTCGGTGGAACGGCCCACGACCGCGGTGCGGCCGTCCCGGCCGAGGGCGAGGCCCGCCGGGTAGGAGGCGTCCAGGCCCGGTGCCGCGAGCTCGTCCTCACCGCCGTCGAAGGGCTGGCGGCGCCAGACGCCGAACTCGTCGCCGTCCTTGTCGTCGAACCACCAGATCCACGCGCCGTCCGGGGAGAGCACGCCGTCCGTCGTCCCGTTCGGCCGGTCGGTCACCTGGCGCTGCTCGCCCGTCGCCCGGTCCCACGCGTACAGCTCGTACGTGCCCGTGGCGTTCGACACGAACAGCGCGCGGTCCGGGGCGTCCTCCGCCCAGTCGGGCAGCGACACCCGGGGCGCCCTGAAGCGCCGCTCCCAGTCCGGCATGTCCTCGTCCTGCTTCCGGTGATCCCGCGAAGCGGACCCGTGGCTCTCAGTCATGACCCCATAGTGCCTGGTCCGGACGACATCGTGCGGCCGGGATCCCCAGCCTGTGGAAAACTCCGCCCACGCCCGGCCACGACGGCACCCCGCGCCCCGCCGCCGGCCCGCAGCACCGTACCGTTGTGGGCGTGTACCGGTTTCTGCTGACGCCCCGCTGGTGGGGGATCAACGTCTTCGTGCTGCTCGCCATCCCGTTCTGCGTGTTCATGGGGTCCTGGCAGCTGGGCCGGTTCGAGGACCGCGTGGAGGACCACCGCAGCGCCGGCGACCAGGCCGCGGAGAACCGCAGCGAACCCGCCCGGCCGCTCGCCGAGCTGCTGCCCGTGGACAAGGCCACCGTGGGCCGCAAGGCCACCGCGCGCGGCCGGTACGCCGAGCAGCTGCTCGTCCCGGACCGCGAGGTCGACGGCGAACGCGGCAGCTACGTGGTCACCCTGCTGCGCACCGACGACGGCAAGGCCCTCCCGGTGGTCCGCGGCTGGCTGCCCGGCGACGCCGACCCGGCCGCGGCCCCCGCCGCCCCGTCCGGCGAGGTCACCGTCACCGGGGCGCTCCAGGCGTCCGAGGTCCCCGGCGAGAACGGCGTCCCCGCACGGGGCGGCCTGCCCGCCGGACAGACCGCCGCGATCAGCGCCGCGACCCTGGTCAACCTGGTGCCGTACGACGTCTACGACGCCTGGATCACCCTCACGAAGGCCGACTCCGGGATGAAGGCGGTGCCGGTCGCCTCCGTCAACGACTCGGGCCTGGACCTGAAGGCGTTCCAGAACCTCGGCTACACCGGCGAGTGGTTCGTCTTCGCCGGCTTCGTCGTCTTCATGTGGTTCCGGCTGCTGCGCCGCGAGGCGGAGGCCGTTCGGGACGCGGAGCTCGGCCTCCTCCCGGAGCCCGGCCCCGCGCCGCAGCCGCAGAAGGCCGACGCCTGACCCTCGGGGCGGCACACCGCACGCCCCGGTCAGCGGGGGCTCACGCCCCGGGCAGCACGCCCGTCCAGTACACGGTCCCCGCGCACGCGTTGGACACGGTCACCGCCGCCGTGGGCGCCGCCGCACCGGTCGTGTTCGAGACCGTGACGCTGCCGTCCGCCGCCGGGTCCTCGCCCAGCAGCTGGGTCGCGGTGCCCGTGTCGCCGCCCGTCGAGGTGCCGGTCGTGGTGCCGCCGGCGCCTTCGGACGGGGTCGGGTCGGGGGTCGGCTCCTGACCGCCGGAACCGCCGCCGTTGCCCTCCCCCGTCGAGGGGCAGGTCGCCGACGGCACCCAGGCGAACTTCACCTCGTACGAGCCGCCCGGCTTCAGGGCGAGGGCCGGGACCTCCTGGGACGGGTCGGGCAGACCGGCCGCCGGGTCCCCCGCGACGTGCCGGAGCTGGCCCACCTTCGTGGCGTCGGCCGCGCCCGCCGCGGACAGCGACACCGAGCCCGGACCGGTCACCGTGCAGTCGGCGGTGGAGATGTTGCTGAAGCGGAAGGTGCCGTACACCACGCCGGACGAGTCGGGGCCGCCCGCCTGCTGCCCGGCGACGCCGAGCTGGGCCGCGGTGCACGGCGGGACCCCGGCCGTGCTGGTGGCCAGCGGGTCGTCGGAGCCGCCGGTGCCGGCGCCCGCACCGGTGCCGGAGCCGTCGTCCTTGCCCCGGTCACCGCCCTTGCCCTGACCCTGCCCGCCGCCGGACGAACCGCCGGACGTGCTCTCGCCGCCCTGCGTCTCCTTGCCCTGGCCGGCGCCCCCCTGCGCCTGCTCGCCGTGCCCGGCGTTGGACGAGTTGACGTGGGCGCCGCCGGAGTTCGACACGTGCACCAGGGCAGGGACGGCCGTGCCCACGAAGAGCACGGCGGCCGCCGCGCCGACCAGCGCCTGCCGTTTACGGGCCCGGCGGGCCGGCACCGCCCGGCGCAGATGCTCGAGCGTGCCGTCGCGCGGTTCGATCTCCTGGACCGCGTCGTGCAGTATGCGGCGCAGTGCCAGCTCGTCCGAGTCGAGCCCGTCGGGGCCCTGGTCTTCGGGGCCGTGGTTCACAGTTCCGTTCCCAGCGTGCGATTGCTTCGGCTGATGCTCGTCCGGCCGCCCGGACGGCCCGCTATGGTCCCCGCTCATGCCGGCGCCTCCATCGCGACCCGCAGCGCCGCGATGCCGCGCGAGCCGTACGCCTTCACCGAGCCCAGCGAGATGCCCAGCGTCTCGGCGACCTGCGCCTCCGTCATGTCCGCGAAGTACCGCAGGACCAGCACCTCGCGCTGGCGGCGCTGGAGGCCCTTCATCGCCTTGATGAGGGAGTCGCGTTCCAGCTGGTCGTAGGCCCCCTCCTCGGCGCTCGCCATGTCGGGCATCGGCTTCGACAGCAGCTTCAGGCCGAGTATGCGGCGGCGCAGCGCGGAGCGGGACAGGTTGACGACGGTCTGGCGCAGGTAGGCGAGCGTCTTCTCCGGGTCCCGGACGCGTTTGCGCGCGGAGTGGACCCGGATGAAGGCCTCCTGGACGACGTCCTCGCAGGAGGCCGTGTCGTCGAGGAGGAGGGCCGCGAGGCCCAGCAGCGAGCGGTAGTGCGCCCGGTAGGTCTCCGTGAGGTGGTCGACGGTCGTCCCGGCCGCCGCGGCGCTCTCCGCCTCGGAACCGTCACGCTGGCTGGGGATGCGGGTCGGCCGCGCTGCGGGCATGGGCGCGATCACCGGCATGCCGCCGGGCGCACCGGGCATGCGGGGTCGGACGGGACGGCGGGGCGGCCGTAGGGCCGTACCGCGGGTCGCCGCGCTGAAGTCGAGAACCTCTGCCACGCCAGTTGGACACGCGTCCCCCCAAGAGGGTTGTACGTGCCGGACGTCACTTTTGCGTCAGTCGCCGCCACCGGCCCTCGCGTGCCAGGCAGCACGACCGACCGTGCGTCAAACGCCCACATGCCTACCCGCTCTTCCCTTGTGCCTCATCTGTGAACGGGCGTCCCCACGCCTGCTCAGTGGCGTCCCCACGCCGGAAAGACGCGTCTCCACGCGCTTGAAGGGCGACCGCAAAGACGCTCCCCGCCCTGCAAGCGGTTGCAGGCGCGGGGAGAAAAATCTTCTGTCGCCGCAACGGTCCTGATCAAGGGGCCGGGACCATCGATCGGCTCACATTCTTCACACAGATCCTACAAATGCGGGGGCGGGGCCTCAGCGGTTTTTTTCGGGCCACCGCGGCCTCAGGAGAGTTCGGCCGCCACGAGCTCGGCGATCTGCGCGGTGTTGAGCGCGGCCCCCTTGCGGAGGTTGTCGCCGCACACGAAGAACTCCAGCGCCGTCGGGTCGTCGAGGGCGCGGCGCACCCGGCCCACCCAGGTCGGGTCGGTGCCCACGATGTCGGCGGGGGTGGGGAACTCGCCCGCCTCCGGGTCGTCGTAGAGCACGACCCCGGGCGCGGTGGCCAGGATCTCGCGGGCCTTGGCGACCGTGACCTCGCCCTCGAAGCCGGCGTGCACGGTCAGCGAGTGCCCGGTGAGCACGGGGACGCGGACGCACGTGACGGCGACCGGCAGCTGGGGCAGGCCGAGGATCTTGCGGGACTCGTCCCGCACCTTCATCTCCTCCGACGACCAGCCGTCCTCGCGCGGCGAGCCGGCCCACGGCACGACGTTCAGCGCGACGGGCTCCGGGAACGGCCCGGTGTCGTCGCCCACGGCCCGCCGTACGTCACCGGGGGCGGTCCCCAGCTCGGTGCCGGCGACCATCGACAGCTGCCGGCGCAGGGTGTCGACGCCGGCCCGGCCTGCCCCGCTCACCGCCTGGTAGGAGGAGGCGACGAGGGAGCGCAGCCCGAACTCGGCGTGCAGCGCGCCGAGGGCCACGATCATGGAGAGCGTCGTGCAGTTGGGGTTGGACACGATCCCGCGCGGCCGCATCCGCACCGCGTGCGGATTGACCTCCGGCACCACCAGGGGCACCTCCGGGTCCATCCGGAAGGCGCCCGAGTTGTCCACCACCACCGCGCCCGCGGCGGCGGCGACCGGCGCCCACTGGGCGGCCACGTCGTCGGGCACGTCGAACATGGCGACGTCGACCCCGGCGAGGGCCTCCTCGGTGAGCGCCACCACCTCGACCTCCTCCCCGCGCACGGCCAGCTTGCGGCCGGCCGAGCGCGGGGAGGCGATCAGACGGATCTCACCCCAGATGTCCGCGCGCTGGGACAGGATCTGGAGCATGACCGAGCCGACGGCCCCGGTCGCTCCCACGACCGCGAGCGTCGGGCGGTGCGTCATCGCCCGGTGCCTCCGTACACGACAGCCTCGTCGCTGTCGGAGTCCAGGCCGAAGGCGGAGTGCACGGCCCGCACGGCCTCGTTGACGTCGTCGGCGCGGGTGACGACCGAGATGCGGATCTCGGAGGTGGAGATCAGCTCGATGTTCACGCCCGCGTCGGACAGCGCCTTGAAGAAGTCGGCCGTGACGCCCGGGTTGGTCTTCATGCCGGCGCCGACCAGGGAGATCTTGCCGATCTGGTCGTCGTAGCGCAGGGAGTCGAAGCCGATGCGCGACCGGCTCTTCTCCAGCGCGTCGATGGCCTTGCGGCCCTCGGACTTCGGCAGCGTGAACGAGATGTCCGTCAGGCCCGTGGAGGCGGCGGAGACGTTCTGCACGATCATGTCGATGTTGATCTCGGCGTCGGAGATCGCACGGAAGATCGCGGCGGCCTCGCCCGGCTTGTCCGGCACGCCGACGACCGTGACCTTGGCCTCGGACGTGTCGTGCGCGACTCCCGAGATGATGGCCTGCTCCACCTGCTTTTCCCCTCGCTGAATCGGCTCGCTGCTGACCCACGTGCCCTGGAGCCCGCTGAAGCTGGACCGGACGTGGATCGGGATGTTGTATCGGCGGGCGTACTCCACGCAGCGGTGGAGCAGCACCTTCGAGCCGGACGCCGCCAGCTCCAGCATGTCCTCGAAGGAGATCCAGTCGATCTTCCGGGCCTTCTTC
>Ga0164243_10004980_pt1 | contig 20468 bp, 17 predicted proteins | sample OricompcompostOP_FD_108781 | JGI IMG/M metagenome (GOLD analysis project Ga0164243, IMG submission 108781) | Organic Plus compost microbial communities from Emeryville, California, USA - Original compost - Organic plus compost (OP) | ecosystem: Engineered > Solid waste > Mixed feedstock >...
CCGGGTCGCGTCGGCCACCGCGAACTCCACCTCCAGCCCCCGTTCGCTGGCCTTCCCGCGGGCGCGCTCGATGGCCGTGGGCGAGGCGTCGATGGCGGTGACCCGGTAGCCGCGCCCGGCGAGGAACAGTGCGTTCTCGCCCAGTCCGCAGCCGGCGTCCAGCACGTCGCCGCGCAGCTCGCCCGCGGCGTCCAGTTCCACGAGCAGCGGTTGCGGCCCGCCGATGTCCCACGGCACGAAACCGGCAGGCCCGAGCTCGGCGTTTCCCTGGTACAGCTGGTCGAAATCGAGTGATCCAACGTCCGGAGTGCTCACCCTCCCGACCCTGCTCGTGTGACGGAAAACCGTCAAGGGAATACACCCGGTGCGGGGTCAGTTGCCCGCTCATATGAAGTTCGGAATCGCTACGTTCGTGACCGACGAGGGCATCGGCGCCGCCGCGCTGGGCAGGGCACTGGAGGAGCGGGGCTTCGACTCGCTGTTCCTGGCCGAGCACTCGCACATCCCGGTGAGCCGCGAGAGCCCGTACCCGGGCGGGGGAGATCTGCCGCGGCCCTACTACCGCACCCTCGACCCGTTCGTCACGCTCGCCGCGGCCGCATCCGTGACCGAGAACCTGTTGCTCGCCACCGGTATCGCGCTGCTGCCGCAACGTGACGTGATCCACACGGCGAACGAAGTGGCCAGCCTGGACCACGTGTCGGGCGGTCGCGTGATCTTCGGTGTCGGGGTCGGCTGGAACCGGGAGGAAATGCGCAACCACGGCACGGATCCGCGCACGCGTGGCGCGTTGATCGACGAGCAGTTGCAGGCGCTGAAGGCGATCTGGACCCAGGAACAGGCCGAGTTCCACGGCAAGCACGTCGACTTCGATCCGATCTTCGCCTGGCCGAAGCCGGTCACGAAACCGCACCCGCCGATCTACGTCGGCGGGGAGAGTCCGGCCGCGATCAACAGGCTGGTCAACCACTGCGACGGCTGGCTGCCGCGTCCCGACATCTTGCCGGAGGACCTGCGCCGGGTCCGCGCTCAGCTCGCCGAGCGGGGCCGCACCGACGTGCCGTTCACGATCTTCGGCGCCGGCCGCGATCGCGAGCGGCTCGAGGGGTGGGCCGAGGGTGGCGCCGACCGTGTCACGTTCCTGCTGCCGACCCGGCCCGAGGCCGAAACCCTGTCCTGGCTGGACGAAACCGCGGAGCTCGTGGCGAAGCTGTGACGCGCCCCGCAGGTCAATCACTGACCAAAGAGGACAGTGCGGCGGTGGCGGCGGTCAGTGCCTTCGGCAGCGTCCGGTACGCCGAAAGCGGGCCGTCGCTGAGCAACACCACGACGTACCGCGAATCGGCTCCGACGACGCCGGTCGTGTTGTAGTAGGCGTGGCTGCCGCTGCTGCCCCAGCCCTGTTTGATCGCCCAGGTGGCGCCGGGCAGGCCGTCGGGAATGCCGAAGTACTGATACGTTCCGTCGGCCCCGGCACTGGTCGCGTGGTACATCGCGTCGTAGAGCAGTTTTTCGGCGTCGTCGGGCAGTTTGTCCAGCACGTAGTCGTAGACGGTGACCATGTCGTGCGCGGTGATCTTCGTGCTGCCCCACTGGCCCGCGGAGGTGGGCGGGCGGGTGCCGGTCAGTCCCATCAGCGCGACGTCGCGCGTGATGATAGACGTGCCGCCCTCGCTCACCCAGAACGAACTGGCGATGCTGTCGTCGCTGGTGGACAGCATTCTGGTGATACGGTCCTGAGTGGACTGGCTGGGCAGCGCGAAGTCGTTGCGCGCCAGGATGTCGATCGCGATGAGTAGTTTGACCACGGACATGCTGGCGAATTGCTCATCGGCGTTGAGGCTCGTCAGCACGGTGCCGGTCTGCCGGTCGTAGACCTCCATGCCGAGCGCCGCACCGGACACGGTCCCGCGCAGCGCCCGAAGCGCGTTCTCGGCGAGCGCCTGGGACTGTTCCACGGACAGCGTGGTGGAGGTGGGTGTGGTCTCGGTCGTCAGCGCCGGTGTCGTGGTGACCGGTGCCGTCGTGGTGGCCGAGGCGGACGGCGGTGAGACGACGCTCGCGGTCGACACCATCGCGTCCTTCTCCGCGGTGAAGACCAGCATGAGCGTGGCGCCGACGGCGACCGCCGCGAGTACGGCCGAGCCGGCCGTCGAACGCTTCATGCCCACACAACGCCATGGGCGTGCCCAACTGTTGCGTCTTTTCGATGATCACAGGCAACTCCCAGGCACCTGACAGCGAAGCCACAGCTTCACTCACGCCAGGTGCACGGGTGATCACCGATCGAGCAACAGGTGCACCGAGAGCTCGAGCCGGCTCGCCACGTCGGCCGCCGACGCGCGCCGTGTGACCCAGGCCACGAGGTTCGCCATCCACACGTCGGCGATGAGGTGGAAGACCGCGCGGTCGTGCTCGCCGGGGTTCTCGATGCCCATCGCCTTGGCGAACATGTCCTCCATGAGCCGCCCGACCTGCTCGACCTCGGCCGCGGCCGTGGTGTCGGCGAACATGAACGCGCGGACCATCGCCTCGGTCAGATGCGGATCGCGCTGCATCGCCCGCGTGTTGCGGTTGAGTACGAAGATCAGCCGCTCGGCCGGGGTGTCGCCGGGGATGGTGCCGCGTTCGAGCTTGTCCTTGGCGCGCTCGAACTCGCGGGCCAGCCCCGACACCAGCAGGTGGATCTTCGACGGGAAGTAGCGGTACAGCGTGCCGAGCGCCACGTCGGCGCGTTCGGCGACGGCGCGCATCTGCACCGCGTCGTAGCCGCCCTTGGAGGCCAGCCCGAGTGTGGCGTCGATGATGCGGCGCCTGCGGTCGCGTTGCGCGGCGGATCCCAGCTCGTCGCTCGCGAGCCCGTTCTTGCTCTGGGCGCTCGCCCTCGTCTTCCCGGCCATCGACACCTGCTTCGGAACTTGTTCCACTGTTGGCCTACAGCTTACCTAACGGGATTCTTCCGGAAAAATTGAAACACGTTCTATAGTGTTGCGCATGGCTATCGCGGGGACGCCGGAACAGCGGGCATTGGCGGAGTCGGTCAGGGCATGCGCGAAACGCCGGGACGACCTCGCCGAGGCCGGGCTGTTCGCCGTCGCACTGCCCGAGGAACTGGGCGGCGCCGGTGGCAGTGTCACCGACCTGGCCGCCGGCCTGGAGGAGGCCGCGGCCGCGCTGGTGCCCGGCCCGGTGTTCGGCACGACGCTGGCGACACTCCTGCTGGCGCGGGAACCCGGATCGCCGCTGGCCAGAGAGCTGGCCCCGGCGCTGGCCGACGGCAGCGCGCACTGCGCCGTCGCGTTCGCACCGTGCGAGGCGGACGGCATGGTGCTGCGCGGCCGTACCGGCCCGGTGCTCGAAGCCGACGACTCCACCCATCTGCTGATGGCCACGACCGAGGGCACGTGGCTCATTCTCCCGCCGCGCGCGGTCGAGGAGGCCACCCCGCTCGATTTCTCGCGCGGGATCGGGTTCTGCGACGTCGACGGGATCGAGGTGCCGTCCTCGGCGGTGCTGCGTGATCCGCCGGTCGAGGACCTCGCCGCGACGCTGGCTGCCGCGGAGGCGTCCGGCATCGCACGCTGGTGTCTGGACACCGCCGTCGAGTACGCCAAGGTGCGCGAGCAGTTCGGCCGGCCGATCGGTGCTTTCCAGGCGGTCAAGCACCTGTGCGCGCAGATGCTGTGCCGTGCCGAACTCGCCGCCACGCTGGCCTGGGACGCCGCCCGCGCGGCCGGCGGACCGGAACATCCGCTCGCCGCCGCGGTGGCCGCGGCCGGCGCGCTCGACGCGGCCGTGGACAACGCGAAGGACTGCATCCAGGTGCTCGGCGGGATCGGGTTCACCTGGGAACACGACGCTCATCTCTACCTGCGGCGTGCCGTGTCGACGCGGCAGCTGCTCGGCGGCACCGCGCGCTGGCGGCGCCGGGCCGCGGAACTGGCGTTGTCGGGTATGCGGCGCAGTCTCGGCATCGATCTCGGTGACGACCCGGAGGTGCGGGAGACGGTCGCCCGGATCGCCGTCGCGACAGACCAGCGCGCCGCGCTGGCCGAGACCGGATACCTGATGCCGCACTGGCCGAAGCCCTACGGCCTGGACGCCTCAGCCGCGCAGCAACTGCGCATCGACGCCGAACTGGAGCGCGCCGGGGTGAAGCGGCCGGATCTGGTGATCGGGGCGTGGGCGGCGCCGACGATTCTCGAACACGGCACGGACGAGCAGCGTGACAAGTTCGTCGGTCCGACCCTGCGCGGCGAAATCGTGTGGTGCCAGCTGTTCAGCGAACCCGGTGCCGGCTCGGATCTGGCGTCGCTGCGCACCAAGGCGAGCAAAGTGGACGGTGGCTGGCTGCTGTCCGGGCAGAAGGTGTGGTCCTCGCTGGCACACGAGGCGGACTGGGCGATCTGCCTGGCCCGCACCGATCCGAACGCGGCCAAGCACAAGGGAATCACGTATTTCCTCGTCGACATGACCTCGCCGGGGATCGAGGTCAGGCCGCTGCGGCAGATCACCGGCGACGCGGACTTCAACGAGGTGTTCCTCGCCGACGTGTTCGTGCCCGACGAGCACGTGGTCGGCGAGGTCGACGGCGGCTGGCGGCTGGCGAGGACGACACTGGCCAACGAACGCGTGGCGATGGGCAGCGGCTCGTCGGTGGGAGAGGCGGTGGAACATCTGCTCGCGTCGCGGCCCGCGGATCTCGAACGGCTCGGCGCGCTGGTCACCGAGGGCTCGGCCTGCTCGCTGCTCGACCTGCGCACCACGTTGCGGCGGCTGGACGGGCAGGACCCCGGCGCGGAGTCGAGCGTGCGCAAGCTGCTCGGCGTGCGGCACCGGCAGTCCGTCGCGGAAACCACGCTCGACCTGCGCGGCCCGCTGGGCGTCGTCGACGAGGACGCGCAGCACGAGTTCCTGCTCACCCGGTGCCTGAGCATCGCCGGCGGTACCACGCAGGTGCTGCTGAACGTCGTCGCTGAACGGCTGCTCGGCCTGCCCCGCTGAGTTGTCGGTGGCTGCGGATATCGTGGCCGGGTGGAGCTGACAGCCGGCACGAAGGCGATCTTCGTGCCCTCCGACCCGCCGCGCGAGGGCGTGCTCGCGTTGTGGGGCGACGGTGCCGGTCCGACGCCCGTCGAACTCGTGCTGCCCACCGGAAAGGCGTTCCGGCGTACCAAGGTGGATGCGCACGTCGTGCCGCTGGGTGAGGCGATCCCGCGGTTGCTGGCGTTGGGCGAACCGGTCAGTCCCGCGCTCGACGCGCTCGCGGCCGCGGTGCGTGCGGCGCTGAATCTGGTTGCCCGTGGGCGGCTGTTGCCCACCGCGACGGCCGGCGGGGTGGATGCGTGGCGTGTCGGCCCGCTCGACACCGCGGACGAGGCGCTGCTGCGTGATCTCGCCGCCGCACTTCCGCCGGAGGCGCACGCGCTGCCGCTGTCCGGGCTCAAGAAGATCCGGCTGCACTCACCGGAATCGCTGATCCGCGCGTTGTGGGACGCGACGGCCGACGTGCTGGCCCGCACCCCCGCTGCGCGACTGGCCTCGGGCGGTTCCGCGTTCGCCACGCCGGAGCCGACGCTGCTCGACAGCCTCGACGCGGAGTGGCTCACCGCGCAGCAGCCCACCGGTGCCCAGCTGCTGCTGCGCGTCGAGATCCGCGAGGACGCCGACGAGCTCACCTTCGCCGGGGTGCTCGCGTTGCGCAGCGAGGCCGATCCGAGCCTGGTGATCGACGCGGCGACGTTGTGGGACGCGCCGGACGCGGTGCTGGCGCGGCTCGGCGAGCAGGTCGAGGCGCAGTTGCTGATCGGCCTCCGGCGCGGGGCGCGGGCCTGGCCGCCGTTGCGGCGCGCGCTGGAAGCCGCCACGCCCAGCGAGCTGATCTTCTCCGATGACGAGATCGTCGAACTGCTGGACTCCGCGCCGCTGCGTTCGGCGGGCGTGGAAGTGTTGTGGCCCAAGGAGATGTTCGCCGACAACGTGCGGATGAAGGCGAGCACCACCGCCGCACCCGGTAGTGACGCGCACGGCGCGTTCCGGATCACCGACCTGCTGAACTTCCGGTGGCAGCTGACCATGGGCGAGCAGCCGCTGACGGAGGAGGAGGTCACCGCGCTCGCCGAGGCCAAGCGGCCGATGGTGCGGCTGCGTGGCCGGTGGGTGCGCGCGGATTCCGGGATGCTGCGCAAGCTGCGTGCCCGGTCCTCGCGCACCCTGACCGTCGCCGAGGCGCTGGCCGCCGCGCTCACCGGCAGCTTGGAGGTCGACGGTGAGGACGTCGATTTCACGCCGCCGCAAGTACTTTCCGGTCTCGTCGAGCGGTTGCGCGCGGGCGACGGGGCCGCGCTCGAGCCGTCACCGGACCTCGCCGCGACGCTGCGGCCGTACCAGCGGGCAGGGCTGGGCTGGCTGGCGAAGATGACCGAACTCGGCCTCGGCGGCATCCTGGCCGACGATATGGGTCTGGGCAAGACGATTCAGCTCATCGCACTGCATCTGCACCGCCGTCCGCTCGCGGCGGGGCCCACGCTCGTGCTGTGCCCGACCTCGTTGCTGGGCAACTGGGAACGCGAGTTCGCGAAGTTCGCGCCCAAGATCCCGGTGCGGCGCTTCCACGGCGGCGGGCGGCATCTGGACGGCGTGGCGCCGGACGAGGTCGTGGTCGCGACCTACGGTGTGCTGCGGCGGGATCGTGCGTCGCTGTCCGAAATGGACTGGGGGCTGATCGCGGCCGACGAGGCACAGCACGTGAAGAACCCGCATTCGGTGACCGCGAAGGAACTCCGGCGCATTCCCACCGCCGCCCGGGTGGCGCTCACCGGTACACCGATGGAGAACCGGCTTACTGAGCTGTGGTCCATTCTGGACTGGACGACGCCGGGTCTGCTGGGCACACTCGAACATTTCCGGCGCACGATCGCGCGTCCGGTGGAACGCGACCGGGATCCGCGGACCGTCGAACGGCTCGCCACCACCGTGCGCCCCTTCCTGTTGCGGCGACGCAAAACCGATCCGGACATCGCGCCGGAACTGCCGCGCAAGACCGAAACCGACCAGTACGTGCCGCTCACCGGTGAGCAGGCGACGCTGTACGAGGCGGTCGTGCGGGAGAACCTGGCCGTGATCCGCGAGTCGAAGGGCGTGCAGCGGCGCGGGCAGGTGCTCAAACTGCTCACCGAGCTCAAGCAGATCTGCAACCATCCGGCGCAGTACCTCAAGGAAGGCGGCCCGCTCACCGGCCGGTCCGGCAAGCTCACCGCGTTCGAGGAACTGCTGGACGTGATCCTCGACGAGGGTGAGTGCGTGCTGGTCTTCAGTCAGTACGTGCAGCTGTGCAAACTGTTGCAGGCGCGGCTATCCGAGCGCGGGCTGCCTGTCGCGCTGCTGTCAGGCGCCACCTCGCCGAAGCGGCGTGAGGAGATGGTGGAGCAGTTCCAGGGCGGCGACATCCCGGTGTTGCTGTTGTCGCTCAAGGCGGGTGGCGTCGGGCTGAATCTGACGCGCGCGACGCACGTGATCCACTACGACCGGTGGTGGAACCCCGCGGTCGAGGACCAGGCCACCGACCGCGCGTACCGGATCGGGCAGGACCGGCCCGTGCAGGTGCACCGGCTCATTGCCGAGGGCACGCTGGAGGAGCGGATCGCCACTGTGCTGGAGACGAAGCGCGGGCTGACGGAAGCCGTGGTCGGGGCGGGTGAGGACTGGATCACCGAACTGTCCGACGACGAACTCGCCGACCTCGTGCGGCTGGGCGCCGCCCCATGAGCCCGCGGCGCAATTTCGGGTCCACCTGGTGGGGCCGGGCCTGGGTGGAGGCGCTCGAAGGCCGCGCGAAACTCGACCCGAATCGGTTGCCGCGCGGGCGTACTTACGCCAGGCAGGACAGGGTCAGCGCACTGGACGTGACGGCCGGCGAGGTGCGCGCGTGGGTGCGGGGCAGCCGTTCGGTGCCGTACCGGGTGACCATCCGCGTGCAGACCTTCGCCGCGAAGCAATGGACGGTGTTGCTGGACACGATCGGCAAGCAACTCGGGTACACGGCGGCCTTGCTGGACGGCGAGTTGCCACCGGAACTGGCGACGACGGCGCGGGAGGCGGGCGCGGATCTGTTGCCGGGCCCGGGCGATCTGCGGCCACGCTGCTCGTGCCCCGACTCGGCTGACCCGTGCAAGCATTCGGCCGCGGTGTGTTACCTGGTGGCGGACGAGGTGGACGCGGATCCGTTCGTGCTTTTCTCGTTGCGTGGCCGGGGCCGCGAGGCGGTGCTGCGTGAGCTGCGTGCCCGCCGGCCCAAGGTGTCGCGGAAGGCGGTGGAGGAGGGCGTCGCACCGAGGGAAGCGTATGCACGCAAACCCCGGCCACTGCCGACGCTACCCGCGCCACCGAGCTCCCCAGGCACCCCATTCATGTTGCCCGCCGACCCGCCGCCGGCTTCGTCACTGCACCCGGATACCTTGGCGGAGCTGGCTTCCGGCGCCGCGGACCTGGCGTGGGAACTGCTGACCGGCAGACTGAGCGGATCACTGACAGCGGACGAAGACCTAGCCCGACGAGCCGCGCGGGGTGATGTGGCTGCCCTGGCCGCGGCGTCGGGCAGGCCACGCGCGGAACTGGCACGCTGGGCAGCGGCCTGGCGCGCAGCGGGCCGCGGCGGCCTGAGCGCCCTGCGCGAGGCGTGGCTACCCCCGCGAGCGAGACTGGTGGAAGCCGAGATCGCACTGGAAGAATCGGAACTCCCAGGCGAGACACGGATTTGGCGCAACCGCCTGACCCGCGGCCCCCTGCAACTACGCCTGGCCCGAGACGAGCGCTGGTACCTGTTCCGGCGAACGGAGGATGGCTGGCTACCAACGGGCCCGGGAACGGACACCCCACTGGACGCCCTGCCGTAACAAGGCAAGCCCCACGCCGGCCGAGCCGGCAAAGGCGACGCACCACCGAAGCCGCGCGCTCGGCGAAGTGAGCCGGCTGGCGGATCGGCTACTCGGCCAGCGACCGCAGGTAGGTCCACTCCAGGAACCGTTCGACCCCGCGCACGACGTGGGCGCTGCGGATCGACGGGAAGATGTCGAAGGCGTGCTGCGCACCGGGAATCTCCGCGTACGCGACGGGATTGGGCGAGGTCTGGCGCAACCGCCGGACGAACTCGCGTGCCTCCTTCACCGGCACGAGGGTGTCCCGCTCGCCGTGTATGACGAAGAACGGCGGCGCCTTCTCGGTGATGCGGTCCAGCGGGGACGCGGCGATGTACTCGTCAAGGAACTCGACCGGGTCCTTGCCGACGACGTAGCGCGCCAGCAGCGTCTTCAGCCGGTACTGGCTGGCTTTCGCGCCGCTCGTCGCGGCGAAGTCGTACACGCCGTAGTGCGGGACGCAGGCCTGGATCGTCGTGTCCGCCTCGGCGAAACCGGGCTGCAGCGAGGCGTCGTTGGGCGTGAGCGCGAGCAGCGCGGCGAGATGGCCGCCCGCGGATCCGCCGGTGGCCGCGAGGAACGACGGGTCGCCGCCGTAGGAGGCGATGTTGTCGCGGATCCACGCGACGGCCCGTTTGACGGCGACGATGTGCTCAGGCCAGTGCGCGGACGGCGAGAGCGGGTAGTTGATCGCCACGCAGACCCAGCCGCGCTGCGCCATGTGCTGCATGAGCGGGATGCCCTGGTGGTCCTTGCTGTCGATCATCCACGCGCCACCGTGGATCTGCAGCAGCACCGGCCGGGGACCCTCGAACTCCTGCCGCGGCCGGTAGATGTCCAGCAGGAACCGCTTGCCACCCGGCGCGTAGGCGACGTTGCGGTCGCGTCGCACGTCCGGGTTGTGCATGCGGAACGGCAGCACCAGCTGCCCCCACGGGGTGGCGAGGTCCTTCGCGTCCGGCGGGCGGCGCAGGTCGTCGGCGTAGTGCGGGCCGAGTGTCTCCGCGAGCGCCTGCTCGACCGCGCCCCGTGCCCGCTGCGAGCCGCCGATCAACGCGGCCTGGCCGGCCACGGTCAGGCCGGCCAGGCCGAGTGCGGTCTTGTCGCGCAGACCGCGGCGCGCGACGTGCGCGGCGGTGTCGGCGACCGTGAGCGCGAGCAGGTGCGGCGCCAGCTCACCGGTCAGCCAGCCGGCGAAGAACGCGGGGATCGACGCCCGCTCGCCGGCCAGGGGCCGCAGTGCGTTCGCGGTCAGCGCGAGCTGTATCGCCCGGCGGGTGAGGAATCGCGGTCGCATGGTGTGATCATAGTTTTTCGATCGGGTACCGCGGCGCGGAGCGCCTCCGTTGAGGGTGGTGGTGCGCTGACGGGCGGGCTTAATCTGGTCCTGTGCGACCACTGAGCGGGCTCGATGCCAGTTTTCTCTACCTGGAAACACCTTCGCAGGTACTGCACATCTGCGGACTGCTGACCCTCGACGGTTCGACCATGCCGGGTGGATATCGCTTCGCCGAGTTCCGGGAAAGGCTGGACGAACGCGTTTCGGCCATTCCGGAATTCCGGCGGAAACTCCACGATTCACCGTTCAACCTCCTGCATCCGGTGTGGGTCGAGGACGAGTCCTTCTCGATCGACCGGCATCTGCACCGGGTCGCGGTGCCCAGTCCTGGCGACCGCGAGACGCTCGCGGAGCTGTGCGCGCATTTCACCGCCCAGCCGCTGGACCGCGCGCATCCGCTGTGGGAGATGTACGTGATCGAGGGCCTGCCCGGCGACGGCCTGGCCCTGCTCGTGAAGATGCACCACGCCACCGTCGACGGGGTCGGCGGCGCGAACCTGATCGCGCACCTGTGCGGGCTCGAGCCCGATTCGATGCTGCCGCTGCCCGACCAGGCGGAGAACCCGCCCCCGCCCCGGGAACTGGACTTCCTGCGCAACAGCGTCGGTGAACTGCTCCGCCGTCCGGTGGAGTTCGCGAAACTGCTGCCCGGCCTGGTCGACGTCGCGCCGCGCTGGATCGGGAGGGCGCTGCGCCGCACCGGTATGCCGGTGCCGTTCACGGCCCCGCGCACGCCCTTCAACCGCACCATCACCGGGTTACGCAGCGTGGCCTTCACCTCGGTCGAGCTGGACGAGGTGAAGAAGGTCAAGCAGGCGTTCGGGGTCACCGTCAACGATGTGGTGCTCGCGCTGTGTGCCGGGGCGCTGCGGCGCTACCTCGAGGCACGGGACGAACTGCCCGGCGAGCCGCTGGTCGCGACGGTGCCGGTGTCGACGGTCGGCCGCTCCGAGCGCGAGGACGGCGGCACGAACCAGGTGTCGGCGTTCTTCGCGTCGCTGCCGACCCAGCTGGCCGACCCCGCCGCCCGCGTGTTCGCGATCGCGGAGAGTAACCGCGTGGCGAAGGACCACCACTTCAGCATCAAGGCGGACATGCTGGCCGACTGGGCACAGTTCGCCGCGCCCCGAATCTTCGGCATGGCGGTGCGCGCGTACTCGGCGCTGCGGCTCGCGGAGAAGCATCCCGCGGTGCACAACCTGGTGATCTCCAACGTGCCCGGTCCGCCGATGCCGCTGTACCTGCTCGGCGCCCGGATCACGGGACTGCATCCGATGGGGCCGGTGTTCCACGGCGCGGGCCTGAACATCACGGTCATCTCCAACGCCGGCAGGGTGGACGTCGGGCTCCTCGGCGCGCGAGAACTCGTTCCAGATCTGTGGCCGCTCGCCGACGCGATCCACGCCGAGCTGAAGGAACTCCTCAACGCGGCAGCGGGGGTTGCTTAGCAGCGCGTACTCGGCTAAGACTAGAACAGGTTTCAGTCTTAGTCCTGAGGAGTCTGCGTGGACTTCACCCTCGACGAGACCCAGCGAGACATCGCCGGGCTCGCCGCCGACATCGTGCGCCGGGAGGCCGGGCCGCCCGGCGAAGGCGGCTGTGACGAGCAGCTGTGGCGGGCGCTGGGGAAGGCGGGGCTGCTGTCGCTGGCGCTGCCACCCGATCTGGGCGGCGACGGGCTCGGCATCGCCGAGGTGGCCGTCCTGCTCACCGAACTCGGCCGCGCGGCCGCCGCGGTACCCGCGCTGTCGCTGGCCTTCGGCGCACTGCCGCTGGACTTCCTCGGCACCCCCGACCAGCGGGCGGCGCTGCTGCCCGACGTCGCGACCGGCGACGCCGTGGTCACCGCGGCGCTTCACGAACCGTCGGCCCCTCTGGTCACGCGGCCATCGACCCGGGCTGTCGCGCAGGACGGGGCGTGGGAGCTGACCGGGGTCAAGACCGCGGTGCCGCACCTGGCGGCGGCGACGCGCGTGCTGGTGCCGGCGTCGTTGTCGTGGGGGACCGGCATCTTCCTGGTCGATCCCAAGGCCGAGGGCGTGACCGTCGCCGGCGACACGATGCGGCTCGACGGCGTCGCGGCCGGTGAGGTGGACTTGCTGCGGGGCGAGAAACCGGACGAGGCCATCGCGACGCTGCACACCTACGCCCTCGCCGGCGCGCTCGCGTTCGGCGACGGGGCGCTGGCCGGCGCGCTCGCGCTGACCACGGAACACATCGGCGGGCGCGAGCAGTTCGGCAGGCCGTTGGCCACGTTCCAGGCGGTCGCGCAGCAGATCGCCGACGTCTACATCGCCTCGCGCACCGTGCACCTGGCGACGTTGTCGTCGGTGTGGCGGCTCTCCGCCGGACTCGACCCGGAACTGGACGTCGCGACGTACTGGTTCGCCGAGGAGGCCCCGAAGGCGCTCGGGATCTGCCACCACCTGCACGGGGGGATCGGCGTGGACATCACCTATCCGTTGCACCGGTACTACGCGCTGGTCGAGGAGGTGAGCCGGCTGTGCACATCGAACTGACCAAGGAACAGCGCGACCTGCGGGCCGAGTTGCGGGCGTACTTCGCGGGCCTGGTTTCCCCCGAGGAGCGGCATGCGCTGATGCGGGAGCGGCACGGCGAGGTCTATCGCCGGATCGTGCGCCGGATGGGGAGTGACGGCTGGCTCGGCGTCGGCTGGCCGGAGGAGTACGGCGGCCGCGGTTTCGGGGACATCGAACAGCACATTTTCGTGGACGAGGCCTCGCGCGCGGATGTCCAGCTGCCGTCGGTGACCCTGCAGACCGTCGGGCCCACGCTCCAGGAATTCGGCACCGAGGAACAGAAAAAGCTGTTCCTGCCACGAATTCTCGCCGGCGAGGTGCATTTCGCGATCGGGTACACCGAACCGGATGCGGGCACGGATCTCGCGTCGCTGCGCACCACCGCGGTGCGTGACGGAGATTCGTACGTCGTGAACGGGCAGAAGATCTTCACCACCGGCGGGCACGACGCCGATTTCATCTGGCTCGCCGTGCGCACGGATCCTGCGGCGCCCAAGCACAAGGGCATCTCGATCCTGATCGTGGACACCCGCGATCCGGGCTATTCCTGGACCCCGATCATCACCTGCGACGGCGCGCACCACGTCAACGCGACGTACTACTCGGACGTGCGGGTTCCGGCGAACATGCTGGTGGGCAAGGAAAATCAGGGTTGGAAGCTGATCACGACGCAGCTCAACCACGAGCGCGTCATGCTCGGGCCCGCCGGCCGCATCGGCGGTTTGTACGACCGGGTACACGCGTGGGCGGCGGCGCGGAACCTGTTGGCGGAGCCGGATGTGCGGCGCGTGCTGCGTGAAACACACGCGACGGTGCGTATCAACGAGTTGCTGAACTGGCAGGTCGCGGTGACACATCCGGTCGATGTCGCGGACGCGTCGGCGACCAAGGTCTTCGGTTCGGAGCGCATCCAGCGGATCGGCCGGCTGCTCGGGGAAATCGTTGCGCGGCACGGTGATCTGACCGATCCGGAGACGGCCGGGCTGGCGGAATGGCTGGACGTGCTGGCACGGCGCAATCTGGTGCTGACGTTCGGAGGCGGAGTGAACGAGATCCAGCGGGAGCTGATCGCGATGATGGGGCTCGGGCTGCCGAGGGTGCCGCGATGACCATCGAGGAGGGGGCGGCACGGATCGCCGCGCTGGGTGAATCGGAGCCGCGCCTGGCCCGCGATCCCGTCAACCAGGCGATGATCAACAACTGGACCGAGGCGATCGGGGACGAGAATCCGCGCTACACCGAGGTCGCGCCGCCCGCGATGCTGCAGGTGTGGACGATGGGCCGCCGGCTGTCGGACGATCCGTTGTCGCTGGCGATGAAGATGCTCGACGAGGCCGGGTTCACGTCGGTGGTCGCGACGAACTCCGAGCAGACCTATCATCGGTACCTGCGGCACGGGGAACATGTCTCCTCGTCGACAAAGCTGGACAGCGTCATCGGTCCGAAAAGGACGGCGCTCGGCGAGGGCTGGTTCGTCACGACCCGCACGTTCTGGTACGTCGGCGACGAACTGGTCGGCGAGATGATGTTCCGGGTGCTCAAGTTCGCGCCACCCGCGCCCGCGCCGCCGCCCGCTCCCGTGTTGCGCCCGGTGATCAGCCGGGACACGGAGTTCTTCTGGGAGGGCACGAAGGTGGGGGAGCTGCGGATCCAGCGCTGGGGCGACAAACTGCGGCATCCGCCCGGTCCGATGCCACCGGACGGGGACCTCGACGCGAAGCCGGACTGGATCGTGGCGAGCGGGCACGGGACTGTGTACAGCTACGTCGTGCACCACAACCCGCCGGTGCCCGGTAAGCGGCTGCCGTTCGTGATCGCGCTCGTCGAGCTGGACGAGGGCGTGCGGGTGCTGGGCGAGGTGCTCGAGGTGTCGTCGGTCCGGATCGGACAGAAGGTGGAGGCCGCTTTCGTGAAGGTGGACGAGGATCTGACGTTGCCGGCGTGGCGGGTGGTCGAATGATCGGCACCGAGTTGCCCCCGCTGACGATCGACGTCACGCCCACGTTCGTGATCAGCACGGCGCTCGCGACGCGCGATTTCCAGGACGTGCACCACGACCGTGACGCGGCGATCCAACGTGGTTCGAAGGACATTTTCCTGAACATCCTCACCGACACCGGCTTGGTGCAGCGTTTCGTGACCCAATGGGCGGGCCCGGACGCGCTCGTGCGGTCGATCAAGATCAAGCTCGGCGTGCCGTGCTACGCCTACGACACCCTGGTCCTGCGCGGCACGGTGACGGCACAGGAGGGCGACGAGGTCACGGTGCGCGTCACGGGAACGGGGGAGCTGGGCGAGCATCTCAGCGGCACGGTCACGCTGGGAGGCATGTCGTGACGCTGACGGGGAAAGCGGCCATCGCGGGCATCGGCGCGACGGAGTTTTCCAAGGACTCCGGCCGCAGTGAACTACGCCTCGCGTCCGAGGCAATTCTGGCCGCGCTGGGCGATGCGGGTCTGTCACCGTCCGATGTGGACGGACTGGTGTCGTTCACGATGGACGCCAACAGCGAGATCTCGATCGCCCGCGAACTGGGCATTCCGGAGCTCACGTTCTTCAGCCGTATTCATTACGGCGGCGGCGCGGCGGCGGCGACGGTCCAGCAGGCGGCGATGGCCGTTGCCACCGGGGTCGCCGATGTCGTGGTGGCGTATCGCGCGTTCAACGAGCGCTCGGGTCATCGGTTCGGGCAGGTGTCGGTGGCCGCGGCGCAGCAGGTGAACTCGTCGGGCGTGGACAACAGTTTCCATTACCCGATGGGCCTGGGCACCCCGGCGGCGACGGTGGCCATGGTGGCGCGGCGGTACATGCACGATTACGGTGCGACGAGCGAGGATTTCGGCCGCGTCGCGGTGATCGACAGGAAACATGCGGCCACGAACCCGAACGCGTGGTTCTACGGAAAGCCGATCACGCTGGCGGATCACCAGGCGTCGAGGTGGATCGCCGAGCCGTTGCATCTGCTGGACTGCTGCCAGGAAACGGATGGCGGGGTCGCGTTGGTGATCACCAGCACCGAGCGGGCCCGCGACCTGCCGCACCCGCCCGCGGTTGTCGCCGCCGCCGCGCAGGGCAGCGGCCCGGACCAGTACGTGATGACGAGCTACTACCGCGACGATCTGGCCGCACTGCCCGAGATGGGGGTGGTGGGCAGGCAGTTGTGGGCGCAGTCGGGTCTGGCCCCGGCGGACGTGTCGGTCGCGGTGCTCTACGACCATTTCACGCCCTACGTGCTGATCCAGCTGGAGGAACTGGGCTTCTGCCCCCGCGGCGAGGCGAGGCACTTCATCGCGGACGGTGCCCTGGAGTTGGACGGCGCCCTGCCCCTGAACCCACACGGCGGCCAACTGGGCGAGGCGTACGTCCATGGCATGAACGGCATCGCCGAAGCGGTCCGGCAAGTCCGAGGGACAGCGGCGAACCAGGTGGCCGGGGTGGGCAATGCCCTGGTCACCGCGGGCACCGGCGTCCCGACAAGTGCACTGCTCCTGACGGCTGACGCCTGACGTTGCACGCCTGGCCTCTGATCTCGTCATCCGGCCCGTCCCGCTGTCACCGGAGGTGAACGGTGAGATGGATTTATCACCTGCTTGACCTCTAGCACGTCTCGTGCGCTGTCGGTGAACGTAAGGCATGCACATTCCCGACGTGGTCGCATGGAGCCTCACTGTGCTCTTCGCGTTGCTCGCCGTGCCGAGTGTGTACCGGCTGGTGAGTCTGCAGCGGCTCGCGGATCCGGATATCCGGCAGATGGATCTCGCCGAGTTGCTCATGGTCGCCGCGATGGTCGCGATGGTGTCACCGCTCGGCGGGCCGATTCCGGCCGCGGGCTGGCAAGCGGTCCTGGCACTCATGGCGGGCTGGTTCTTCGTCGCGGCCTTGCGGGGCCGGCGTTGCTGCGCCGTGCACCACACGATCTCCGCGGTTGCGATGCTCTACATGATCACCGCGATGCCCGAAAAGGGCATGAACCACGGCCCTTGGCTCACAATGTCGGAGATGCCGGGTAAGCTGGCCTGGCCGGCACTCGCCATGGTCGCCATCGCCTACTTTGCGTTCGACGTGCTCAAATCCGGGTTCACGGCCGCCCGGGTCGTCAAGGGCGCCCCGGTCCGCGAGGCCATCGTCGCCCGCCCCGTCTACCGCGCCGCGATGGGCCTCGGCATGGCCTACATGCTGATCGCCGCGATCTGACTCGCCGTGGCCTGGACTCGCTGTGGCCTGGGCTCGCTGTGGCCTGGACTCGCTGTGGCCGGGCTACCGCAGCCACAGCCGCCGCGGCCTGGGCTCGCTGTGGCCTGGACTCGCTGTGGCCGGGCTACCGCAGCCACAGCCGCTGCGGCCTGGGCTCACTGTGGCCCACCGAGCCGCCGCAGCCCGAGCCGCCGCAGCCCGAGCCGCCGCAGCCCGAGCCGCCGCAGCCTGGGCGCGCTGTGGCCTGGGCGCGCTGTGGCCTGATTCGCGACGGCCTGGGCGCGCTGTGGCCTTAGCCGCTGCAGCAGACCGTGGGCGTGCGCGAACCGCTTCCCCCGAACGCCCGTGCCCCCGGCCACTGCGCGCTGCCCGAACCGGGTGCCGTAACGGTGGCCGGACCGTGGCGAGCTAAACCGTTTCGAGGACGGCGTCGGACAGTACGGGTGCCTCGTCGCGGTTCGGGGCCGTCGTGGTGACGAGCAGCCGTGCACCGTCGCGCCATACGCGGGTGCGGAGCGGCTCACCGGGTAGCACAATGCCGGCGAAGCGCGCCGAGAAAGACGACACGCGCGCGGCGTCGGCGCCCAGCAGCGCGTCCGTGACGGCCTTGGCGACCACGCCGTACGTGCACAGGCCATGCAGGATCGGCGCGTCGAAGCCGGCCGCCCTGGCGAACTCCGGGTCCGCGTGCAGCGGGTTCCGGTCGCCGCAGAGCCGGTAGATCAGGGCCTGCTGCGGCAACGTCGGTGTGTCGATCACTGCGTCGGGCTCGCGATCGGGCAGCTCCACCTTGTCGGACTCGCCGCGCTTGCCGCCGAAGCCGCCCTCGCCGCGTGCGAAGATGTTCGACCGCTCGGTCCATAGTGGACTGTCGGACGGGTCGTACACGGTGGTCTCCTTGATGACCACCGCTGCCTTGCCTTTGTCGAGCACGTCGACGATCCGGCTGCGCGCGACAGCCTTGCCCTCGACGGGAATCGGGCGGTGCACGGTGACCGCCTGCGTGCCGTGCACAACCTTCGCCAGGTCGACCTCGATACCGGGGAACGAGACCGCCGGTGGCTCGTACACGTGCAGGTTGACCGCGACCGTGGCGAACGTGGGCAGCACCTGGAGATCCCGCTCGTAGGTGTAGCGCAGCTCCTTGGGATCGGTCGGATTCCCGCCCGCGCCGAGCGCGAGGTGGTAGAGCAGCACGTCCGATGGCGTCCAGGTGAACGGAACCTCGTCGAGTTCGGCACCGATGGCGACGTCGGGATCGATGGGCACCGCACACTCCTACTCGTAGGTCACCGAGACTTCATCGGTCAACGGCACCGACTGGCAGGCCAGCACGATGCCCTCGGCGATGTCCTCGGAATCCAGGATCTCGTTGTTGAGCATCTTGACCTCGCCGGACACGATTCGGCAAGCGCAGGCGCTGCACTGCCCCTCACGGCACGAGTACGGCGCGTCGAGTCCCTTCTCCAGCAAAAAGTCCAGCAGCTTCCGCTGGCGTGGCCAGCTGAACTCGTGCTGTGTGCCGTCGAGGTCCACCGCGAGCGCGGTCGTCTCACCGCCCTCGGGCACGGGCGTGGTCTCGAACGGGTTGTCGCCCAGCGACACGAACTTCTCGAGGTGAACACGATTTCCGGGCACGCCGAGGCCCGCCAGTGCCTGTTCCGCCGCGGCCATGAACGGCGCCGGTCCGCACAGGAATGCCTCGTAACCCGTGAACGGCTTGGCCAGTGACCGCAGCTGTTCCATGGTGGGCAGACCCTGCACGCTCTCCAGCCAGTGCAGCACGACGAGCCGTTCGTGTTCGCGGGCCAGCGCGGCCAGTTCGTCGCCGAAGATCACCGACCGCTCGTCGCGATTGGCGTAAATCAGCACGATCTGTCCGTTTCCCTGACGCAGCGCGGTCTTCAGGATCGACATCACCGGCGTGATCCCACTGCCACCCGCGAACAGGAGCAGATCCTCGTCGAACGACGCGGGCGTGAACACCCCGCCCGGCGGCAGGACCTCCACGGTCGCGCCGGCCTCGACGTTGTCGCAGATCCAGTTGGAGCCGTAGCCACCCTCGGTGCGCTTCACCGTCACCTTGAGCCGCGAACCTTCGTGCGGTGCGCTGGACAGCGAATAGCATCGTGCCGCATCGCCCGCGCGCAGCGTCAGGAACTGGCCCGGCCGGTACCGGAAGAGCTCGGCGTGCTCGGGAGGAACCTCGAACACCAGCGACCTCGCGTCGGCGGTCTCCTCGACGACCTCGGCGACGGTGAGCGTGTGCACCCTACTCATCGAGCTCCCCGAACTCGCCGGACCGTACCGACTCGGCGATGCTCGCCGTAAGCCGCTCGCACGTGTCGAGCAGGGCCGTGTTCTCGCCGGCGGCGGCGTGCTCGGCGAACACCGGGCAGCTGCTGGCGGCATCGCTGATCCACTGAATGCTCGTGTGCTTCCAGCTGTTCTTCTTCACCAGCACGCACGTACCGCATGTCGAGCAGGTATGCGGTCGCAGCCCGCCGGTGAGGAACTCAGCCGTCGTCACGTCACACTCCCGCCTGCTGCCGGGCGAGATTCTCGGCGACCTCCGTGGCCCACGCCTCGTTCGCCTTGGTTGTGTCCACTTCGAACTCGAAGCGGCGCGTCATGTCCTCGGTGACCTCCTCGACGTCCACATAGAACTGTTCGTACCAGCGGCGTAACTGGTACACCGGACCGTCTTCCTCGCACAGCAGAGGATTGTCGATCCGGCTCTTATTCTTCCAGATCTCGACGTCCTGAAGGAATCCGACGCCTATGCTCTTAGCGAACTTGCCCGCGATCTTGTCGGCCTGCTCGTCCGACACCCCGGGCAGCTTCTTCACGCTCACTCCCCATTGCAGCACAAAGGAAGTCGGCGTGACGGGGTAGTGGCAGTTGATTAGGACGTTCTCGATTTCGAAGCCCTTGAACGTGTTCAGCAGGTAATTGATCATGTACGAGGGCCCGTAGTACGAGGCCTCGGACCGCAGCAGATTCTCTTCGCCGCCGTAGTTCGATGCCATGCCGACATCCGGGCGGCCCTTGGTGTTGAGGTACTGGGTGGCGATGTGGCCCTCGAAGACGTTCTTGAAATAGGTCGGGAAGGCGTAGTGGATGTAGAAAAAGTGCGCCATGTCGACCATGTTGTCGACGATCTCGCGGCAGTTGGAGCCCTCGATCAGCACCGAGTCCCAGGTCCAGTTGCTCCACTCGCCGCTGAAGATCCCGTCGATCCGGGGAATGACCACATCGGGAGGTGGCGGGTTGCCCTGCGGGTCGTGCCACACGAACAGCTGCTTGTTCTCCTCCAGCGTGAGCCACGACCGGGTCCGCGCCCGCAGCGGAACCCTTTTGGCATAAGGAATCGACACGCACTTGCCGTTTCCGCCCCAGCGCCAGTCGTGGAACGGGCACGCCACTTCGTTGCCCTTGATCGTGCCCTGGGTCAGGTCACCGCCCATGTGCCTGCAGTAC
>Ga0164243_10004981_pt1 | contig 20468 bp, 15 predicted proteins | sample OricompcompostOP_FD_108781 | JGI IMG/M metagenome (GOLD analysis project Ga0164243, IMG submission 108781) | Organic Plus compost microbial communities from Emeryville, California, USA - Original compost - Organic plus compost (OP) | ecosystem: Engineered > Solid waste > Mixed feedstock >...
GAGCCGGCCGTACGAGCCCGCCGGGCCACCCGCCGCGGGCGGAGGGAGCGAAGCTCATGACCGGAAACAAGGCCGTGGCCTACATCGAGCCAGGCGTCGTCGAAGTACAGAGCATCGACTATCCCGCGCTCGAACTCCGCGACGGGCCGGGCGTCGACCCGCGCAACGCGGGGCGCAAGGCGCCGCACGGCGTGATCCTCAAAGTCCTCGCGACCAACATCTGCGGCAGCGACCAGCACATGGTGCGCGGCCGCACCACCGCACCCGCCGGTCTCGTGCTCGGCCACGAGATCACCGGCGAAGTCGTCGAGAAGGGGCGGGACGTCGAGTTCATCGAGACCGGCGACATCGTCTCCGTCCCGTTCAACATCGCCTGCGGGCGCTGCCGCAACTGCAAGGAGCGCAAGACCGGCATCTGTCTGAACGTCAACCCGGCCCGGCCCGGGGGCGCTTACGGATACGTGGACATGGGCGGCTGGGTCGGCGGACAGGCCGAGTACGTGATGGTGCCGTACGCGGACTGGAACCTGCTGCGCTTCCGCGACCGCGACCGGGCGCGCGAGAAGCTGCTCGACCTGACGATGCTGTCCGACATCTTCCCCACCGGCTACCACGGCGCCGTCTCGGCGGGCGTCGGCCCCGGTAGCACCGTGTACGTGGCGGGCGCCGGACCGGTCGGGCTGGCCGCCGCCGCGGCGGCGCAGCTGCTGGGCGCCGCCGTCGTCATCGTCGGCGACCTGAACCAGGAACGGCTCGCGCAGGCGCGCAGCTTCGGCTGCGAGACCGTGGACCTCACGCGCGGCGAACCGGGCGCGCAGCTCGAGCAGTTGCTCGGCGAACCCGAGGTGGACGCGGCCGTCGACGCGGTCGGCTTCGAAGCGCGGGCACACGGTCCGCAGGCCGGCGAGGCGCCGGCGACCGTGCTCAACACGCTGATGGACGTGACCAGGGCGGGCGCCGCCATCGGCATTCCCGGGCTGTACGTGACCGAGGACCCGAGGGGCGTGGACAGCGACGCCAAGGTCGGCTCGCTGAAGATGCGGCTCGGGCTCGGCTGGGCCAAGAGCCACAGCTTCGCGACCGGCCAGTGCCCGGTGATGAAGTACCACCGACAGCTGTCGATGGCGATCCTGCACGAGCGCGTGCACATCGCCAAGGCGGTCAACGCGACGGTCATCTCGCTCGACGAAGCACCGCGCGGCTACGAGGAGTTCGACAAGGGCGCGAGCCGCAAGTACGTCCTCAATCCGCACGGCGCGCTGGACGGGCTGACACCTGCTTGAGGGGCGCTTGAAGGCCGCTTGAGGTCTGTCGGTGCCGACCGGAAACGCCGCCGGCCGGAAACGCCGGCCGCCCGGCTCCCGCCCGGACCAGGTGCCCGTGGCGGGAGCCGGACCGTCCCCTCCGTACCCGCTCGCCGGATCGCGTGCGCGCTCGACTCCCGCACCATGGGCGCGGGTTGGGGCCGCACGCCGGTCACCGCGAGGCGCGTGCTCCACGCCGTCGCGCTACACGCCCCAGGTGATGAGCCGGTAGAACTCGACCGAGCAGGCGCTGGGGCCCGCGTCCGGCGGGCAACCGTTCTGGCCCGCCGGAACGTTGTGGACCACGTCGCACTCGAACTGCATGTTTCCGGGACCGCCGGCCGCGGCCACGGCGTCGGTGCCCGCGGTCTGACACTCGCCGAAACTGCGGTACAGCACCGCGTCACGCGGCGAGGACTGCGCCGCCGCCGCTCCCGCACCGGCCAGGACGAGCACACTCGTCGCCGCCACGGAAGACAGAACCTTCCGCAACATCCGACGCCACCCTTTCCACCGCGCCGTCCACCGGACTCCATGCGGCGCGGCCAACGACCGTGCCGGGCCCCTTCGTTGCGTACGTACGGAACCGGGCGGAACTCCCCCTCGAACGCGCCCGCCGCACAAGCGGCCGCACGCCGGACCCGAAGAAGAACGGGCACACGAGTATTTCCACGGCCGCGAAAACGGTTCCCGTGACGTCCCGGACACCGCGCGGCCGAGCAGCACACGCAAGCCGACGGGAGCCGATGAATTCCCCGTGAACTTCCTTCCGTGCCGCCCTCTTTCGCCGTGTCCGCGTTTACCGGCGCCCCGCGTTTCAGGGCATCGCGGCGCTCGTACCCGGACCGGCGGACCCCGGGAGCGGGCGGCGCCCCCGGGGGTGAACCGAGGCGCAGGGCTGCGGCTCAGGCGGGAGCGGGAGCGCCCGGCAGCTGGATGTCCGTGACGTTGACGCCCACCGACTTCGCGCTGCCGGTCACCACCGGCACGCCGCCGGGGCCCTGGGTGCCCTGAACGTGCAGGCCGTTCACGGTGACGCCGACGCCGACGCCGCCGGCCACGGCGTCGAGTTCGGCGTCGGCGATCTCGCGGGTCTCAATGCTCATGATGATGCCGGTCCTTTCTTCTCGTGAAGTGGAGACGAAATCTCCACCGCAGTTGCAGCGCGGCACGCACAGAAGGCGGTGCCGCACCGGAAGTCATGCATAACTCCCGCTATTCGCGGGGAAGTTAGCACGCCGAGGTGGCGCTCACCCAGACTTCCAGGCTCCTGAATTCAGAAATGAAATCCGCGTGAAACGGATTCGGGCGGGAAGCGACATGCCGCCGGAATACCGTGCACACACGCGCAGTTCACCGGCCGGCCGGCTCGCCGGCGCGGCGGCCGGGCGGCCCAACTCCCGGGCGCGGCAGCGGCGTTCACCGCGCCCGCGGCAACGCACGCGCCGCGCCCGCCGGTTGGGCGCCGGGCAGCACGGGCCGGGCGCCGGGCGGGCGCCGGCCGGGCCGCGGCCGCGCCGAGACGGGTGCGGCTCAGCACGCGGCTCCGGTACGGGCCCGTACGCCGGTGCCGTCCCCGCGCAGCACCGACCGGTGTTCCCGGCGCAGCGCCTCGCCCGGTGCCGTGTCCAGGTCCTCGGCGAGCCGCCGCCGGGTGCGGGTGTAGACGGCCACCGCCTCGGTGGGCCGGCCGCTGCGGTGCAGGGCGCGCATCAGCATCGCGGCGACCGGCTCGTTGTGCGGGTGCGCGGCCGCCAGCGCGGACAGCTCCTCGATCGCCTCGACGTGCCGGCCGAGGCGCAGCTGCCAGTCCAGCTTCTGCTGTGCCGTGCCGATCCGGCGCTCGGTCAGCCGCAGCCGCTCCACTTCGGCGAACGGCCCGGGCAGGCCCGCGAGCGGTTCGCCGCGGAACAGGTCGAGCGCCCGCGAAGAGGCGCGTACCGCCTCGGTGAGATCCCCGGCGCGCTCCGCGGCCTCGGCCGTCCCGAGGAGCCTGTCCATGCGTGCGACGTCGACGTCGGCCGCGGCGGTGAGCCGGTACCCGTCCCGGTCGCGGCCGATCGCCGAGTGCGGACGGCCGTGCTCGCCGGCCAGGATCTTGCGCAGCCGGTAGACGTAGACCGGCACCACGTTCGTACTCGGCGGCGTCAGGCCCCACACTCCGTCGAGCAGTTCCCGCTGGCTGACCGCGCGCCCGTGGCACAGCGCCAGCGCGGCGAGTACGGCCTGCTGGCGTACGGGGCCGAGGTCGAGCGGCCGGTCGCCGCGCCGGGCCCGCAGCGGGCCGAGCAGGCTGATCCGGAACCGTGCGGTGTGCTCGCCGCCGCCCGGCCCGTACGGGTCCTGGCCGGGCACGACCAGACCGGAGTCGAAGGCGCGCACGATCGCGGCGGCCCGGTCGCGCAACCCCAGCTTGGCGAGGACCTGTTGGAGGTGCGCGGACACGGTCTGCTCGGACACCGCCAGGGCGGCGGCGACTTCGGCGTCGGTCAGTCCGCGGCCGACCGCGCGCAGCACCTCGCGCTCGCGGTCCGTGAGCGAGGTGAGCGGCTGGTCGCCGGTTGCGGTCGTCGGCATGGAAGGCTCCCCGTTTCTCGGCTGCTGCGCGTCGACGCTGGCCGGAACCGGCGCCCGGGAACCAGGCAGGCCGACCGGCCACATACGGCCGGTGGCGCGCTAAAGTCCGCGGGACGGGGAGGAGTTGACGTCGCGTACGGAGAGATGCCGTTCTGTGACCGGGGAGTTCAGCGCGCTGCTGCGGCGGCTGCGTACCGAGGCGGGGCTGACCCAGGAGGCTCTGGCGGAGCGTGCCGGGGTGGGGGTGCGCACCGTCCGCGGCCTGGAGACCGGCGAGCGCGCCGATCCGCGGGTGACGACGGTACGGCTGCTGGCCGCGGCGCTGGAGCTGCAACAGGAGGAGCAGGAGCGGCTGTTGAGCGCCGCCGTCGGGCGGGCGTCGGACGGCGATCCGGAAGCGGAGGCCGACGGGCCGGCAGTCGGCCCGCGAGAGGCCGACCCGGAAGCGGAAGGCGGCGACCCGGAAGAAGCCGGCCCGGAAGCGGAAGGCGGCGACCCGGAAGAGGCCGACCCGGAAGCGGAGGGCGGCCCTCCGCCGAGCGGTGAGCAGCCCGTACCCCGGCCGGCCGCGTACACCCCGTACCTCCTGCACTCCGAGCCGACGCCGCAGGACGAACTCGCCCGCGCCGCCGAGGAGTTGGCGCACGCCGTGGCCGCCCGCTGGCAGCGCGAGGAGGAACAGCGGCAGATCCAGGACCCGTTCCCGCTGCCGGTGCGCTGGCGGCCCGCCGCGGAGGAACTCACCGACCACTGGGCGAACATCTGCCGCGCACCGGCGGGCGGCACCGCCGAACCGCTCGCTCTGTCCGGCCGGCTGGACGAGATCGTGGACGTCTACCGGCGCGTCCCGTCGGGGCGGCTGGCCGTGCTGGGCCGGTCCGGTTCGGGGAAGTCGGTGCTGGCCGTACGCTTCGTGCTGGATCTGCTGAAGTCCCGGGACCGCGCCGGGCCGGTCCCCGTGATCTTCAGCGTGGGCTCCTGGAACCCGGCCGCCGTTCCGCTGCGGGACTGGCTGGCCGACCAACTGACGCGTGACCACCCGGGGTTGGCCGGCACCGGACCGGGCCGCACGAGCACCGCCGCCGCGCTGGTCGAGGCGGGCCGGATACTGCCCGTGCTGGACGGCTTCGACGAGATCGCGGACGGCCTCCGCGGTCCCGCGCTGGACGCGCTCAACGCCACCGCGCTGCCGCTGCTGCTGACCAGCCGCCCCGTCGAGTACACCGGCGCGGTCACGGCCACCGACGTGCTGACCTCCGCCGCCGCCGTCGAGTTGACGGACCTCACGCTCGACGACCTCGCGGACTATCTGCCGCGCACCGCCCGCAAGACGGGTGGCGCGGACGCCGCTGCGACGGTCTGGGATCCGGTGCTGGCCGAGCTGCGCGAACGCCCGCACGGCACGGGCGCCGCCAACCTCACCGCGGTGCTGACCACTCCGCTCATGGTCACGCTCGTACGCGCCGTCTACAGCGACACCCCGGGGCGCGACCCGGGCGAGCTGCTGGACTCCCAACGGTTCGCCGGCCCCGAGGAGTTGGCGGACCACCTGCTCGGCGACTTCGTGCCCACCGTCTACGGGCGGCGGGCCGAGCACCGCCTGCCGGTGCCGGGCCGCCGCTTCGACCCGGACCGCGCACAGCGCTGGCTCGGCTACCTCGCCCGGCACCTGACCCGGCTCGGTACGCCCGACCTCGCCTGGTGGCAACTGGGCGCGGCGCTGCACCCGTCCACTCGCACGCAGGTGACCGGGCTGGTGACGGGGCTGGCCGTCGGAGCGGTCGACTGCTGCGTCGGCGGGCTGTTCTCGAACTTCGCGTTCCAGTTCGTGGACGGTACGGTCGTCGGCCTGCTCGCGGGGCTCATGTTCGGCCTCGGCCACTGGCTGACGGTCTCCGCCAAGTCCCGTGCGCTCTCGCCGTCTTATGCGCGCGTACAGCTGCGCAACCGGGCGGGCAGGCCGCGGCGGGCGCGGCGGACCTCCGCCTCCCGGTTCGCGGTCGGGCTGCTGTGCGGCTTCATGTTCGGCGCCGGCTACGGAGCCGTGGTCGGGCTGGCGAAGGGCACGTTCTGGGGCACGGACCTTCCGGGCGGGCCGGCGGCGGTGCTGTGCGACGGGCTCCTGTACGGGCTCGTGTTCGGGCTCGGCGCAGGGTTCTCCTTCAGCTTCCTGGAGCTGCTGGAAACCCCCGTCGACACCTCGACCGCGGTCAGCCCGCCGGATCTGCTGCACACGAACCGGACCACGGTGCTCGCCCAATTCCTGGTGTGGACGCTCGCGTTCGGGCTGGTGGCGGTGTCCGCGGCCACCGTGCTGATCTGGCCGCTCCACGGGCTGGGGCTGGGGGTCGTGTGGGCTCCGGCGGCCGCGCTGAAGTTCGGCACGCTCAGCGGGCTCGGCGCCGCGCTCGGTTACACGCTGACGCAGACCGCGTGGGGCCAGTGGGTGGTGTTCTCCCGGATCTGGCTGCCGCTGACCGGCCGGCTGCCGTGGAACGTGGTCGCGTTCCTGGACGACGCGTACCGGCGCGGTGTGCTGCGGCAGGCGGGCGCGGTCTACCAGTTCCGCCACGCCCGCCTCCAGCACCACCTCAGCCGCGCCTATCGGGAGCGGCGCGGCACGTCACCGCCACGGGCGTAGCGGCCGCCGCAGCACCCCGCGCCGCCCGCACCCGGCTGCTCCGGCGGCGGTCAACTCCGGGGCGCAGTCGCGCAGTAGGCGTTCACGAGGGCTTTGCCGAGCGGGCCGTCGACCTTGTCGTCGTCGGTGCCGTGGTACTCGTTGCCGGCCACCACCGCCTGCCGCGAACCGTCCGGGCTGCTGGCCCAGAAGCTGCGGTAGCCGAGCGCTCCGCCGTCGTGCGTCCACACCTCGCCGCACTCGGTCGAGTCCCGGAGCACGCCGAGCCCGTACCCGGCGCCCTTCGGATGGTCCTCGTCGGTCGGCACCGTGGTCTCCAGCTCGTGCTGCTGCTTCGCGGGCAGCAGCTTCCCGGAGAACAGGGCCCGGTCGAAGTCCGCCAGGTCGTGCGCCGTGGACACGATCGCGCCGGCCGCGCCGGTGATCTGGACGTTGGAGAACGAAATGTCCCGGAGGGAGGTGTAGCCGTGCAGCCAGTCGCCGTGCAGCTCCGAGTCGGCCGCCGGGTAGGTGGTGTGCTTCAGGCCGAGCGGCCGGATGATCCGCTTCGTCACCTCCTCGGCGGGCTCGTGCCCGGTGGCCGCCTTGATGACCATGCCGGCCAGGATGTAGTTCGTGTTCGAGTACTCCCAGCGCTGTCCCGGCTTGAAGTGCGGCTTCCCGGCGGTGGCGACGTCGACCAGCTTCCGCGGCTCCCACCGCTGGTTCCGGTTCACGTCCCCCACGTAGAACGCCTGCATCCTCGGATCCTTGAGGTAGTCCGGCAGTCCGCTGGTCTGGTTGAGCAGCTGGCGGAGCGTGATGTGCTTGCCGTCGTTGCCGTTGCGGGCCACGACGCCGGGCAGCCAGTGGTCCACCGTGTCGTCGAGGGAGAGCTTGCCCTCCGCCTCCAGCTGGAGCACGACGGTCGCGGTCCAGGACTTGGTGTTGCTGCCGATGCGGAACTTCGCGTGCGGGTCCGCCGGCTTCCGCTCGAACCGGTCGCCCCAACCCGCCTTGGCGTAGCGGGTGTCGGCGCCGTCGCGGACCATGCCGATCACGCCCGGCAGCTTGCTCTGCGCGTGCGCCTTCGTCACGCCCGACTTCAGTACGTCGCCCGGATCCCCCGAACCGCCGGGCCCGGCGACGGCCATCCCGGCCGCGGCGGCCGCCGCCACGACGCCCAGCGCCACGGTGACCCCGATCCCGGCCTTCCGGATCTTCATACGCTCCTCCACGCTCGATACTCCGATGGGCCGGAGACTGTAGAGCCGCCCGTGAATTCGCGATGAAGCGCGGCGAGGTCCGATCGCGGGCCGCAGCACGGTGGTCGGCGAGGTGCCGGGGGCGCGGGGCGCCGAGGTGCCGGGAGCGCCGGGTCACCGGCGCTCACCCGTACCGGCCGCTCATCCGCCTTGCGGGAGCGGCCCGTTCGGGGTGCGCGCCCCCGCCGGAAGCAGACTCTCCGCCGTCAGCTCGCGCCACAGGTCCGCCGGCACCTCGGTGCGCAGCAGCGCCGCCGCGTCCCGTACCTCCGCCGCGGAGCGGCCGCCCGCCAGCACCGACGCCACCGCCTCGTGCCCGTACGGAAAGTGGAGCGCGACGGCGCGCAGCGGCACTCCGTACCGCTCGGCGACGGCGCTCATCCGCTGCGCGCGCTCCAGCACCCGCGGCGGCGCCGGCCGGTAGTGGAAGGTGGCGCCGGGCCGAGGGTCGGCCAGCAGGCCGGAGTTGAAGACTCCGCCGATGACGACGGACCGCCCGCGGGCCGCCGCCTCGGGGAGGAGTTCGGCCGCGCCCTCGTGCTCCAGCAGCGTGTAGCGGCCCGCGAGCAGCACGGCGTCGACGTCGGTCTCGCGGAGGAAGCGCGCGGGCAGCGCCGACTGGTTCATGCCGACGCCGACGGCGCCCAACACGCCCTCGGCGCGGAGCCGTTCGAGCGCGGGGTACGCCTCGGTGAGCGCCTGCCCGGCGTGCTCGTCGGGGTCGTGCAGGTACGCGACGTCGATACGGTCCAGGCCGAGCCGCCGCAGGCTCTCCTCGATCGAGCGGCGCACGCCGTCCGCGCTGAAGTCCCACACCCGGTGCCGGTCGGCGGGCACGGCGAAACCGTGCGCCAGGTCGTCGCCCGCGGGCGGGGAACCGCCGGGCGCGGGCGGCGGCGGTCCGGGTCGCAGCAGCCGGCCGACCTTCGTGGACAGTACGTAGGCGTCCCGGGCCCGTCCGTGCAGCGCCGCCCCCAGCCGCTCTTCCGACAGCCCGAGCCCGTAGTGCGGCGCGGTGTCGAAGTACCGGATGCCCGCGTCCCAGGCGGCGTCGACCGCGGCGGCGGCCTCGTCCGGGCCGACGGGCGTGTAGAGGTTGCCGAGCGCGGCCGCGCCGAAGGACAGCCGCGTGACGCGAACTCCGCTGCGGCCCAGGGGAGTCGACGGCAGCTCCGGGCCGGGGGGCGCCGGCGGGTGCGCGCGTTCCGGGGGCCGCATCGGCGGGGTCACTTTCCGCCCGTACGCAGCCGCAGCCCGGCCATGCCGCCGTCGACCGCCAGTGCCGTGCCGGTGACCGAGGACGCGGACGGGTCGGCGAGATAGCAGATCGCGGCGGCGACCTCCTCGGCCGACACCAGCCGTCCCAGCGGCTGCCGCGCCTCCAGCGCCGCGCGCTCGGCCACCGGATCGTCCGCCGCGTCCAGCAGCCGCGCGACCCAAGGAGTGTCCGCGGTACCGGGGTTGACGCAGTTGACGCGGACGCCCTCGGGCAGGTGGTCGGCGGCCATGGCGAGGGTCAGCGACTGCACGGCGCCCTTGGTCGCGCTGTACAGGGCGCGCTGCGGCAGTCCCGCGGTCGCGGCGATCGAGCAGGTGTTGACGATCGCGGCGTGTGCGGACCGCCGCAGATGCGGCAGCGCCGCCCGCGAAGTGCGCACCACTCCCAGCACGTTGACGTCGAAGACGCCGTGCCACTCCGCGTCCGGATTGTCCTCGACCGTGCCGGCGGCGCCGACGCCCGCGTTGTTGACGAGGACGTCCAGGCCGCCGAGCGCTTCGGCGGCGGCGTCGACGGCGGAGCGTACGGCGGCGTCGTCGGTGACGTCGGCGCGGAACGCGAGCCGCGGGTCCGGGGCGTCCTCCGGCGCGCGGTCGAGTACGGCGACCGCGGCGCCGCGCTCGGCCAGCAGGCGCGCGGTGGCGCGGCCGATGCCGGAGCCGCCCCCGGTGACGAGGGCCCGCAGTCCGTCGAGTGCCGTCATGGCCCGCTCCCCTCGCCGATGCTTCCGTCGTCGGTCCTGCCGGGCGCCCCGGTGCTGCGAGCCGCCGGGCCGGGCCGACCGGCTCGAACTGTAGGAAGGGCGCCGGGGTTTCGGAAGAGGGCGAGGCCGCGGCCCGGCTCCGGCGCTCCCGGGTCCGCGGCCCGGCGCCGGCGCGCCCTCCGCTGTGCGGACCGCCGCGGAGCGCGGCGCGGGGCGAGTGCGCGTAGCTTCGAAGGGCGGCACCGGCTTCTGCGGGGTGATCTCATGCGGTTCCACGGCGTCCTGCGGCCGCGTACGTACTCCGCGTACGCGGCCGTGCCCGCCGCGGCCGCGCTGCTGGCGTCGCTGGCCGCGCCGAACTCGCCGGCCGCGCCCGCCGGTTGGGCTCCCGGACCGGCCACCCGCTCCGCCTCCGCACCGGTCTCCGGAACGCCCCGGTCCGCGGCCGCCGCCGGACCCCCGTCTCCCGTACCCGGTCTCGTGCGCGGCTTCGACGAGCCGTACCGCCGCTTCGCGCCGCCCGGCACGCTGCTGGAGCGCAGCACTCCGGCGGCCGCCGGGCTCGACCCGGCTCCGATCCGGGACTTCGAGCGCCGCGTCGACGCCTGGACGGACCCCGCGAACGCCTCCCGCGGCCCGGACGGCGGCTACCTCTTCCCGAGCGCCGCCTCGCTGATGGCACACGACGGGCGGATCGTGCAGCGCCGCGCGGCCGGCGATGCGACGGCCTACTCCGCGCCGGGCCGCCGGCTGCCGCCCGGGCGCCGCACGCCCGCCCGCCCGAGCACCGTCTACGACCTCGCGTCCCTCTCCAAGCTGTTCACGTCGATCGTCGCCGTGCAGCAGATCGAAGACGGGCGGATCGGGCTGCACGCGCCCGTCGCGCGCTACCTGCCGGGCTTCGCCGTACACGGCAAGTCCCGTATCACGGTGGAGCAGTTGCTCACCCACACCTCGGGGCTGCCCGCCGATCCGCACCCCGCGCTGTGGCGCGGCCACCGCACCGTGCCGGAGCGGCGCCGGGCCGTGCTGCGCACCGTGCCGCAGGCGCCGCCCGGCCGCCGGTACATCTACTCCGACCTCAACATGCTGACCCTTCAGCAGCTCGTGGAGAAGGTGACCGGGCGGCGCCTGGACGCGCTCGTACGCCGCGGCATCACGGCGCCGCTGCGGATGCGCGACACCGGGTACCGGCCGCCGGCCGCCGAGCGCCCGCGCACCGCCGCCACCGCGTACGAGCGGCCGCCGGCGAACCCGGACCGCGGCCTCGTGCACGGCGCCGTGCAGGACCCGAACGCGTGGGCCATGGGCGGCGTCGCGGGCCACGCGGGCGTCTTCTCCACGGTGGACGACCTGGCGGTGCTGGCGCAGACGCTGCTCAACGGCGGCTCGTACGGCGGCCGTCGGATCCTCCCGCGGCACGGCGTCGCGCTGCTGGAGCGGAACCGCAACCGCGCCTTCCCCGGCGACGCGCACGCGCTGGGCTTCGAGCTGAACCAGGACTGGTACATGGGCGGGCTGTCCGGTCCGGCGACGCTGGGGCACACCGGCTTCGCCGGTACGTCGCTGGTGATCGACCCGCGGTCCCGGTCGTTCGCGATCCTGCTGACGAACCGGGTGCACCCGAGCGAGCAGACGCCGTCCACCAACCCCGCGCGGCGCGCGGTCGCGCAGGCGCTGGCGCGCGCGATCCCGGTCGCGGCGCCGGGCGGCGGGCGGGCGTGGTCCGCGGGCGGTCCGGAGAACGGGCCAGGCGGCGCGGGCGGCGCGGTGCCGGGGCGCCGCGCGGAGGCCACGCTGTCGACGGGCCGGCTGCGCCCGAAGGGCGCGGTACGGATCGGGTTCTCGGCCTTCGTGGACACGGACCCCGGCGACCGGCTCGCCGTCGAGGCGAGCACCGACGGCGGACGGACGTGGCGGCGACTGCCGTTCACCGTCGCCGGGCCGCGCGCTCCGCGCACCGCGTGGCTGCCGGTCGAACTCTCCGGGCACCGGGCGCGCGCATGGTGGCGGGTGCGGGCGCGGCTGCCCGCGCGCGAGGCGGCCCGGGCCGGGCGGTCGCCCGCCGGGCTGCGGCTGCGCTGGCGCTACACGACCGGCACCTTCGGCGGCAGCCGCGGTGTGGACGTGGCCGGCGTACTGGTCACCGACCCGACGCGGCTGCTGTTGGCGGGCGACTGCCCCAACGCGCCGCTGACGGCGCGCGGTTGGCGCGCGCTGCCGGGCCCGTGGCGGTTCCGCACCCCGGCGGACCGTACGCCCGGACGTTGCCCCGGCACGCCCGCCTCCGCAGCAGCGGGCACCCGGGCCGGCCCGCCGGACGCGCCCTTCCGCCCACGCTCACCCTGAAGTCCGCGGCAGCAGACCGCAGTTGGGGTCAGCGGGCACAGCCCCGTGCCCCCGCCCGCGCGAGTCCGCCCGCTCGGGTCCGCGCGCTCACGCGCCGTCGGCCGCTCCGGGCGCGGCGTCCGTGTGTGCCACGGGGCGTGCCGCGTCGTGCGGGTGCGGGCGCCGGTGCCTGCCGCGCGGGCCGGGCGCCATCCGGAGCAGGGTGATCTGGTCGGCCGCCTTGGCGAGCAGCTCCTGCTCGGCGCGCGGCAGCGGCGTGCTGCGGGCCGCGGCCAGCACCGGATGCCGGGCCTCGCCGCCCAACTCGTGCAGCATCACGTACTGTTCGTCCGGCTCCGGGTCGAAGCGCCCGCCGTCCGCGCACGGGCCCGGCGTGCACACCGCTCCGGCGCCGGTTTCTCCCGTACGGGCGTCTTCGGTACGGCCGTCGCCCGCGGCGCCGTCGGAGTGGCCCTCGCTCGCCTCCCCGTCCTCGCCCGGCCGCCCGGAGGGCTGCGCCACGAGGTCCAACAGCCGGTTGTGCACCGGGAGTTCGAGCCAGCCGTCCTCCAGGTCGTCGAGGACGGTCACGGTCGCCCCGGTCTGCCGCTCCAGCCAGCGCAGCAGCGGGCCCGGGCCTTCGCCGCGGCGGTGCAACCGGGAGGACAGGTCGAGGAGTTCACCGGTGCGGCGGCGGACCAGGCGTACGGCCTCGCGCCGCCGGGACAGCACCAGCGACTCCAACTCGACCGCGCTGCACTCCTCGTAGGGTTCCAGGACGGGCAGGCCGCCGGCGCCGGCGAGCAGCGTACGCCAGGGAACGCCCAGCCCCCGCTCCGCGATCACCACGAGGCCGGCGGCGCCGCCCTGGACGAGGTCCGGCATCCACTGTTCCGGCCGGCCCCACAGTTCGGCCGGACCGGCGGTGGCTCCCTCGTCGGTCCGGTGGCAGCGTACGGAGGCGATGACGAGCACGCCTTGCAGCGGCCCGCGCACCGTCCACGGGTCCGCGCACACCACGACGTCCTGCACCGGAACGCCTTGCCCCACCGGGGAGTTGAGCGCCCGGAGCAGGGGCGGGGCTCCGCTCAGCAGGTCTTGCACCGTCAGCATCGGCCGCTTCCCCCTTTCGGCATCGCGCATGCGCGCGGGCGGCTGCAGACGCAGAGGCGGCGAGCGGTCGGCGGCCGCTGCTCCGGCGTGGGGCGTGCCGAGCGGCACGCCCCACGCGGTGCTGTGGCCTTCGCCGCCTGTGGTCTGTGACCGGATCAACTCCGCGGTGCGCGGCGCTGATCCGGTGGGTGCGGCAAGCGCCCTCACCGGCACGGAGGGAGAGCGAGAGGACGCCGCCGCGACGCCACGCTGTCCCCCGAGAGCAGCGCGGTGTCGGCAACGATCCTGACGGATGGGGCGCCCGGCTTTCCATAGTCATTTTATTCTTCCGAAAACCGGGGATACGACCTCACGGTTTCTGCACACGACGAGTACGGAGCGGGCACGTAAACCGCGGAAGCGGACAGGGACTTGGAGGGCGGGGACGTGAACTCACGGAAGGGACGGCGGTCATGAGAGCGGCGATGCCGGAGGCGCTGCAGAGTCTGCTCGCCGAGGCGCGGGGACGGATCGACCCCGTCGCGCTCGGCCTGGAACGCCCCAGGGACCGCAGGGGGCATCAGTCGCCGGGGCTCACGCAGTCCCAGATGGACACGCTGCTGCGCTGCCGGCACGGCACGTACCACGCGTTCGAGCGCGGCACCCGCACCCAGTCCGGGGACTTCCTCGAACGCCTCGCGCGCATCCTGCAGTTGACCGCGCACCAGTGGGAGTCGCTGTGGCTGTTCGCGGTCGGGCACGCTCCGCCGTACCCGCTGGATCCGGACTCGGGCCTGGACGTGCCGCCGGTGTGGAAGAACGTCGTCCAGCAGCTGTCGACGATGGCCTACATCTCCAACGTGGCCTGGGACCTGCTGATGTGGAACGACGCCTTCACGGAGATGTTCCCGGACCGCAGGCCGCCGGAGAACATCATGCGCTGGATGCTGCTCAGCGAGGAGGCGCGCTCCCGCGTGCTGCTCGACTGGGAGGAGAGCTGGGCGAAGATGATGATGCCGCAGCTGGTGGCGGCGCGCTCCGCGCATCCGGAGAATCCCACGCTGATGGAACTCGAACGCGACGTACGTGCCGACAAGGTGGCCGGTCCCATCTACCGTAAAGGCACAGCCGCATACAGCCACCCCGACGGGGACGCCCGGCCGGTGATCCACAGCAAACTCGGGCCCGGGCAGGCCCGGTTGGGGGCCGCCGAGCCGCGGAGCAGCCCCGGGGCCCGGCTGATCATCGTGGAGTTCGTGCCCGACGAGCAGTGAGGCGCCGGCTTCGGGCCCGTCGAGTGGAAGGAGGCCGCGGGACCGGGACGACCGGCCGACGTACGGACAGCTCACAGAGGTTGGCGGACAGCCCGCCCGGGCTGACGCAGACGTCGGCCGCAGATAATGGCCGAAACCGTTCGTTGTGAACCGGGGGAGTAGCCATGCCCGTCGCTTATGCCGCCAGGCCCCACACCGTCCTGCCGCCGCACCGGATCTCGACCGACGAGATCCTGGCCGACATGGCCGTGCAGCTGGAGGGGCATCCGCAGCTGTCCCGGTTCGAGCAGATCATCGGCTCCTGCGGCGTGGAGACCAGGCACTTCACACGGCCGCTGAACGATCCGGTGCGGTCCGCCGAGACCCGGATCGCCGAGCGCAACGCCGCCTCGTACGAGGACTCGCTGGCGCTCGCCGTCGAGGCCGCCGAGGGCGCCCTGGCCAACGCCGGGCTCGAAGCCGGCGACATCGACGCCGTCGTCACCAGCCACACCTCGTCGTGGGCGAGCCCCGGCATCGACGTCGATCTCCTCTACCGGCTCGGGCTGCCGTCGCATGTGCGCCGTACGCCCATGTCCGGTCTCGCCTGTGTGGGCGGCGCGCTGGCGCTGTCCAAGGGCGCGGAGACGGTGGCGAATCCATTCGTCAGCGATGTGGAGCACGTGCTGGTGGTGGTCGCGGAAACGCTCAGCACGATCTACGACTACCGCAACCCCAGCATCCGCAGCACGCTCTACAACGCGCTGTTCGGCGACGGCGCGGCCGCGGTGGTGATCTCCCGCCGGCGCCTCGGCCCCGGCATGGCCATCGAGCACACCTGGGAGTACCTGCTGCCGGACAGCCGCGACCACTACTTCGGCCAACTCACCGACGAGCGCTTCCAGTTCGAGAGCACCCCGAAGGCGCTGCGCGGGCCCGGAGCGATCATGCCGGCGCTGCACGAGTGGCTGGCCCGAAGAACGAGCCGGTACGCCGCCGGGGACGGCGGGAGCCCGTCAGTGGACGGAAGCGAGCGGCCGCGCTGGGTCGTCGTGCACCCGGGCGGCCCGCGCATCCTGGAAGCCGTCGCCGAAGGGCTCGCGCTCGACGCGGACGCCCTCGCCCCGTCCTGGACGAGCCTGCGCACCTGCGGAAACCTCGGCGGCGTGGCCCTGCTGCACATCCTCCAGCTCCGGCACGACGACCCGCCCGCCCCCGGCGAACCGGGCCTGGGCCTGGCCTTCGGGCCCGGCTTCACGGCGGCGGCGCTGTGGGGACACTGGGCCTGAGCCGTACCGCTCCCGCCGCCCGCAGCCGGGCCCGGGGATCAAGAACCGCGCCGCGCAAGGACGTTGGCGGCGGATTTCCGAAGAGGGCTCCACAACGACTTCGGTTGGCGGTAATGTAGGCGCCGGGGCCCGGCCCGTTTCCCCCGTACGGGCCGGGCCCCACCATGTTTCCGCGGCGGCCCTCCGGCGCCGGCCCGTCTTCCGCTCAGCCGCTCGCCGCCCTCCGCTGCACAGACTGGTCAACTCCCACCGCCGCGGCCGGTGTTGGCGCCGTCGGCGCTCCGCCCGGCCCGTGCTGCCGACCCGCTGCCGTGCGGCCGCGCCCCGGCAGCCAGGACGCCGCCGCCCCGGCGAGCCCCAGCACGGCGCACAGCCACGGGAACCAGTCGCCGTACCGGCTGTACGGCGTCGCACCCGGCCCGTCCGGCACGTCCGCCGTGAGCGTCGTGAAGGCCGCACGGCCCTGCGTCCGCGCCTTGGCGAGTACGTGCCCGGTGCCGTCGACGGCCATCGAGGTGCCGTCCCGGTCGGACACCGCCACGGACACCCCGTTCTCGACGGCGCGCAGCAGCCCGGTGCGGCTGTGCTGCTCGCCGTTCTCGCCGTTGTCCGAAGCCGGTACGAGCAGCAGCCGAGCCCCGGACTCGGCGTAACTCCGCGTCGGCTGCGGGAAGTTGGCGTCCGCACAGATCTCCAGTCCGATGCGCCCGCCGCTGCCCGGCACGAAAGCCGGCCGGTGGCCGAGGCGGCTGACCGTGTCGTGGTGCTTGAGATACGGCGCGGCCCGTCCGCCGTCGCCGGGCAGCGCGACCGCGGTGTTGAACTTGGCGTCGCCCGCGAGCCGGTTGAAGGCGACCACGACGTCGAGGTGCCGGCGGTGCGCGGCACGCGCCATCGGCCGTAGCACGGCGTCCACTTCGCGCGCGCTGCGCGGTGCGAAGGCGCCCTCCGGCAGCACGGCGGCGTCCGTACCGCGCGGCAGCCGCTCGATCTCCTCGGCGTACGCGGCGAGCAGCGCACGGCCGCGGGCCGTGCCGACCGCTTCTCCCCAACCCGCGTGGTTGTGCGCGATCATGGCGACGCGCTGGGTGTGCGCCGGTGCGCCCGCCCGGGACAGCGCCCACGCGCCGCCGCCCAGCACGAGCGCGAGGACGAGGACGGCGGCGCCGCCGGTACGCAGCCGCGCGGCCCGGCGCACTCCGGGCGCCGATGCGGCGGCGAGCGCCGCGGGCAGGAACAGCACCAGGAACTCGACGCCGTACCAGCCGGTCACGGACGCCGTCTGGAGCACCACCGGCAGGTCCGTCTGCGTCGTCGCCAACGTGCCCATGATTCCTATGGGGTTGGCCGTCGCGGTGGCGAACAGGCCCGCCGTCCACAGCGCGGGCGCGGTGGCGGCGGCGAGCAGCGGCCGGCCGCGCACCAGCAGCCTGCGGTACGCCCACACGCACAGCAGGAACAGCAGCGCTCCGCCGACGCAGATCAACGTGCCCACGGGCCACACCGGTTCGTCGCCGGAGTGCGTGAAGAACGCCCAACTGTTCGCCGTGCCGAGGAAGTAGGCGAGGAAGGCCGTGCCGAGAGCCGTCCCGGTGCCTGCGCGCGGGGCCAGCAGCAGCACCGGCAGCGGCGCCACCCAGGTCAGTGCGGCGACCGGTGCGAGACCGGTGCCGAAGTAGAAGGCCGCGGCCGAGCAGAGCAGCGCGGCGACCGTCCAGGCCCGCACCGCCCGGGCCGGCGTCGTCCGGGTGCGCTCCGGCTCCAACCGGCCTTCCCCGCCCCCCGTTTGGTCGCGACGCCGTACGCCGCTACGTTCCGCCTCGTACTCGGAAGCCATTGAGGACCCTCCCCACGGATCGTTTGCACAACGCCCGGAACTCCTCCTCGGAGCAGCCGATGCGTCCCCCCAGATACAGCTGCACCAGTCCCTGTGCCTGCGCGGTGATGGCCAAGGTGGCCTCCAGCGGGTCGTCGGAGCGCAACTCCCCTTCGGCCATGCCCTGTTCGACGACCCTGACCATCGGCGTGAACGTGGGCGAGCCGCCGCCGCGGAAGTCCGCCGGAAAGCGCCGCGCGCCCGCCCGCCGGTCGGTCATGACGAGCGTGTAGACCGCCGGGCTGCCGAGGGCGAAGTCGAGGAACGCGTCCAGCAGTTCCGCGGCACGGTGCTCGAAGTCGCCGCCCTCGCCCCGCTTCTCCCAGTCGCGGCCCAGCTCCTCCGAGACGTTGTCGACGACCGCGTTCAGCAGCGCCTCGCGGCTCGGATAGTGCCGGTAGGTGGCCATCGGCGTGACGCCCGCGGCGGCCGCGACGCGGCGCATCGTCACCGCGCTCGCGCCCTCCTCGGACAGGATCGACAGCGCCGCGGCGGCTATCCGCTCCCGCGTCGTGCCCGCCGGCCCGGCCGACGATCCGGCCGCCGTCGCGCCCGCGCCGGGCCCCGCCCCCGCGCTCGGTTCTGTTCTCGGTGCCATGGTCTACAACGTACACATCGATGTGTACGTCGTACACCCCCTGGCGGCAAGGGAGTTGGGAACCGGCGGCGCGCGCGTCAGGCCGGCCCGTGCTCCGCCGCGTGCTCCGACGCCGCGACGTGCGCGGTGAGTTGGTGCAGCCGCTCGGCGCTGAGATAGCTGTCGGTCCGCTCGAAGTCCGTCAGCGTCGCGGGCCGCCCGGCCTGAAAACCGGTGCGTACGAAGTCGTAGCCGGTGGCGGCGTTCAGCGCCCACAGCGCCGCCGTACGGAACCGGGCGCTGCCGGTGCGCAGCGCCGCCAAGTGGTAGCCGCGGGTCACCAACTGGGCGGACGGGCCGGTGAGTTCGAAGCCCAGCGGCCGCGCGACCGCGTCCAGCCCGCCGAGGTCCACGACGAGCCCGAGGTCCTTGTGCTCGTACGGGCGGGTCGGGCGCCCGCGCAGCGCGGCGGCGACGTTGAGCGCGGCCCGCCGCCCCTGCCGCATCGCGTGCTGCGCGGTCGGCGGGCACACCGGGACGCCGTCGCCCGCACTCGCGCCGCCCACCGCCCGCGCCTCCTCCGCCGCCAGATCGGGCACCGCCGCCGCGTCCCCGAGCGCGAACACGTGCGGCAGCCCGGGCACCGACAGATCGGGCTCGACCACGAGCCGCCCGCGCGAGGTCTCCCTGCACAGCGTCTCGATCAGCGGGCTCGCCGCGACGCCCGCCGTCCAGATCAGCGTGTGGCACGGCAGCGTACGGCCGTCGGTCAACGTCACGGTGTCCTCGGTGACTTCGGCCACCGACACCCCCAACGACACCTGCGTGCCGTGCCGTTGCACGAGGCGCTGCGCCGTGCGCCCGAGCCGCTCGCCGAGTTCGGGCATCAGCTTCGGTGCGATGTCGACCAGATGCCATTTGATCAGCGCCGGGTCGAGCCACGGGTAGCGGCGGGCGGCCGCGTTCGTCAGCCGCTGCAGGCAGGCCACGGTCTCGGTGCCGGCGTAGCCGCCGCCGACCACCACGAACTGCAGCCGCGCGGCCCGCTCCGCCGCGTCCCCGGTGACGGCGGCGAGATCGAGTTGCGCGATGACGTGGTCGCGTACGTACGCGGCCTCCGCCAGCGTTTTCAGACCGCGCGCGTAGCGGTCCAGGCCGGGGATGTCGAAGCGCCGGGTCACGCTGCCGGGCGTGAGAACGAGCCAGTCGTAGCGCCGGTTGACGACCTCGCCCGTGATCAGCCGCACGACGCACACCTTCGCCTCGGTGTCCACGCCGATCGCGCCGCCCGGCACGATGTGCGTACGCCGCAGCACGCGGCGCAGCGACGGCGCGACCGCCTGCGGCGTCAGCACGCCGGAGGCGACCTGCGGAAGCAGCGGCAGGTACAGCTGGTAGCTGTTCGGGGTGACCAGGGAGATCTCGGCCTCGTGCGTGCCCAGTTCCCGCTCCAGCCCTCGTGCGCACTCCACACCGGCGAACCCGCCGCCCACGACGAGGATCCTGGGGCGTTCCATCGCTGCTGTCGTCACCGGACCTCTCGCCTCTCCGTGACCGTGCTTCGCGACATACGACACCGATTCGGTACGTAGCGCTCGAATCCCCTGGAAAGGCTCGCACGAGGGCGGCGGCACCGCCAGCGGGCGGCCAACGCCCGGGCGGACGGGCGGAGTTGGGGCCGGCGCCGGGGGAGAACGCTCAGTGCAGCACCTTCAGCCCGACCACACCGCCGACGATCAGCAGCAGGCACACCAGCCGGGCCGCCGTCACCGGATCGCCGAGCACCGCCATCCCGTACACGGCGGTGCCGACGGCGCCGATGCCGACCCACACCGCGTAGGCCGTACCCAGCGGAATGTGCGAGATCGCGTACGACAGGCCGGCCATGCTGCCCGCCAGCGCGACCAGGAACAGCACCGAAGGCCACAGCCGGTGGAAGGCGTGCGAAGCCTCCAGCGCCGTCGCCCACAGCGTCTCCAGCAGTCCCGACACGACCAGCACCACCCACGCGAACCCCATGTCCGGATGCGCTCCTCTCCCGCGTCCCGCACCGCCGGACCGGCACCTCCGGGCGGTGCGACAGCTCAACGACCGTGCCGGCGCCGCCAGTCGACCACAGTGCGCCACGAGCACTGTGTACGAGCGCGGCGTACGAGCGCGGCGTACGGGCCCGCCGGGCGGCACGCGTGCGGGCGTGCGCGAGGCAGCCGTCACCCGCGGTTACGGGGAGGAAAGCGGCGCCGCACGGCCGATAGGATTCCGGGCATGGCGGCCACACACACTGACAGTTCCGCGGAGCCCGACC
>Ga0164243_10004982_pt1 | contig 20463 bp, 15 predicted proteins | sample OricompcompostOP_FD_108781 | JGI IMG/M metagenome (GOLD analysis project Ga0164243, IMG submission 108781) | Organic Plus compost microbial communities from Emeryville, California, USA - Original compost - Organic plus compost (OP) | ecosystem: Engineered > Solid waste > Mixed feedstock >...
CCGTACGACCGCGCCGTACGCCGGCCCGCGCGGCGCGAGCCGCCGTCCGCCTACCCGCCGTCGGAAGCGGCGTGCAGCGCCAGCCCCGCCGCCCCGTCTGAAGGAACGTCGCGTCTGCCGAACAGCCACAGCAGCACGGCGTGCACAAGAACCGCGGCGAACGGCCAGGCCAGCAGCGCAGGCAGCTGAAGCTTCAGCGGCCCGTCGAAAGTACGGCCCGTGCCCGCGGACTTGGCGGCCGCCACCACGTCCGTCGACGGTCCGAGCCACACGCCCAGCCGCCACGCCACCACCGAGCCGGCCACCGCACCCGCCGTCAGCCCGAGCAGCCGGCCCACGCCTCCGCTGCGGTCGCGGGCGAACGCCAGCAGCCCGGTCACCGCTCCGAAGGCCAGCCCCAGCAGCACGAACGTGCCGTCCGCGCCGACCGCCTCCTCGCCCTCCGGGTCCTTGAGGAAGACGGCCTTGCCGTCGGAGTACAGCGGCACCCGCGGCGCCAACCACAGCCACAGCAGGCCCAGTCCCGCGCCGAGCACGGCCAGCGCCAGCGTCCACAGCACCGCGCCCAGCGCCTCGCGCCGGGCGCCGGGCCCCTGCTGCTCGGCGGGGCGCCGGTGGGACCAGGCCCCGGAGCGGTGCGCGGACTCCGCGGCACCGGACGGTCCGTAAGGCCGGCCGTGCGGATCGGGGTCGGGTGAGGAGGGTGTCGGTTCGATCACGGGGGCCATCGTGCCAGTCCGCACTGACAGCCGGGGACTCGGGCGGCGCTACGCGCCCGCGCCCGCCCGGCCCCGCGCCACCCGGCGGCCGCGGCGAACCACGCCGGTTCGCGCGGCGCTCGGCGCACTGCGACTCGGCGGTCAGCGCACGGCGGCCCGGCGGTACGCCCACGCCGCCGCCGCCAGCGACACCAGACCCACGGCCGCGCACACGCCGAGGTCCAGCGCCGCCTCGCCCCACTGCGGACGGGCCTCGAAGGCGCGGTCCAGCGCCTCGACTCCGTACGTGGACGGCAGCAGTTCGCGCACCCAGCGCACCGGGACGGGCAGCGCACCCCCCGGCAGCACCCCCAGCAGCAGCGCCGCCGACATGCCCAACTGGCCGCAGAGAGTGGCCAGTTCGGGTTTGGGGGCGAGCAGTCCGAGGGCCGCGCCGAGCCCGGCGAGCGCCGCGCCCGCGAGCGGGATCACCGCCGCCAGCACCCACAGTCCGGCCAGCGGAAGCTGGAACAGCACACCGCCCGCCACGGCCGTCACCACCACGCCGGGCACCGTGAACGACGCGTACGCCGCCGCCGTGCCCAGCACCACCGCGGCCGGCGGCACCGGCAGCGTGGCGTAGTGGTCGAGGCCGCCGTCGGCGCGCAGCCGGCCGAAGTACTGGGCGAGCAGGTTGAGCGCGACGAAGGCCACCACGAGCACGCTCGCTCCGGAGACGACCGCGCGGGCCTCGGCGCCGCCGTCGACGACGCCGCGCATGAGCACCATGATCCCGAGCGACTGGAACGTGGCCACGAACAGCAGCGGGATGCGGGCGACCCGCGCCCGGGACAACTGGGCGCGGTAGACGGCGCCCAGAGCGGGCCGCAGCCGTGCACGCGCGGCGAGCGGTACGGGCGCTACCGGCTCGACGGCCCGGTCTCCGCTCTCGCCTTCGGCTTCGGGCACGGAAGCGGAATCCGGAGTGGAAGCGGAATCCGGCGCGGCCGCGGAGGGCGGCCGGTACTCGGACGCGGAGGCCAAGTCGGCCGCGAGGCCGGGTACTTCGGCACGGTCCGGTTCGCCGGCTGCGGCCGCCGCCCGTGCGCCGTCCTCGTTCCTCATGACCGCACCAGCCCCTCCCCGCGACCGCCGAGCGCCAGATAGACGTCCTCCAGGCTGGGCGTGCTGAGCGAGAAGTCGTCCAGCGCGGCGAAGGCCGGACCGTCGGTCACGGCGGTGACCGCGCGGCGGGCCGCGTCCTGCCCGAGCCGCAGCGTCCAGCGCCGGCCCGCCACCGCCGCCTGCCGGGCGAGCGCGGCCACTTCCGGAACGTCGAGCGGAGCGCGGTCCCGCCAGACCAGCTCCAGCCGTACGCCGTCGCCGACCGTCGCCGTCTTCAGCCCGCCAGGGGTGTCGCACGCGATGATCCGCCCGGAGTCCAGCACCGCGACCCGGTCCAGGACCAGTTCGGCCTCGATGACGTTGTGGGTCACCAGCACGACGGTGGCGCCGTGTTCCCTGCGGCGGCGGTCGACGGCCGCCCACACCGCCCGCCGGGCCACCGGGTCCATGCCGGTCGTCGGCTCGTCCAGGACCAGCAGCGGCCGCTCGCCCACCAGCGCCGCGGCCACACAGGCCAGCCTGCGCTGGCCGCCGGAGAGCCGCTTCACCGCGCGCCCGGCGAGCGGTGCGAGGCCCAGTTCGTCCAGGACCGCGTCCCGCTCCCGGCGCGCGGCGCGGACGTCGAGCCCGCGCAGCCGCCCGGTGGTCTCGGCCGCGAGCGACACCGTCAACTCGTCGAGTGCGCTGGACTCCTGGCCCAGGTACGCGAGCAGCCGCGCCGCACGGTCAGGGTGGCGCAGCAGGTCGTGCCCCAGCACCTCGACTCCGCCGGAGTCGGGCCGGGACAGCCCGGTGAGCTGCCGTACGAGCGTGGACTTGCCGGCGCCGTTCGGGCCCAGCAGCCCGAACACCTCGCCGCCGCGCACCTCCAGATCGACGCCGTCGCAGGCGCGTACGGGCGGAGCGCCGGGCGAGCCCCGGCGGGCGCGGGTCGCGGGATAGGTCTTGACGAGACCGGTGAGGCGTACGGCGGGCGGAGCGCCCGGCTCCGGCTCTGGTACGGCCGCCGCTGTCGGACCGGCCTGCGCGGCCGGTGCCCCGGGAACCCCGGGAGTCTCGGCTGCCTCCCGTGCCGCCGGCGCCCGCGCGCCGTCCGGCCGTGCGCTGCCGGAGCCCGAACTGCCCGTGCGCGTAGTGCCCGTACTCACGAGCCACGAGAGTACGCCGCCCGACCGGAAGCCCGTCAGGAAGGGGTGGCGGGCGCGAGGCGCCGGGTCATTCCGCGGCCGGGGACTCCTCCGGAGAACCGGAAGCGGAAGGCGCCGGGGACGCGGTGGACGAGGGCGCCGCGGACTGCGACGCGGACGGCGGCGCGGAGTCGGCGGCCGGCGGGGAGGCGGGCGCGGCCGGCTCCCCGTCCTCGCCCCGCGACGCGTCCATCTCGCGCCAGAAGCCCGCCCTGATCGCGTACCGGTCGTGCTCGTCGATCTGGTCGTCCTTGTGCGCGAGCAGCCCGAACCGGGCGGCGTAGCGCAGCAGTTCACCGTCGATGCGGTGCGGGATGCGCGGATACTCGCCGGCCAGCGTGGCGATGTGCGCGGGTGTGCTCAGCCGCTCCATCCAGCGCCGTGCGAAGACCTGGCCGACTTCGAAGGGGTCGCCGCTCACCGCGGTGATGTCCTCCTCGCGGTCCGCCCAGCGCTGTTCTGCCGTGGTGAGTTGGGCGAGCGTGGGCAGGGCGGCGATCTCCGGAGGTTCGCCCGGGGTGCCGCGGTCGATCCAGCCACGGTCGGAGGACCAGCGCAAGGTGGCGCCGGGGGGCGTGGCCGGCTGACCGTGCGCGGCTCCCGGCGCCGGCACCGCTCCGGGCCGCCCGAAACCGGCCAGATCCTTGGGCGTGGGAACGCCGCCGCTGCCGGCCGTCCGCGCGCCCTCCGGCTGGCCGGAACCGCCCGGTCCGGGCTCACCGTGCCCGCCCTGAGCGGCAGTTGCGTCCTGCCGGTCGTGGCCGCCGCGCTCGGGGGGCTCGTCCAGGGGCGGTTGCGGTACGGGCGCCGCTCCGGGCGCTCCGGAATCGACGGCGCCCGCGCCCGCGTCCGCTGTCGCGGCCTCGGGATCCGCCGCGTGGACCGTGCCGCCCGTGTCCGCCCCGTGCGGCGGCGCCGCGGCGCCGTTCTTCGCGGACTCCGGCAGCGGCGCCGAGAGGATGGCCGCGATCTCCGGCCGGGACTCCGACTGCGCGGGACAGCCTGTCGGCTCCTTCGGACGTACCGCCTCGGTGATCCAACTCCGGTCCAGCACGCGGCGTTCGTCGGCCTCTGCGACCAGGTCCTCGGACTGGTTGTAGTCGCCGTCCGCGGCCTGCACCGCCCACAGGTGCACCGCGACGCCGTGCTCCTTCGCCGACATCAGTCCAGGCAGCAAGTCGCCGTCGCCGGTGACCAGAACGATGTCCGCGCAGGCGCGATTCCGGGCCAGTTCGGTGAGTTCGGCGTGCATCGCGGCGTCGACGCCCTTCTGCGCCCAACGCCCGTCGCTACGCGTGAGCGCGCCCAGCCGTACGGTGACCCGCGGCATGACCCGCAGCCGCCGGTGCTCGGGCTGCGGCACCCGGTCCGGGGCGCCGTCGAACCAGTAGATACGGAGCAGATCACACTGGGTGTCCGCCTCGGCTCTCTCGCGCAACCCGCGGATGAGCGCCGCGTGATCCACGCTGATCCGGGAACGCGAGGGCTCTCCGGCCAGCAGACTCGCGGCGGCGCCCAACAGGTATCCGGCGTCCACCAGGACGACGCAGCGGTCCACGTTCACACCCACTCTCGGTAAACGACGCGCCCCCGGGCCTCCCCGGGCCGCGGTGCCTTCGAGTCTGCCCGACCGTACAGGGGTTATGAGCCGGGCTCCGATCGTCGGCGTGGCGATGGTGCGTGGCCGGCTCGGTGCGGAAGTCCCTTCTCACTCACCGTGATTGCCCGAAATGCGTGCTCTGTTCCCGCGTGCCACGCTGAATTCGGCCCACAGTTCAACGGCCCCTGGAGGAGATCATGGCCAAGAACAAGAGTCGCGACCGAAGTCGGCACAAGACCACGGAAGGCGCGCGCGGCCAACAGCCGCGGCAGGAAAGCCCGCAGAGCCCGGCACGGCCGCAAGCCAGCCCGGCCGACGTGGCACTCAAGGCCAAGAAGCGGTTCGGGCACAACTGATCCGACCCCCAACGACAAGCAGGCGGAAGTCCAACTGCGCACTCGGGCACAGCACATCGGCATGAGAGAGGGCGACCCGTCGGGGCCGCCCTCTCTCGATGAGCACGGGGCTCGCGGCTGCGGCCCGCCCCGCGCCGTACACGTCCGCGGGCCCAACCGCCCCGCGGCGCCCGGCCGTTCACGGCACGGCCGGCGGACTTCCGTACGTACTCGGCTCGCTGTGCGCTCAGCCCGCCATGCAGGACGGGCCCAGCAGCTCCTTCAGGTCGCCGAACAGCGCCTGGTCCGGCGTGACCCGGTGCCGGTCCAGGCGCAGCACCGTCGTCTTGCGGGCGCCCTGCAGCCGCACCCGCACTTCGCTGCCGCCGCGGTGCTGGGTGAGCACTTCGCCGAGCTTCTCCACGAGCGGTGGGGTGATCTTCACCGTGGGGATGGTGATGGTGATGGGCGCGCTCGACGACACCTCGCTCAGGTCGGGGATCGACAGCTCCATCGCCACCAGGCGCGGCACGTCCTCGCGCTTGTCCAGCCGGCCCTTGACGAACACGACGGCGTCCTCGACGAGTTGGGTGGACACCAGCTGGTACGTGGCGGGGAAGAACATGCAGTCGATCGAGCCCGCGAGGTCCTCGACGGTGGCGATCGCCCAGGCGTTGCCCTGCTTGGTCATCTTCCGCTGGAGCCCGGAGATGATGCCGCCGATGGTGACGATCGAGCCGTCCGAGTAGTCGCCGCCGGTGAGTTGGGAGATGGCCGCGTCCGCCTTGTCGTTCAGCACGTGCTCCAGGCCGAACAGCGGGTGGTCGGAGACGTACAGCCCGAGCATCTCCCGCTCCTGGGCGAGCAGGTACGTCTTGTCCCACTCCTCGTCGGTGAACTGCACGTCCAGGCCGAAGCCGGCGCTCGTGCCCGGTTCGTCTCCCCCGTCGCCGCCCTCGTCGGCCATGCTGAACAGGTCGAACTGCCCCTCGGCTTCCTTGCGTTTGACCTGCACCACGTTGTCGATCATGGTCTCGAAGTGGGCGGTGAGGCCCTTGCGGGTGTGCCCCAGCTCGTCGAACCCGCCCGCCTTGATCAGCGACTCGATGGTGCGCTTGTTGCACACGACCGCCTCGACCTTGTCGAGGAAGTCCGGGAACGAGGCGAACTTCCCCTTCTCCTTGCGGGTCCTGACGATCGAATCCACCACGTTCTGCCCGACGTTGCGCACCGCCGTGAGGCCGAAGACGATCGTCCGGTCGTCGCGCGAAGTGAAGTTCGCCTCCGACTCGTTGACGTTCGGCGGCAGGACCTGAATGCCCATCTTCCGGCACTCGTTGAGGTACACCGCCGACTTGTCCTTGTCGTCGCGCACCGACGTCAGCAGCGCCGACATGTACTCCGCGGGGTAGTTGGCCTTCAGGTAGGCCGTCCAGTACGTCACCAGGCCGTACGCCGAGGAGTGTGCCTTGTTGAACGCGTAGCCGGAGAAGGGCACCAGCACGTCCCAGACGGCCTGGATCGCCTCGTCCGAGTAGCCGTTGTCCCGCATGCCCTGCTGGAAGGGCACGAACTCCTTGTCCAGCACCTCCTTCTTCTTCTTGCCCATCGCGCGGCGGAGCAGGTCGGCCTGGCCCAGCGAGTAGCCCGCGAGCACCTGGGCGGCCTTCTGCACCTGCTCCTGATAGACGATCAGGCCGTGGGTGATGCCGAGGACGTCCTTGAGCGGCTCCTCCAACTCCGGGTGGATCGGGGTGATCTCCTGCTGGCCGTTCTTGCGCAGGGCGTAGTTGATGTGGCTGTTCATGCCCATCGGGCCCGGGCGGTAGAGCGCGCCGACGGCGGAGATGTCCTCGAAGTTGTCCGGCTTCATCATGCGCAGCAGCGAGCGCATCGGACCGCCGTCGAACTGGAAGACGCCCAACGTGTCGCCGCGGCGCAGCAGTTCGAAGGTCTGGTGGTCGTCCAGCGGGAGGTCGAGCAGGCTGAGATCCACGCCCTTGTTCTTGCGGATCATCTTGACCGCGTCATCCATGATCGTGAGGTTCCGCAGCCCGAGGAAGTCCATCTTCAGCAGGCCGAGCGCCTCGCAGCTGGGGTAGTCCCACTGCGTCACGACGGTGCCGTCGTTCTTCGGCGAGAAGACCGGGACGTGGTCGATCAGCTTCTCGCTGGACATGATCACGCCCGCCGCGTGCACGCCCATCTGCCGCACCAGGCCCTCGATTCCGCGGGCGGCGTCGATGACCTTGGTGACGTCCGGCTCGTTCTCGTACATCGCGCGGACCTCGCCCGCCTCGCTGTAACGCGGGTGGTCCTTGTCCGTGATGCCGGAGAGCGGAATGCCCTTGCCCAGCACGTCCGCCGGCATGGCCTTGGTGATGCGGTCGCCCATCGCGTACGGGTAACCCAGCACGCGCGAGGCGTCCTTGATGGCGGCCTTGGCCTTGATGGTGCCGTAGGTGCCGATCATGGCGACCTTGTCGGCGCCGTACTTGTCCGTGACGTAGCGGATCACGTCGCCGCGCCTGCGCTCGTCGAAGTCGATGTCGACGTCGGGCATCGTGACGCGCTCGGGGTTGAGGAACCGCTCGAAGATCAGCCCGTGGTTCACCGGGTCGAGGTCGGTGATGCCCAGGGCGTAGCTGACGATCGAGCCCGCCGCCGAACCGCGCCCGGGGCCGACCGCGATGCCGTTCTCCTTCGCCCACATGATGAAGTCGGCGACCACGAGGAAGTATCCGGGGAAGCCCATCGAGATGATGACGTCCATCTCGTAGTCGGCCTGGCGCTGGCGGTCCTCGGGGACGCCGCCGGGATAGCGCCGGGCCATCCCGCGCTTGACCTCCTCCTTGAACCAGGACACCTCGTCGTAGCCCTCGGGCACGTCGAACCGCGGCATCAGGTTCTTCGGCTCGAACATGCCGGCCGTCTCCACCCGCTCCGCGACGAGGAGTTGGGTGTTGCGGCAGCCCTGCTGCCAGGGCTCCGAGGAGTCGATGGCGTACATCTCGTCGGCCGTCTTGAGGTAGTAGCCGGCGCCGTCGAAGCTGAAGCGGTCGGGGTCGGAGAGGTTGCTGCCCGTCTGGATGCACAGCAGGGTGTCGTGCGCGGAGGACTCCCGCTCGTACGTGTAGTGCGAGTCGTTGGTGACGATGAAGGGCGCGTCCAGCTTCTTCGCGATCTCCTCCAGGCCGGCCCGCGCCCGCTTGTCGATCTCGATGCCGTGGTCCATCAACTCGACGAAGAAGTTCTCCTTGCCGAAGATGTCCTGGAACTCCCCGGCCGCCTGGAGCGCTTCGTCCATCTGCCCCAGGCGGATCTTGGTGCTCACCTCGCCCGAAGGGCAGCCGGTGGTCGCCATCAGGCCCTCGGAATACTCCGCCAGCAACTCCCGGTCCATACGCGGCTTCCGGAAGAAGCCCTCCAGGGCTGCGCGGGACTGGGCGCGGAAGAGGTTGTGCAGCCCCGTCGCGTTCCGCGCCCACATCGTCATGTGCGTGTAGGCGCCGTTGCCGGAGACGTCGTCGCGCTTCTGGTGCGGGGTGCCCCACTTGACCGGGCGCATGTTCCGGCGGTGGTCCGGAGCGACGTACGCCTCGATGCCCATGATCGGTGTGACGCCGGTGTTCTGGGCGGTGTGGAAGAAGTCGTAGGCACCGTGCAGGTTGCCGTGGTCGGTCATGGCGATGTGCGACATGCCCATCTCTTCACAGGCCGCGAACATGTCGCCGAGCCGCGCCGCGCCGTCCAACAGCGAGTACTGGGTGTGCACATGCAGGTGTGTGAACGGCTGCGAGGTCACGGCGAAGGACACCTCCGGTCGCGGACGGGACGTCTGATGAAGCTGAGCCGGCATCGGAGTCTACGGCCCACGACCGACAGCCGGTTCCCCGCGGGAACCCGGGCACTCCCCCGTGCGTCCGCTCGTTGGGACGTGCGGACCCCTCCTCCCGTTACGTTTGGCCCGCACCAGGCCCGTTGGGCCGCGACAGGGCGCAACAGCCCCCAGAGAGGCAGGACATGGCTACGCCACAGACGGACGCGGACGCACGCGGCGCCCGCATCCTCGAGGTCTTCGACACCGCCTTCGGCGAGCTGCTGGCCGCCGACCCGGCCGCCTTCCAGGTCAAGTTCCGGAAGATGGCGGCCTCCGCGTTCGCGTTCTACCGCGGCACGGCCTGCCTGTTCTACGCCGACCTCGACGGTGAGCAGACGGGCGGCCCGTTCCTCGACGAGCGCACCAGCCGGGTGTGGATACACGGCGACCTCCACGCCGAGAACTTCGGCACGTACATGGACGCCAACGGCCGGCTGACCTTCAACGTCAACGACTTCGACGAGGCGTTCGTCGGCCCGTTCACCTGGGACCTCAAGCGATTCGCCGCCTCCGTCGCGCTGTTGGGGTACACCAAGGCGCTCAGCGACGAGCAGATCACCGCCCTCGTGCGCACCTACGCGGACGCCTACCGCGAGCGCATCCACGCCCTCGCCTCCGACGCGAAGGAGGACGAGGTGCCGCCGCTGACTCTGGAGACGGCGCGCGGCCCGGTGCTCGGCGCGCTGCGCTCCGCCCGCGCCAACACCCGCTTCGGGCTGCTGGACGGCATGACCGAAATCCGCGACTGGGAGCGGCGGTTCAGCTCCGGGGACGGCACCGTCGAGCTGGACTCCGCGACGCGCTACAAAGTGCTGGACGCCTTCGACGCCTACATCGACACCCTCCCCGGCGGCACCCGGCACCGCCCGGACGCCTACCGCGTGAAGGACGTCGTGGGCCGCCGCGGCATCGGCATCGGCAGCGCGGGGCTGCCGTCGTACAACATCCTGCTGGAGGGCCACAGCGACGCTCTGGAGAACGACCTCGTCATCTACATGAAGCAGGCCCAAACCCCCGCCGTCTCCCGGCACATCACCGATCCGGCGATCCGCGGCTACTTCCGGCACGAGGGCCACCGCACCGTCATCTCGCAGCGCGCCCTCCAGGCGCACGCGGACCCGTGGCTGGGCTGGACGGAGCTGGCCGGAGCGGGCCAGCTGGTCGCCGAAGTCTCGCCGTACGCCGTGGACTTGGACTGGTCCGAGCTGGACGAGCCGGCCCGTATCGCCGAAGTCGTCCGCGATCTCGGCCGGGCCACCGCCACGATGCACGCGGCGGCGGACGACGAGAGCGGCCACTCCCTCGTGCCGTTCTCCACGGAGCAGGCCATCGACGCGGCCATCGGCGCGGACGCGGAGGGCTTCGCGAAGCTGCTGGTCGACTTCGCGCACGAGTACGGCGCGACGGCCCGCAGGGACCACCAGATCTTCGTCGACCTCTTCCGCAACGGGCGCATACCGGGCCTGGAAGAAGCCGAGCGGGCCTGACCGCCGGGCGGTCCCTGAGCGCCGCGCCGCCCTGCCCGGCTCCGCCCGACTGCGCCGCAATCCGCCCGGATCCGCACGGCACGCAGCGGCCGGGCGGCGCGAGATCGGCGGGAAAAGTCCGGTCCTCTTTAGGGACCGCTTAACCACCGTCGTGGCACACTCGGTCGGCGATGGACATCAACGCGGCAGGCGTACGGACAGTGCGGGCGGTCATCTTCACCGCACTGTGCGTCACGCTGTCCGCGGGCGCCCACGTACTCCTCTCCGGGACGCCGCTGCCGCTCGTGCCGCTGCTTGCGGTGTCCGCCGCCGTCTTCACGCTCGCCTTCGCGGCTGCGGGACGGGAGTTGGGCTACGCCCGGATCGCAACGCTGCTGATCCCGCTGGAGTTGACGGCCGACGCGGTCTTCACCAGTGGCCAGCACGCCTGTTACGGGCAGGCCGGCGGCCCGGTCGCCGGGCCGCTGCGCTCCATGGGCGTCGATCTGCTGTGCGGCGGCGGCGAGTTCGCGGTGCCGCTGGCCCGCGTCGGGCAGGCGCACGGCGGGCACGGCGCCGCCGGAACGCTGCCCTTCCTCTCCGAGCAGAACGCGACGTGGGCACCGTGGCTGCTGCTCGCGGTGCACGTCGGCGTCGGTCTGATCGCCGCCGCCTGGCTGCGCCGCGGTGAGGCCGCGCTGGCCCGCACGTTGCGGGTCGCCTCGGCTCCCGCCTGCCGGGTGTTCCGGCCGCTGCGGCTGGCGTTCGCGGCCCGTCGCCGCATGTGCGGCGAGGAGGACGGCGCGGGCAACCCCCTCCGTAGCTGCGGGGTGCGTGCGCTTCCCGTGCCCGCGCCGCACCCGCTTCCGCTGCTCACTCACTCCGTGCACCGCAGGGGCCCGCCGCTCGTCCTCCGCGCGGCCTGACGCCCGCGGCCACCGCCGACAAGCGCGTGCCCGCAGGCGCCCGCCACCCCGGGCCCGTCGCCCGCGCCCGCCCGGCCGCTGCACGCCGGGCGCAACCGCCGGATCCGCACGGGCCGTACGGCACCACGCCACACCCCACGACGTACGCACGGAAGAGACGACACAGCCATGAGCAAGCGCAACAGCCAGGAAGCAAAGCGCGCCGCCCGCGAGCGGCTGCGGGCCGAGCGGGAGAAGCAGGCCAAGCGGGAGCGCATCCGCCGGCAGGTGATCGTCGGTGTCTCGGTGGTCGGCGTACTCGCCGTCGCCAGCGGCATCGGCTTCGCCGTCACGAAGATGAACGAGCCCGACAAGCCCTCGCGTTGGGCGTTGGCGAAGAAGGAGAAGCTAGTCAAGCCGGCGAACACGACGGGCAAGAACGGCACCACGATCGAGATCGGCGACGGCAAGGCGAAGAAGACCGTCGACGCCTACGAGGACATGCGCTGCCCGGCCTGCTCCCAGTTCGAGCAGGCGATGGGCTCGGTGCTGGTCAAGGGCGCGGACCAGGGCAAGTACAAGCTGCACGTGCACATCGGCGACCTCATCGACCGCGGCCCCGGCGGCGGCGAGGGCTCGAAGAACGCGCTCAGTGCGCTGGGCGCCGCGCTGAACGTCAGCAAGGACGCCTTCACCGAGTACCGCGCCCAGATGTACTCCGCGCAGTACCACCCGGACGAGACCCAGGACAAGTTCGCCCAGGACTCCTATCTGCTGAAGGTCGCCAACACCGTCCCCGCCCTCAAGAACAACAAGAGCTTCCAGCACGACGTCAAGAAGGGCACGTACGACCGCTGGACGCTCGCGATGGTCGGGGACTTCAACAAGGCCAAGATCAACGGCACTCCCACCATCAAGATCGACGGCAAGGAGGTCGACCCGCAGAAGGTGCCGGCCGAACTGCAGAAGATGGGCGTCGACTTCGGCGGCGCGAAGAAGGGCGGCAAGCCGAAGAAGTAGCGCGAAGCACCGCGCCGTCCGCGCCGCACAACGCACGCCGGACGGGACGGGCGGCCGAACTCCCCGGAGTCGGCCGCCCGTTGGCGTGTCCGGCGCCCGGCGCCCGTGCCCGGCGCTCGTCAACAGCCCCGCGGCAGCGCCGGGTTCGCCCGGCCGCCGCCTACAGCTCGTCGAGGAAGCCCAGCGCCGTACGCCAGGTCCGCTCGGCCGCCTCCGGATCGTGGTCGTCCAGGCCGGGGTCGGTGAACAGGTGGCCGGCGCCGGGGTACCGGAACACCTCGACGTCCGCGCCGGCCCTGCGCATCCGCAGATACCACGCGTTCTGCCAGTCGTGCGGCTCGAACGGGTCCGGCTCGGCCACATGCAGCTGCACCGGCAGTTCGTCGACGGAGGCGTCCTCGGCGAGGTCGGAGGTGCCGTGCAGAAGCAGCAGCCCGCGCGCCTCGGTGTCGGCCAGCGCGAGGTTCTGCGCGATCGCGCCGCCGAGCGAGAACCCCGCGTAGACCAGGCCGCGTTCGCTGAGCGGTCCCGTGGCGGTGACCGCGCGCATGAGCAGTTCGTCGCGGCCGATCTCGTCCTTCAACTCCAGCCCGGACTCGATGTCCTCGAAGGTGCGACCCTCGTACAGGTCCGGCGTGTGCACCTCGTGCCCGGCCGCCGTCAGCCGCTCCGCCGCGTCGCGCACGGCGGGTCGCAGCCCGTAAGCGGAGTGGAACAGAACGACCGTGGCCACCTTGTCACTTCCCTCACATCACACCGGGACGCCGGCCTTGAAGCGGAACGCCGTACATGGTGACAGGTACGGTCGGCGGAGCCGCCCAGTCCCCCGAGGAGTCACCCGTCATGGAGAACGTGCTGCGACCGGTCATCGTGTTCGGCGGTGCGCTCGTGCTGGCGTACGTCTTCGCGTGGGCCGTGGACCTGCTGATGTCGCGGATCGACGCCAAGCACCCGGAAACGCCCCTGTGGGGACTGCTCCGGCGCGGCCGATTCCCGCTCCAGGCCGTCGTGTTCGTCTCGCTGCTGGACGGCTTCTACGCACAGGCCGGCATCGACCTCGACCACCAGCCCACCATCGGACTGTGGCTGCGCATCGTGCTGATCGGCGCCGCGGCCTGGCTCATGCTGCGGATCGTCGCGGCCGCGGTCGAAGCGACCAGCACGCGCTACATGGGCGCCAGCCACGACGCGGCGCGCGCCCGCCGCGTACGCACCCAACTCACGCTGATCCAGCGGCTGGTGACCACCGTCGTGGTGGTGATCGCGGGCTCGGCGATGCTGCTCCAGTTCCCCGCGATGAAGACGCTGGGTACGTCGATGCTGGCCTCCGCGGGCGTCCTCGGCATCGTCGCCGGTGTCGCCGCGCAGTCGACGCTGAGCAACCTGTTCGCCGGACTGTCCATCGCGTTCGGGGACATGGTGCGGATCGGCGACGAGGTCGTCGTCGAGGGCGAGATGGGCACGGTGGACGAGATCACCGTCTCCTATCTGGTCGTCCGCACCTGGGACGAGCGCCGCATCACGATGCCGGTGTCGTACTTCACCAGCAACCCGTTCGAGAACTGGTCGCGCGGCGGCCCGCAGTTGACCGGCACCGTCTACCTCCAGCTCGACCACTCCGCGCCCGTCGAGCGGATCCGCGCCAAAGCGGAGGAGCTGGTACGCGCGAACGACTGCTGGGACGGCCGCAATTGGAGCCTCGTCGTCACCGACACCACGCCGACGACGATCGAGGTGCGCGCGGCCGTCACGGCCCGTACGTCCGGGGACCTGTGGACGCTCCGCTGCGACCTGCGCGAGCAGCTGATCGGCTGGCTCCAGCGCGAGCACCCGTACGCGCTGCCGGGCATCCGGCTCGCCGCCGCCTCCGGCGCGCACGACGAACCGAGCGCGACGGACGACCAGCCGGCGTCCTCGGCGTCCTCGGTCCCCTCGGCGTCCCCGAACTCCGACGGGTACGCCGGCCTGCGGAAGAACGGCAGCCGCTGAGCCGGCCTCTCCCGTACGCCGCCGCACAGCAGCGGAAGACCGTCAACCGGTCCGGTAACTGCGCAGATCGAGCTGGTGCAGCACCCGGTCGCACACCTCCGGATCCGCGCCGGGCTCGCCCCGCGCCGCGACCACCTCGTGCCGGGCCGCGGACAGCAACTCCCCCTGCAGCCGCTGGATCTTGCGCAGCCTCGTGACCCGCTTCGCGTGCGCGTCGCGCCGCTCCTCGTCCACGAAGTCCGGCGAGATCCGGGCGCCCAGGTCGTACGCACGGCGTGCAAGAGCCTCCGTGACGTCCTCCGGAAGGTCCTCGACCTCCTCGATCTCGCGCAGCCGCCGCCGCGCCGCCTTCGCGCAGCGCACCGCCAACTGCCGCTCCTGCTCTCGCTCCGCGGCGCTGTCCGCACGCACCCGCAGCCGCTTGACCAGCCACGGCAGCGTCAGCCCCTGGAAGACCAGGGTCACCAGGACCACCGCGAAAGCGATGAAGAGGATCGCGTCGCGCTGCGGGAACGCCGCCCCGCGCTGCACCGTCAACGGCACGGCGAGCGCCAGCGCCACCGAGGCCACCCCGCGCATACCGGCCCACCAGACGACCACCGTCTCGCGCCAGTTGACCGGAATGTCCTCGTCCAGGTCCTTGCGCCGGTGCAGCCGCTTCGCAAGCCACGCGGCCGGGAGCAGCCACACCAGCCGTACGACGACGACCGCGCCCACCACCGCGGCGGCGGCCGGCAGCAGTTGACCCCAGCGGCCGCTCACCGGCCCTATGACAGCGGCCAGTTCGAGCCCGATCAGCCCGAACGCGATACCGGTGACGAGCGTGTCCACGATCGACCAGAACGTTTGCCCGGCCAGCCTGCCCTGCACGTTGTCCGCGTCGACCGCCCGCCCCGACGACAGGTACAGCGCCGTCACCAGCACCGCCAGCACCCCGGAACCCCGCAGCTCCTCGGAGAGCACGTACGACGCGAACGGCACCAGCAGCGACAGCCCCGTCTGCAGCGTCGGATCGTCCAGGAAACCCGCCAGCTTGTTGGCCGACCAGCCCAGCACCAGCCCCACCACGACGGCGACCACGAACGACAGCACCAGCGCACCGAGCGCGCCCGGCGCCGAGAACGTACCGGTGACGGCCGCGGAGATGGCGACGTGGTACATCGTGATCGCCGTCACGTCGTTGAAGAGCCCTTCGCCCTCCAGGATCGACACCAGCCGCCGCGGCAGCCCGAGACTGCCCGCGACGCTCGTCGCCGCGACCGGATCCGGCGGCGCCACCAGCGCGCCCAGCGCGACGGCACCCGCGATCCCGAGCCCCGGCACCAGCGCGTTGGCCACGGCGGCGACCACCGCCGTGGTGACGAAGACCAGCGCCACCGCGAGCAGGAAGATCGGCCGCTTGTTCGCGGCGAACTCCCGCCAGGACGTGCGTTGTACGGCCGCGTACAGCAGCGGCGGCAGCACGAGCGGCAGGATGAACTCGGGCGGCACCTGCACGTTCGGCACGAACCGCAGCAGCGCCAGCACCACCCCGAACAGCGTCATCAGCACCGGCGACGGCAGCCCCAGCCGCTCCCCCAGCGGAACCATGACCACCGCGGCCAGCAACAGCGCGAAAAGCAGCGCGAGTTGATCCACGTCTACGCGCTCTCCGCCCGCACCCGGTCGAGCGCCCGCTGCAGATCCTCGGGGTAGTCGCTCACGAACTCCACCGGCCGCCCGTCCGCCGGGTGCTCGAAGCCGAGCCGCACCGCGTGCAGCCACTGCCGCTCCAGGCCCAGCCGCTTGGCCAGCGTCGGATCCGCGCCGTAGGTGAGATCGCCGGCGCACGGGTGCCGGTGCGCGGACAGGTGCACCCGGATCTGGTGCGTACGCCCCGTCTCCAGCTTCACGTCCAGCAGGCTGGCGGCGCGGAACGCCTCGATCAGGTCGTAGTGCGTCACCGACGGCTTGCCGTCCGCGGTCACCGCCCACTTGTAGTCGTGCTGCGGATGCCGCCCGATGGGGGCGTCGATCGTGCCGCTGAGCGGATCCGGATGCCCCTGCACCAGCGCGTGGTAGCGCTTGTCGACGCTCCGCTCCCGGAACTGCCGCTTCAGCAGCGTGTACGCCCGCTCCGACTTGGCCACCACCATCAGCCCGGAGGTGCCGACGTCCAGCCGGTGCACGATGCCCTGCCGCTCGGCGGCGCCGGACGTCGCGACGGTGTAGCCGGCCGCCGCCAGCCCGCCGATCACGGTCGGCCCGCTCCAGCCCGGGCTCGGATGCGCCGCCACCCCGACCGGCTTGACGACCACCACGAGGTCGGCGTCGTCGTGCACGACGTCCATGCCCTCCACCGGCTCGGCCACGACCCGTACGGGCTCGGGCGACGGCGGCAGCTCGACCTCCAGCCAGGCTCCACCGGTGACCCGGTCGGACTTCCCCACGGCCGCTCCGTCGAGCAACACCTTGCCGTCCGCGGCCAGTTCGGCCGCCTTCGTGCGGGAGAAGCCGAAGATGCGGGCGAGCGCGGCGTCGACGCGCTCGCCCTCCAGGCCGTCCGGAACGGGCAGGGTGCGGGTTTCGGGAATGGTGCTCACCTGATCGAGTATGCCGGACACCCCGGCCGGCACTTCCCGAACAGCCCTTCCCGGGCACAGCAGTTGCCCAACTGCCGCCGCCGGGCGGGCTTTCGGGGCGGACCGTCAGTCCCGGTGCAGCGTCCCGTCCGGGTCCAGACCGCGGAAGGAGAGCAGCACGATCAGGATGCCGCCGCAGACGATCGCCGAATCGGCGAGGTTGAAGACCGCGAAGTGCGCGGGCGCGATGAAGTCGACCACCGCCCCGCGGAAGACACCGGGCGCCCGGAAGATCCGGTCCGTGAGATTCCCGAACGCGCCGCCCAGCAGCAGCCCGAGCGCGACCGCCCACGGAACGCTGTACAGCTTGCGCGCGATACGGGCGATGACCACGATCACGACCGCCGCGATCGCCGTCAGCACGATGGTCAGCGCCTCGCCGATCCCGAAGGCCGCGCCACGGTTGCGGACCACGTCGAGCTGGAGCAGCGAACCGACCACCTCGACCGGCGCATGGTTCTCCAGCTCGGCGACCGCGAGCAACTTGCTGGCCAGATCCAGCGCGTACGCGAGCGCGGCCACCGCGACCAACACCGCGATGCGTCTGCCGCCCCCGGGAGCGGACCGCTCCCCCGGGGAGCCGCCGACCGGCTCCTGCGTGGCCTCGTCCGGAGTACCGATGGTCCCCTCCACCTCTGTCACGTGATGAGGGTACGACACGAGCCGGCGGCCGCCGACACGGACCGTTCCGGCGGCCGCCGGCTCCGAGGTGCGCACCCGGGCGGGCGGCGGACCGCAGACCTCTGCGGCGTCCCCGGCTCGGCTCGGCCGGCCTCGATCAGCCTCAGCCCGGCCCGGCCCGCCTCAGCGGCGCTCCTGCTGCTGCTTGCACTCGACACACAGCGTCGCGCGCGGGAACGCCTGCATCCGCGCCTTCCCGATGGGCTTGCCGCAGTTCTCGCACAACCCGTAGGTGCCGGCGTCCAGCCGCTCCAGGGCGCGTTCGGTCTGGTAGAGCATCTCGCGGGCGTTGGCCGCCAGGGCCATCTCGTGTTCCCTGGTGATGTTCTTGGTGCCGGTGTCGGCGTCGTCGTCGCCCGCCCCGTCCCCCGAGTCCCGCATCAGCCCGTTGAGGGCCTCACCGGATGCCACGATCTCGTTCCGCAACCGCTCGGCCTCGCCCTGCAGTTCGCCGCGCGCCTCCTCGACCTCGGCCGGAGTCCACGGGTCCTCGCCGGGCCGTACGGGCAGATCGCCCGGCTCGGCCGGTGCCGTTGCGGCCGTGCGCGCGGTGGGCACCTTCTCGGCCTGGCCGGCCTTGGCCACCGGAGTCTTCTTCGCAGCCACCGTGTTGGCTCCCGTCGTCTGCGCGGCTTCCCCGGTCCCGGGCGCCGCTTCCTGTGCGGCGTCCCGGTCCGGGGCCGCGGTCATGTCGGCCGCCTTCCGTGCCGCGGCCTTCTTGGCTGTGCTCTTCTTCCCGGTCCCCGCGCTCTCCGCGGTCCGCGCGGTCTTCGCCGTCGCCTTCTTCGCCGTCTTCCCGGCCGAAGTACGGGTCCCGCCGGCCGTCTTCTTCCCGGCGCCGCCTTGGGAAGTCCCGCTTCTCGCCGACCCCGTCTGCTTCTCCGCCCCCTTCCTCCCCTTCTTCTCGTCCCCCGTCCCGCTCTCCGCCGCCCCCGCGGGCTCCGACCGCCGCTTCGCCGATTTCTTCGTCGCCGCGGCCTTCTTCGTGGACTTGTCCGCAGCTGCCGACTTCTTCGCGGCAGTACCTCTCGCCACCATGGCCGCGGCCCCTTCACATATTGTGATCTTGCTCGCGAAACGTGACCGGAACGATAAGTCGACTCCGAAAGAGCGGCAACGGGGGCGCGCCGGTCTGCAACCGTTGTGCCCCGCGCGGGCGCGGGGAAACCGGTCTACGGCCGCTCCGCACGGCCCGTACACTGGGCGGAGCGCAAGGCGTCGAAGGGGACGAGTAGCGCCGGTTGAGCAGCCGCGAGCGACCCGGGGACGGTGTGAGCCCGGGGGCCTGCACGGCGTGAAGATCACCCCGGAGCCGCCGGAAGAAAGCCCGGCCTGCGAAGGTGGCGAAGGGCGAGTAGACCCGGCAGCGCGAGCCCAATGAGGGGGCGGCGGTCGGTCCCGCCGCCAAGGAGGGTGGTACCGCGGGTGCGTCGAGCCGCCGGCAGACGTTCTCGTCCCTCCGACGGAGATACGGATGTCCGCCGGAGGAAGTGCCGATGACGCAGTACCAACAGGTGCCGGCCCAGGTCGACTTGCCCGCTCTCGAACGTGCGGTGCTCGACTTCTGGCGCGAGCACAAGGTGTTCGCCCGCTCCCTGGAGCAGTCCGAGGGCCGCCCGGAGTGGGTGTTCTACGAGGGCCCGCCGACGGCCAACGGCACTCCCGGCGCCCACCACATCGAGGCCCGCGTCTTCAAGGACGTCTTCCCCCGGTTCCGTACGATGCGCGGCTACCACGTCGCGCGCCGTGCGGGCTGGGACTGCCACGGGCTGCCCGTGGAGCTGGCCGTGGAGAAGGAGTTGGGCTTCGACGGCAAGCAGGACATCGAGGACTACGGCATCGCGGAGTTCAACGAGCGGTGCCGCGAGTCCGTGACCCGGCACACCGACGCCTTCGCCGAGCTGACGACCCGCATGGGTTACTGGGTCGACATGGACGACGCCTACCGCACGATGGCGCCCGAGTACATCGAGTCCGTGTGGTGGTCGCTGAAGGAGATTCACGGCAAGGGGCTGCTCGTCCAGGACCACCGGGTCGCGCCATGGTGCCCGCGCTGCGGCACGGGCCTGTCCGACCACGAACTGGCGCAGGGCTACGAGACGGTGGTCGATCCGTCCGTCTTCGTCCGCTTCCCGCTGACCTCGGGCCCGCTGGCCGGCGAGGCGGCGCTGCTGGTGTGGACGACGACGCCGTGGACGCTGGTGTCCAACACCGCGGTGGCCGCCCACCCCGACGTGACGTACGTCGTGGCGACGGACGGCCGGGAGAAGCTGGTGGTCGCCGAGCCGCTGCTGGGCACCGCGCTCGGCGAGGGCTGGGAGCCGACCGGGGAGCGGTTCGGCGGCGCCGAGATGGAGCGCTGGAGGTATGAACGGCCGTTCTCCATGGTCGAGTTGGACGACGCGCACTTCGTCGTCACGGCCGACTACGTCACGACCGAGGACGGCACCGGGCTGGTCCACCAGGCGCCGGCCTTCGGTGAGGACGACATGCTTACGTGCCGGGCGTACGGGCTGCCGGTGGTCAACCCGGTCCGCCCGGACGGCACGTTCGAGCCCGAACTGGCCCTGATCGGCGGGCAGTTCTTCAAGAAGGCCGACGAGGCGCTGGTCGCCGACCTGGACGCGCGGGGGCTGCTGCTGCGCCACGTCCCGTACGAGCACAGCTATCCGCACTGCTGGCGCTGCCACACGGCGCTGCTCTACTACGCGCAGCCCTCCTGGTACATCCGCACCACGCGCATCAAGGACGCGCTGCTGCGCGAGAACGAGCGGACCAACTGGTATCCCGAGTCGGTCAAGCACGGCCGCTACGGCGACTGGCTGGACAACAACATCGACTGGGCGCTGAGCCGCAACCGCTACTGGGGCACGCCGCTGCCGATCTGGCGCTGTCCGGACGGGCACGTGCGGTGCGTCGGCTCGCTCGCGGAGCTGACCGAGCTGACCGGCAGCGA
>Ga0164243_10004983_pt1 | contig 20463 bp, 20 predicted proteins | sample OricompcompostOP_FD_108781 | JGI IMG/M metagenome (GOLD analysis project Ga0164243, IMG submission 108781) | Organic Plus compost microbial communities from Emeryville, California, USA - Original compost - Organic plus compost (OP) | ecosystem: Engineered > Solid waste > Mixed feedstock >...
AACTACAAGTTCATCGACCTGCCCTTGTCGAATTACGCCTCGTCGTCCTACGACGCCGTCCTCGCCAAGGGCGGCAAGATGGCCGGCGCCTCGATGTTCTCGGGCTATTCCTTCAACGAGCGCAAGATGCTGTCGCTGGGCTGGGTCGAGGAAGAGTTCGCCAAGCCGGGCACCGAGCTGACGCTGGTGTGGGGCGAAGAGAATGGCGGCACCAAGAAGACCACGGTCGAGCGTCACAAGCAGACCGAGATCAAGGTCGTGGTCGGCCCGACGCCGTATGCCAAGGAAGTCCGCGAGGGCTACGAAGGCAAGTGGCGTCACCAGGCCGCCTGATCCGGCGCTGGTTATAACGTCTGATTTCGTCTGATGATGAGAGAAGCCCCCGTGCACCGCGCGGGGGCTTTTTCATTGTGTTTTGTGATCGGAGACATTCAAAAAATGCGGTCGCCCTCGCAAAGGCGGAGAGCCATAGTCCAGACTGTGGTTATGGGTCCCGGCCGAGCCTGTCTGCGGGCGCGCAAGCGCAGCCCGGTGGCGGGGACGACAACGGATACATGCGATGACAGACACTGAAAAAGCGATGCCGCTCGCCATCAACGCCGCCGACGCGCCGGCGCGCGTGAAGCCATCGAACTATCCCGAGCCGTTTTTCAGCCGCATGGCGAAGCGCACCAAGCAGCCGCTCGGCGATCTGTTCGGGCTGACGAATTTCGGCATCAACCGCACGACGCTGTCGCCCGGCGGCGAGTCGGCGTTGCTGCACCGGCACAGCAAGCAGGACGAGTTCATCTACATCCTGTCCGGCAATCCGGTGCTGGTGACTGATCAGGGCGAGATACAGCTTGCACCCGGCATGTGCGCCGGCTTTCCCGCCGCCGGCGTCGCGCATCATCTCGTCAACCGCTCGGCAGAGGATGTCGTCTATCTCGAGATCGGCGACCGCACCAAAGGCGATGAAGGCAGCTATCCGAATGACGACATCAAGGCGGTGATGGGCGCCGACGGTAAATGGGCCTTCACGCATAAGGATGGCACGCCCTATTGACCGCCACCTTTGCGCGAACGACTAAGCGCAGAATTGAGGTTGGTCCGGCGCGCCGATCGTCCCTACACTGACGATGCTTTCGCCTTCCGCCTCAAGCATCGGTGTCGGCATGATCACGCACTATCATCACAATATTTCCGTCTGCGCGCAGAAAGTGCGCATGGCCCTGGGCCTTGCCTGTGAGGACCGCTATCGTCTCTCTGGCATGCCAGTGCTGATCACCGATCAGGACGAGATGCAGCTGTCGCCTCGCAGGTGCGCCGGCTTTCCCGCTGCCGGCATCGCCCATCCGCTCGCCCTGCGACAGTGGGTTGGTGCCGCCATTCTTTTCGCAGTGAGCCTCTGCGTGAGCGCCTGCGCAACGATAGAGGGGGTGAACACTTCCGTCATTGCTGAAAAACGGGTGGAGTACGTGATCGCGGGGCGCGGGACGCCCGCGGTGGTGTTCGAGAACGGCCTGGACGGGCGACTGGAGTTGTGGGCGAAGGTATTTTCGGAGGTCGCAAAAGAGACGCAGGTTTTCGCCTATAATCGTCCTGGCATCGGGGCGAGTGAGAACGTTTCGACTCCGCGCGATGGAGATCACATCATTGAGGAGTTGCGGCAGAACCTGCGCGAAACGGGTGTCGCTCCCCCCTATGTGCTGGTAGGCCATTCGCTTGGTGGGCTCTACATGCAGCTCTACGCACGACGCTATCCGAAGGAGGTCGCTGGCCTCATATTGGTTGATTTTACACACCCCGAACAATTCAAAGGTGCAGGCACGCCGGAAAATTGGCCAGCATGGGCGAAAGTCGCGTTCAAAGCGATAACCTCTGAGACGGCAAAAAAGGAACTTAGCACGATCCCAGCTACGGGCGCATCGCTGCTTGCGTTGCCGCCGCTCAATGGGAAGCCTGTGATCGTCCTCTCAGCTAAGAAACCGATGGAGGAGACATCTGAACTGGCACAGGACGCCAACGCAAAACGCGTCGACATTGCCCGCTTGAATCCTGGCGCAAAGCAGGTTTGGGTGGATAGCGGCCACGTCATTCCGTTGGAAAAGCCGGAAGCGGTCGTCGCCGCCATTCAAGAGGTATTGACGATAGCACGAGCGTCGACGGTCGCCCGTGGGCAGAAGTAAGCCGATAATTCGGGCAGCCACGACGACGCCTTGGCGGTCGGGCTCCCGGCCAATTCCTCGCGGACTTTGACGGCGGACGTATCAGCGTGGTCATCCGGCAAAGCGCGTGTTGGATGATGCAGCTCCCACCGTCTGCACCTTCTATCTGCGCAATAGAGATGGCCGTGATCGCTCCCGCGATGATGTCGTCTATCTCGAGATCGGCGACCGCACGAAAGGCGACGAAGGCAGCTATCCCAATGACGACATCAAGGCGGTGATGGGCGCCGACGGCAAATGGGCCCTCACGCATAAGGACGGCACGCCGTATTGAGCCACCTTTGCGCGAGCACCGCGCGCAGAATTGAGGCCTTGTTTTTGGGCTTGGCCCGACGGCTTGATCGTCCCTACACTGAAGACGCTTTCGCCCACCAGCCCTCACCCATCGGTGCTTCGCATGATCACGCTCTATCATCACAATATTTCCGTCTGCGCGCAGAAGGTGCGCATGGCGCTCGACGAAAAGGGCATCGCCTATGAGGGCCGCGAGGTTGATCTGATGAAGCAGGAGCATCTCACGCCTGAATTCCTGAAGATCAATCCGAAGGGGCTGGTGCCGGTGCTCGTGCATCACGGCGTATCGATCCCGGAATCCTCGATCATTCTTGAATATATCGAGGACGAGTTTCCGGACAAACCGCTGCGGCCAAAAGCGGCGTTGGCGAAAGCGCGCATGCGGTCGTGGGTGCGCATCCCCGATGACGGCCTGCACGCAGCCTGCGGCTCGGTGACTTACGCATCGGCTTTCGCGCCGCAATTGCGCGAGAACCACACCAAGGAGGAATGGGAAGCGCGCTTGGGCAAGCTGCCGGACAAGGCCCGCGCCGCCCGCCAGCGTCAAATCATCGAACAGGGCTTCGAGGCGCCGTTCGTGAAGGATGCGGTGAAGCTGCATGCCAAGGTGATCGCCGATATGGAAACGACCCTGGCGCGCGACCCGTGGCTCGCCGGCGATGAATTTTCGCTCGCCGATATTGCGATCATTCCCTACATCACGCGGCTCGACCGCCTCGGCCTTGAAGGCATGTGGTCGCACCATCCGCAGGTCGCGCGCTGGTTCGCTGCCATGCAGGCACGGCCGAGCTTCGAAACCTCGATCACCGCGTTTCGCTCGAACGCCTATGATGACGAATTGAAAAAACGCGGCATCGATGTGTGGCCGCAGGTGAATGCACTGCTGGCGGCGTGACGGCAGCGCGCAACAACTCATCGCACAATAAAAAAGCCCCATGCGCTGCATGGGGCTTTTTTATTTTTGCTGGCTGCTCCGGGTTCGAGCACCTCTCCCGATGGGAGAGGTCGGTCGCCTGAACAACGTGAAGGCGGCCGGGTGAGGGGTTAAGGCCTCTCGAAAGATTTAGGCCCCCTCACCCCAACCCTCTCCCCGCAGGAGAGAGGGAGCGCACCGCCGATACGGCACTACACCTCGAAGAACACCGTTTCCTTGTCGCCCTGCATGTGGATGTCGAAGCGCCAGGTGTTGCCATCGGCCTTCGCCATCAACGTGCCACGGCGATCGGCCGGCACCAGCTTCAGGATTGGGTCCGTCGCATTGGCGGCATCGCCATCGAAATACATGCGCGTGTAGACCTGCCGCAGCATGCCGCGGCCGAAAATGCAGAACAGCACATGCGGCGCCTGCTTGCTTCCATCCGGACCGACCACCGCACCCGGCTTGACGGTATCGAAGGAAAACACGCCGTCGCGATCGCAGGCCGAACGGCCATGGCCCTTGAAGGCAGCGTTGGACAGCTTGCGGCTGCCCGGATCGTTCGAATAGCGACCCTGCCCGTCAGCCTGCCAGATTTCCAGCATGGCATCCGGGATCGGCTTGCCATCGCCGTCGTAGATCGTGCCTTCGATGCGAATGCGGTCGCCGACCACGTCCGGTGTGACGAGGTTGTCGCCGACGGTTTCTTTCCAGGAATAGGTCCCGTCCGGGTCCCATTTGGCGCGGCCCTTGGGCGTCAGGCCGTACGCATAGAACGGACCGACGGTTTGCGATGGGGTAAGTTCTGACATCAGTCCATATCCTCAGGAGTCTTGTCGCGGCCGCGCACAACGATATCGAAGCGGAAACACAGCGCCCAATCGGGAATGGTGTTTTCAAGATCGAAGGTCGAGATCATGCGCGCGCGATCGCGTTCGTCGGTGACCGAATTGAAGATCGGATCGAACGGAAACAGATAGTCGCCGGGGAAATACATCTGCGTGACAAGACGCGAGAGGAAGGACGGCCCAAACACCGAGAAATGGATGTGGTTCGGACGCCAGGCATTGTAATGATTGCCCCACGGATAGGCACCCGGCTTGACGGTGATGAATTTATAATAGCCGCTCTTGTCTGTGACGGTGCGGCCGGCGCCCGTGAAGTTCGGATCGAGCGGCGCCGGATGCTGATCGACCAAATGCACATAGCGTCCGCACGCGTTGGCCTGCCAGATTTCCACGAGGGAATCGGCGACCGGGCGCTTGTCCTCATCGAGCACATAACCATGCACAATGATGCGCTCGCCCAGCGGCTCGCCCTTGCCCTGTTTGGTCAGGTCGTTGTCATTTTCCTGAATGGCATCGTGGCCGTAAACCGGACCCGTCAATTCCGTCAGGGTATGCGGCATCAGGATCAGCGGCTTGGTCGGCGAACGCTTGGCCGTGCTTTTATAATCCGGCGTCAGATATTTGGGATAAGCGCTGAGGCTCTCCCGCGGATAGATCAATGTCATCCGTTCGTTTCCTCTAGACTAAGTTACATTTGCAGCAAGCCCATGGGGCTTGCCCTCGTCGTCTTTTGTCTTGCTGAATTCCGGGCCGCGTCGTCAGGCGCGCCCCGGAACGACAGAGCGATCTCAGACCCGTTCCATCGCCAGCGACACGCCCTGGCCGACGCCAACGCACATCGTCGCCAATGCTTTCTTGCCGCCGCGCACCTGCAAGCCATGCGCCGCAGTCAGCGCCAGACGCGCGCCGGACATGCCAAGCGGATGGCCAAGCGCAATCGCGCCGCCATGCGGATTGACGTGTTCGGCATCGTCGGGCAGTCCGAGTTGACGCATCACAGCCAAGCCTTGCGAGGCAAAAGCTTCATTGAGCTCGATCAAATCAAAGTCGGAAATCTTCAGGCCGAGCTTTTCCATCAGCTTGCGCGTCGACGGCACCGGGCCGATGCCCATGATGCGCGGCGGCACGCCGGCTGACGCCATGCCAAGAATGCGCGCACGCGGCGTCAGACCGTGCTTTTTCACCGCTTCTTCCGACGCGAGAATGATCGCGGCCGCGCCGTCATTGACGCCCGAGGCATTGCCGGCGGTGACCGATCCGTTTTCGCGGAATGGCGTCTTCAGCTTGGCGAGTGCTTCAAGCGTGGTGTCGGCGCGGATATGTTCGTCGGTTTCGAACATCATGGTTTCGCCGCGCTTCTTGCCAGGCACTTCGACCGGCACGATCTCTTCGGCGAAGAAACCCGCCGCCTGCGCCTTGCCGGCGCGCTGCTGCGAGCGATAGGCGAACAGGTCCTGATCGGCGCGCGTCACCTGGAAATCGGCGGCGACATTCTCGCCGGTCTCCGGCATGGAATCGACGCCATATTGTTTCTTCATCAGCGGATTGATGAAGCGCCAGCCGATGGTGGTGTCGAAGATTTCGGCCGAGCGCGAAAAGGCTTCGGTGGCCTTGCCCTGCACGAACGGTGCGCGGGTCATCGATTCAACGCCGCCGGCAATGGCGAAATCGATCTCGCCGGCGCGGATGCCGCGCGCGGCATCGCCCACGGCATTGAGGCCCGATGCGCAAAGACGGTTGACGGTGATGCCCGGCACCGTTTCCGGCAAGCCGGCCAGCAGCAGCGCCATGCGGGCGACGTTGCGGTTGTCTTCGCCGGCCTGGTTGGCGCAGCCGAAGATCACTTCATCGAGTGCGTCCCAATCGATATTGGGATTGCGCTTCATCAGCGCCTTGATCGGCGTCGCGGCCAGATCGTCGGTGCGCACCTTGGACAGCGAGCCGCCGTAGCGGCCGATCGGCGTGCGGGCTGCGTCGCATAGAAAAACGTCACGCATGGGTCATTCACCTTTCTTGCTCCCTCCCCCGCGAGCAAAGCGCGCGGCGGGGAGGGAAAACTCATCATCAACTAGATAAGCAGCCTCACGCCGCGTCGCCGTGGGCCTTTGCAGTGCGGCTATGCAATTCGCGCAGCACCGACAGCTCCTTCTCGGTCGGCGCCGGCGTTTCGGCGACATTGGCCGCGTATTTCACGGTCCAGCCGGTGGCGTCCTGAATCTGCTCGCGGGTGACGCCCGGATGGATCGAAGTGACGGTCATTTCCTTGGTGACCGGATCAGGCTCGAACACGCACAGATCAGTGACGAGCTTGGTCGGGCCCTTGGTCTTGACGCCGAGACGCTCACGATGATCGCCACCCTCGCCGTAACCGAGCGAAGTGATGAAATCGATCTTCTCGACAAAGGCGCGCTTGCTCTGCGCCATGATGATGAAAATCTCGCCGCAGGCGGTGGCGATTTCCGGCGCGCCGCCGCCACCCGGCAGCCGCACCTTCGGCTTGTCGTAAGGGCCAACCACCGTGGTGTTCAGATTGGCATATTTGTCGATCTGCGCGCCGCCGAGAAAACCGACGGTGATGCGGCCGCCCTGCAGCCAGTAGCGAAACATTTCCGGCACCGACACCGTGGTCAGCGCCGTCTCGCACAACTCGCCGTCGCCGATCGACAGCGGCAGCACGGTCGGCTTGGTCGCCAGCGTGCCGGATTCGTAGATCAGCGTGATGTCGGGCGCATGCGTCAGGCGCGCGAGATTGGACGCTGCCGACGGCATGCCGATGCCGACGAAGGTCACGTCTTCGTTGCGAAGCGCGCGCGCCGCGGCGATGGTCATCATTTCATTGGGCTTGTAATTCATCGCGCTTACTCCGCTGCCGTCCGCAGGCCTTCGACATGACGGGCGAAATCTTCCGGCGTCTTGTCGAGCACATTCTCCTTCATCCAGGCGAGGAACGTATCGCGATCGCGCGCGATGTTGTCCCACTGCTTGTAGAAAGCGTTGAAGCGCTTGTAATAACCCTGCGCATAGGACGGGAACGCACCGCCCGGCACCACCGCGACTGCGCCCAAGGCCCAGCTCGGAATGATGACGGCGTTGAGATTGCGCGGGCCGAAATCGTCGACGACTTCTTCCACCGTCACGATCGAGGTCTTGGCCGCCAGCACCGCTTCCTTCTGCACGCCGAGAATGCCTTCGAGCAGAACGTTGCCCTGCTTGTCGGCGCGCAGCGCGTGAATGACCGCGACATCGGGACGATGCGCGGGAATGGTCGCCAGCCGCTCGCCGGTATAGGGGCATTCGATGAACTTGATCGCCTTGTTCACCTTCGGCAGATCGGTGCCGATATAGCCGCGAAACACCGTGAAGGGCAGACCAGCCGCGCCGGCGGCATAAGCATTGGCCATCGCCGCATGCGAATGCTCGACAATGTCGAGTTTGTTCGGCCAGCCGTTTTCGATCGCATCGCGCAGACGGTGCAGCGAACCGACGCCGGGATTGCCGCCCCAGGAAAAGATGATCTTGTCGGCGCAGCCCATGCCGATCATCTGATCGTAGATCAGATCCGGCGTCATGCGCAGGAGCGTCAGGTGTTTCTTGCCTTGGCGGATGATTTCATGACCCGCAGCGTGCGGGATCAGATGCGTGAAGCCTTCCATCGCAACCGTATCGCCATCCTTGATGGTCGATTGCACGGCTTCGGCGAGTGATACGATACGCGACATATCCAGCGATTTCCTCGAGACGATTTCCTGCGCAGACGCTGCGCACGCCTTTGATTTTTTCAGTTTACGGAGCAGGTCCGGCTGGATCAAATGCCAGCGAATGGGCGGCAAGTCCAATACAAAGTCCAACATAAAGTCCAAACGAGAGGCAACGCGCGCATGTCCCTGATGTCCCCGGAACCGATCATGAAAATCCACGCCGAACTGGCGGACATCCTGCAATTTGGGAACACGCCCATCGGTGAGCGGCGGGTGATCAATATTCTCGGCGGCACTGTGACGGGGCCGAAACTGAACGGCACGATCCTGCCCGGTGGGGCCGATTGGCAATTCATCCGTGCCGATGGCGCCGCCCATGTCGAGGCGCGCTACACGATCAGGAGCGATAGCGGGGCGCTGATCCTCGTCTCTAGCGAGGGCGTGCGGCATGGCCCGCCCGAGGTGCTGGCAAAATTGCTCACGGGTGAGGCAGTCGATCCGTCGCTCTATTATTTCCGCACCGTGATGCGGTTTGAAACCGGCGACAGGGAGCTGGGCTGGCTGAACCGCATCCTCGCTATCGCCCGCGGCCAGCGCGACAGAAATGCGGTGAAGCTGGATGTTTATGAGGTTCTCTAGGACCCGCTGCTTTCTTACCCTCCCCCTTGTGGGGAGGGTCGATCACCAGAGCGAAGCGAGGTGATCGGGGTGGGGGTGACAGCTAATTATTACCGAAGGACCCCCACCCCGGCTCACTTCGTTCGCCGACCCTCCCCACAAGGGGGAGGGTAAAATCGGCCGCAATTGCGGGGCTCGCAACGATCACACTTGACCCGGGCCGCCCTTTCGGGAATTTGTTGTCAAAGACAACAATTATTCGGACGGCGGAAAAGCCGCCCTTAGGGACCAATGCCAAGGACCAAGCTGGATATTGCCAACCTGCCCGCCTCGGTCACCGCGGAACGCGATGGCGAGATCGGCTTCCTGCGGCTGTCGCGGCCGGAAAAGCGCAATGCACTCAACGACACGCTGGTCAGCGGCATCGAGATGTTCTTTGCCGCCCTGCCGGAGGATATTCGCGCGGTCGTGCTGTATGGCGAGGGCGATCATTTTTCCGCCGGCCTTGATCTGTCGGAACTGACGGTGCGCAACACCGTGGATTCCCTACATCATTCCCGCAACTGGCACCGGGTGTTCGACCTGTTCGAATTCGGCAAGGTGCCGGTCGTTGCCGTGCTGCATGGCGCGGTCGTCGGCGGCGGGCTTGAACTGGCGGCTGCGTGCCATGTGCGTGTGGCGGAAAAGTCGGCCTATTACGCGCTGCCAGAAGGCGTGCGCGGCATCTATGTCGGCGGCGGCGGCTCGGTGCGCATTCCGCGCCTGATCGGCGCCTCGCGCATGATGGATATGATGCTGACCGGCCGCACCTATAGCTCCGATGAAGGGCTGGCGCTTGGCCTGTCGCATTATCTCGTAGACAGCGGCACCGGCTTCGACAAGGGCGTTGAACTGGCGCGCCGCATCGCCGCCAATACCCGCACGACCAATTACGCCGTCATGCATGCGCTGCCGCGGATCGCCGATATCGATCGGCCCGGCGGCTATATGATGGAATCGCTGATGGCTGCGATCGCGTCCGGCAGTGACGAGGCGCAGGCGCGGCTGAAGGACTTTTTGGAAAAACGAGCGCCGAAGACCCTGCCCAACAAGGGCTGAGTTCAAACAGGCGCCAGACAGGGTGGATACAATGGCTGATGCAATGCGTCAGGCGCAGCCGCATGCGACGACCCGTTATCGGGACGTGCGGCTCGACAAGCCCGATCTCGATATCACCCATCGCGACGATGGATCGATCATCATTCGTCCGGTGCAGCCGCTCGAACCTTATGTCGACCGGCTGACCGATCGCCTCGTTTATTGGGCGGAGAAAACGCCCGACGCCACGCTGTTTGCCGCCCGCGATGCCTCGGGCGAGTGGCGCAAAATTTCCTATGCGCAGGCGCTGAATTATGCGCGCAGCATCGGCGAAGCCCTGCTCGGCCGCAATCTGTCGGCCGAACGGCCGGTCGTGATCCTGTCCGGCAACGATCTCGAACATGCGATGATCAGCCTGGCCTGCCTGCATGCCGGCATTGCCTATGCGCCGATCTCGCCGGCCTATTCGCTGGTCTCGACCGATTTTGGCAAGCTGCGCTACATCTTCGATCTGTTGACGCCGGGTCTTGTCTTTGCCGCCGATGGCAAGGCCTTCGGCCGCGCCATCGAGGCTGTGGTGCCGAAAGATGTCGAACTGATCGTCACCCGCAATCCGCCGGCATCGCGGCAGGCAATGACTTTCGACGAATTGGCGCAGACCCAGCCGACCGACAAGATCGACGCGGCCTATGCCGCCGTCACGCCCGATACCATCGCGAAATTCCTGTTCACCTCGGGCTCGACCGGCTTCCCCAAGGCGGTGATCAACACTCAGCGCATGATCTGCTCGAACCAGATCCAGCTGCTGTCGCGGCTCTCTTATTTCCGCGACGAGCCGCCGGTGATGCTGGACTGGGCGCCGTGGCATCACACCGCCGGCGGCAATCACGATGTCGGCCTGATGCTGTACAATGGCGGCACGTTCTATATCGACGATGGCAAGCCACTGCCCGGCCAGATCGAAACCACCGTGCGCAATCTCAAAGAGGTGGCGTCCACCTTCTATTTCAACGTGCCAAAGGGCTTCGAGGCACTGCTGCCCTTCCTGCGCAGCGACGCGCAATTGCGCCAGAATTTCTTCAGCCGCCTGAAGGTGATGTGGTTTGCCGGCGCGGCGTTGTCGCAGCCGGTTTTCGAAGAGGTGCAGGACCTCGCCTTGCAGACCGTGGGCGAGCGCATCCTGTTCCTGACCGGCTTTGGCGCCACCGAAACCGCGCCCGGCGTGCTCGTTCGCACTGAACCCACTGGCGATTCCACCAATATGGGCGTGCCGGTGCGCGGCTGCGATCTCAAGCTCGTGCCCAATGAGGGCAAGCTGGAGATGCGCGTGAAGGGCCCGAATATCACGCCGGGCTATTGGCGACAGCCGGACCTCACCGCCAAAGCCTTCGACGAAGAAGGCTTCTACAAGCTCGGCGATGCTTTCAAATTTGAAGACCCGTCCGATCCGTCGAAGGGCCTGTTGTTCGATGGCCGCGTCGCCGAAGACTTCAAGCTGGCGACCGGCACCTGGGTCAGCGTCGGCCCGATGCGTGCCAAACTGATCGACAGCCTGTCGCCGTACGCGCGCGATGTTGTGATCGCCGGTGCCGATCGCGACGATATCCGCATTCTGATTTTCCCGAATATCGATGCCTGCCGGCAGCTCGCTGGCCTGCCGGCGGACGCATCGCTCGACGATGTGCTGGCGCATGACAAAGTCCGCGCACACTTCCAGAGCGCGTTGTCCGATCTTGCCAAGGCCAGCACCGGCTCGTCCAACCGCGTCTGTCGCGCGCTTTTGATGAGCGAAGCGCCCTCGCTCGATGCCGGCGAGATGACCGATAAAGGCTCAATCAACCAGCGCGCCGTGCTGACGCGCAGAGCCGATCTCGTCAAAGCGTTGTATGGCTCTGAACCAGCGCCGCACATCATCGAGGTCACGACGGGTAAAAAAGCATGAGCAACGCGCAAGGCATCGGCACGACCTTCAACGACGCGTGGCTGCTCGACGGCGTGCGCACGCCTTTCGCCGATTATAACGGCGCGCTGGCTTCGGTGTCGCCGATCGATCTTGGCATCAAGGTCGGCCGCGAAGTGCTCAAGCGCGCCGACGCCAAGCCTGCCGATGTCGGCACGGTCATCACCGGTAACATGGCGCAGGCGAGTTTCGACGCCTACATGTTGCCGCGCCATATCGGTCTTTATTCCGGCGTGCCGATCGAAACGCCGGCGCATCATGTGCAGCGCGTCTGCGGCACCGGCATCGAAGTGCTGGCGCAGGCCAGCGATGCGGTCTCGCTCGGCCGCACGGATCTGGCGCTGTGTGTCGGCACCGAGTCAATGAGCCGCAATCCGGTTGCGTCCTATACCAGCCGCGGCGGCTTTCGCATGGGCCAGGTCGAGTTCAAGGACTTTCTCTGGGAAGCGCTGATCGATCCCGCCGCCAAGGTGACGATGGGCGACACCGCCGAAAATCTCGCGCGGCAATATCAGATCACGCGCGGCCAGGTCGATGCCTTCGCCGCCCGCAGCTTCGAGCGCGCGCTGGCGGCGCAGAGCGACGGCTTCCTGGATGGCGAGATCGTGCCGGTCACGACCGAAACCTTCGCGCGCGAAGGGTATGAGGATCGCGGCATCCGGCTGTCAAGCAAGACGCCGGAGGTGAAGGCTGACACGCATGTGCGTCCCTCGCCGATCGATGCGCTGAGCAAGATCAAGCCGGCCTTTGGCGGCGTGCAGACCGGCGGCAATTCCTCGGCCATCGTCGACGGCGCGGCAGCCGCACTCGTGACCAATGGCGACTATTTGCATAAGCACGGCAAGACACCGCTGGCGCGCATCCTTGCCGTATCGGCTGTCGGCGTGCCGCCGGAAATCATGGGCATCGGTCCGGTGCCGGCGATCCAGTCGGTGCTGGCGCGCGCAGGGCTGCAGCTCTCGGACATCGACCGCATCGAGATCAATGAAGCCTTCGGCGCACAGGTGATGGCCTGCGCCCGCGCGCTCGGCCTTGATGAGGACAAGCTCAACGTCAATGGCGGCGCGATCGCGATCGGCCATCCGCTCGGCGCCACCGGCCTGCGGCTGACGGTGACGCTGGCGCGCGAACTCAAACGCAAGGGCCTGCGCTACGGCATCTCGTCGGCCTGTATCGGCGGCGGCCAGGGCATCGCCATGCTGATCGAGAATACGGATGCGGTGACGAACTAAGACACTCTCCTCCGTTCGTCCCCGCGAAAGCGGGGACCCAGCGTAAAAGACTGGATTCCCGCTTTCGCGGGAATGAGCGGAGGATAGAAGCTCCCTTAAATTAAAACTGAGACGACGCATGGACATCAAAGGACAGACCGCGATCATCACCGGCGGCGCATCGGGACTTGGCGCAGCCACTGCGGAAGCCTTCGCCGCCGCCGGCGCCAGGGTCGCTCTACTTGACCTGAACGTGGCTGCTGCCGAACAATTGGCCAAGAAGCTCGGCGGCATCGCCGTATCCTGCGATGTCACCAGCGAAGACAGCGCCACCAAAGCCCTTGAAGAAGTGCAGAAAGCGCTCGGCGTCGGGCGCGTCCTGGTCAATTGCGCCGGCATCGGCCCGGCCAAGCGCATCGTCGGCCGCGAGGGGCCGATGCCGCTTGCCGACTATCGCAAGGTGATCGAGATCAACCTGATCGGCACCTTCAACATGATGCGGCTGTTTGCTGCGGCCCTCAGCAAGGCCGAGCCTCTTGCCGATGGCGAACGCGGCGTCATCATCACGACGGCGTCGGTGGCGGCATTTGAAGGCCAGATCGGTCAGGCCGCCTATGCCTCGTCGAAAGGCGGCGTGGTGGCGCTGACCATGCCGGCCGCGCGTGAATTCGCGCAATTCGGCATTCGCGTTGCCACCATTGCACCGGGCATTTTTCATACGCCGATGCTCGCGGCTCTGCCGGAAGAAGCGCAGAAGAGTCTGGGCGCTGCGATCCCGTTCCCGTCGCGGCTGGGGCGGCCGGAAGAATACGCTGATGTCGCCCAATTCATCGTCCGCAACAGCTATCTGAATGGCGAGGTGATCCGCATCGACGGCGCGCTGCGCATGGCGCCGCGGTAAGATGAAGACCATGCTGAGCTACCGCCGCCAATTGCGGATCGAATGGGGTGATTGCGATCCCGCGGGCATTGTCTTCTACCCGCGTTATTTTGCGATGTTCGATCACAATACCACGATGCTGATTTCAACGGCGTCGGGCATGACTAAGCCGCAACTACTCAAGCATTACGATTTCGCCGGTTATCCGGTGTTGTCGACGCAGGCCAAATTCATGATCCCGAATACCTTCGGCGATGAGGTGGAGATCGAATCCGCCTTTACGCGCGTCGGCCGCTCCAGCTTCGAGATCCGGCATGTGATGACAAAGAACGGCGCCATTGCCGTCGAAGCACAGGAGGCCCGAGCCTGGGTCAAGGCATCGGCGGAGGACAAGACGAAGATCAAGTCGCACCCGTTGCCCGAGGACCTCGCCGCGAAGTTTCGCGGGGAGTGAATTTCTCTGTCATTCCCGGGCGCATGCGCAGCATGCGAACCCGGAATCCAGTCTTGAAATGCGGCCCTGGATTCCGGGCCCGCCCGTTAACGCGCGTCCCGGAATGACGGCACCGCACCCTACTCCCTCGTCGCGGCGATGCGGCTGAGGATTTTCACAAACAGCGCCCGGTCCCTGGCGCCGACCAGCGCATCGAGATTTTTCTCGTGCTGCTGGGCGTGGTCCTGCATCTTCCGCATCGTGGTCTTGCCCGCCGCGGTCAGCTTCAGCTGATAGAGGCGCCGGTCGGCATGGGTGCGTTCGCGGCTGACCAGTCCGGTCTTAACCAATTTGTCGAGCATCGGCGTCAGCGTCGACTTGTCGCTGCCGATGGCGCGGCTCAGCGCAGTCTGGCTGATGCCGGGATTGCGATCGATCAGCACCAAGGCGGCGAACCGGCCGGGACTAAGGTCGATGCCCTTGGCGTGACGCGCAAAGGATTGGAACGAGGCGATCTGCGCCATGCGCAAATGAAAGCCGACCCAGCCGCCCAGCATGCCGATATCGATGCCGTCGCCGGCGTTATCCCGCGCTGCGGAATCGCGACTGACTTTTTTCAAGGCAGCCATCTTCAGAGGCGCTGTCTTTTGAGCAGCGGTCTTACGAGCCCTCGTCTTGCGGGCCTTCGTCTCTTGCTGCCGTTTCGGCGGCATCGTCGTCTGTCTCCCGCAACGAAGGCGACAATTGAAAAATTGTTTTATCTCCAACTAATCTCCCTTACAATGCGGACAACGCGACCTGGCGCCTGATGCTGAAAACTGCGGTGCGGTTTTCGGACGACATCATGCTCCGGCGTATCAAGCGTGCATAACAAGCCCCGCAATGTGGGCAATCCAAGAGGAGGAATTGCGCATGTCACTTCGCTTCAATCATTTGCTGTGTGCGGCCGCAGGCGCGCTGGCGCTCACGGTGTCGCCCGCGTCCGCGCAGGATCGCACCTTCGAATTAAAGCTGGCCCATTGGGTGCCGCCGTCCCATCCGCTGCAAAAGTCGCTGGAGGATTGGGGCGCTTCGGTGGAAAAGGCCTCGGGCGGCACCTTGAAGTTCAAGGTCTATCCGTCGCAGCAGCTCGGCAAGGCGTTCGACCATTACGATATGGCGCGCGACGGCATTGCCGACCTCACTTATATCAATCCCGGCTATCAGCCCGGCCGCTTCCCGATCATCGGCGCCGGCGAATTGCCGTTCCTCACCACCAATGGCAAAGCCGGTTCGCAGGCTTTCGATGCCTGGTATCGCAAATACGCCGCCAAGGAGATGAAGGACGTCAAATTCTGCCTCGCCTTCTTCCATGATCCCGGCTCGTTCCATTCCAAGAAAAAGATCGTCGTGCCCGGCGACATCAAGGGCATGAAGATCCGCCCCGCCCATGCGACGATGGCGACCTTCGTCTCGCAACTGGGCGGCTCCAATGTGCAGTCGAGCGCACCGGAAGTCCGCGACCTCCTGGAAAAAGGCGTGGTCGAAGCCGTGACCTTCCCGTGGGGCTCGGTTCCATTGTTCGGCGTCGACAAGGTGACGAAATATCATATCGACGCGCCGCTCTATGCCACCACCTTCGCCTTTGTGTTCAGCCCGGTGACCTACGCGCAATTGTCGGCCTCTCAGAAAAAGGTGATCGACGATCACTGCACCAATGAATGGGCTCTGCGGGTGGCAACGCCATGGGCCGATTACGAACATAGCGGCATCGCCAAGCTGAAGGCCGATCCCAACCACGAGGTCTATCCGCTGACCGCGGAGCAACTGGCCGAGTGGAAAAAGGCCGCCGAGCCGCTGCAGCAGGCATGGGCCGCCAATGTGAAGAAGGCCGGCGGCAATGCCGACGAGATCATGAAAGAGTTGAAAGACTCGCTGGCGAAATTCAACTCCGCCTATTGATCGTTGCATCATTCGCAGATGAAATGGCGGCGGGATAAAGTCCCGCCGTCATGCCGAGAGGCCAATAAAAAACGAGACGCCGCAGCTGACGGCGCAGGTCTGGGACGAAATCCGCTCTTGGAGAGCCACCCGTGTCAAAATTCATGGATCGATTCATCGATTCGATTGAATGGATTGCTGCATTCTTCATCGGCGTCGTCGCCTTTGACGTCTTCATCTCGATCCTGTTGCGCTATTTCTTCGGCTATACGCTCCCCGACGCTTACGATTTCGGCCAGCTGCTGCTTGGCATCGTGATCTTCTGGGGTATTGCCGCGACCAGCTATCGCGGCACCCACATCACCGTCGACCTGCTCTGGGCCAATGTCAGCCCCTATTGGCAGCGCATCATCGATGTGTTCGCGACACTGGTGCTGCTGTTCGTCGTCACCGTGCAGACCTACACCTTGTTCGACAAAGTCTCGAGCACCTACGATTCCAACCTCACCACCTTCGACCTGCGCCTGCCGGTCTGGCCGTTCTTCGCGGTCGCCTGGATCGGCGATGTGGCGGCGGTGCTGCTGATCGCCGTGCGCACCTATCGGCTGATCTTCCATCCGGAAATGATGAAAACCCACGACCTTGTGAAGTCGGGCGAGTGAGACAGACGCCATGAGCACCAATGCTGTTGCCGTCATTGGCTTCATCTCGCTCTTCACCTTGATGCTGCTGCGCGTGCCGATCGGCATGGCGATGGGCCTCGTCGGTGTTGCAGGCTTCGGCTATCTGACCAGCGCGGGTCCGGCGCTGAAGATCGTCGGCCACACGACGATGCGCACGGTCACCGACTTCAATTACGCGGTCGTGCCGCTCTTCCTGTTGATGGGCGCGTTCGCCACCACCTCCGGCATGAGCCGCGAATTGTTCCGCGCCGCCAATGCCTTTATCGGCCATCTGCGCGGCGGGCTTGGCATCGCCACCATTCTGGCCTGCGGCGGCTTCTCGGCGATCTGCGGCTCGTCGGTGGCGACGGCGGCGACCTTCTCGCGCGTCGCCTATCCGGAAATGCGGCGCTTCAAATATCCGGAAAGCTTCTCGACCGGCGTGATTGCCGCAGGCGGCACGCTCGGCATCATGATCCCGCCGTCCACGGTGCTGGCGATCTACGGCATCATCACCGAGCAGGATATCGGCAAGCTGTTCGTCGCTGGCGTCATTCCCGGTATTCTGGCGGTTGCCATGTATGCCGGCACCGTCTCGGTGATCGGCCATCTCCGCCCGGGCTTCCTGCCGGCCGGACCACGGTCCGACTGGCGCGAGCGGTTCGTCGCGCTGAAGGAAGTGTGGGCGACGCTGCTGCTATTCGCCTTCGTGATCGGCGGCCTCTATGGCGGCATCTTCACCGCCACCGAAGCGGCCGGCGCTGGCGCCGGCGGCGCCTTCATCATCGGTCTGCTGCGCGGGCGGCTGTCCGGCAAGGACATCCTGCGCTGTCTTCTGGAGACCACCCGCACCACGGCCGCCGTCTTCACCATCCTGATCGGCGCGCTGCTGTTCGGCTATTTCCTCACCATCACCCAGACACCGCAAAAGGTGACCGAGTTCCTGACCGGTCTTGGCATCGGCAATTACGGTGTGCTCGGCCTGATCCTGCTCATGTATCTGTTGCTGGGCTGCCTGATGGACGCGCTGGCGATGATCATCCTCACGGTTCCGATCATTTTCCCGCTGATCAAGCAGATGGGCTTTGACCCAATCTGGTTCGGCGTCATCGTCGTCATGACGGTGGAACTTGGCCTGATCCACCCGCCGGTGGGCATGAATATCTTCGTCATCAAAAGCGTGCTGGAGGACGTGAAGATATCGACGATCTTTGCCGGCGTGATCCCGTTCATCATTACCGACCTGATCCGGCTGGCGATCCTGGTGGCCTTCCCGATCCTCGTCACCTGGCTGCCCTCGCATATGTGAGGGCGGTTCCCCACCAGAGGCGGGTTGCAGTTTACCGGGAATGCGCTGTTTTATAATCGGACCAATCTGCTAGAATAGTTTGAAATCCAACTATCGGCCCGGCAAGGGCCAGCGATCGGGACCATGGAACGCTCATTCAAAAAGGAAGTGCAGTCGCTGCGGCTGGGCGAAGGTGAAACCTTTCATGGCGAGGGCATCCTCGCCGTCACCAAGGCATTGCTGCAATCGGGTGTGTCCTATGTCGGCGGCTATCAGGGCGCGCCGGTGTCGCATCTGCTCGACGTCATGGTCGATGCGCAGGACTATCTCAAGGAACTCGGCGTACATGTCGAGACCTGCACCAATGAAGCGTCGGCCGCAGCCATGCTCGGCGCCTCGATCAATTATCCCATTCGCGGCGCGGTGACATGGAAAGCCATTGTCGGCACCAATGTCGCGTCAGACGCGCTCTCCAATCTTGCTTCGCCCGGCGTCATGGGCGGCGCGATGATCATCGTCGGGGAGGATTACGGCGAAGGCGGCGCGGTCATTCAGGAACGCTCGCATGCCTATGCGATGAAGTCCTCGATCTGGCTGCTCGATCCGCGCCCGGATCTGCCGAGCATCGTGCGCACGGTGGAAAAGGGCTTTGAATTGTCGGAAGCCAGCCGCGCGCCGGTGATGCTCGAATTGCGCATCCGCGCCTGCCATGTCACCGGCTCGTTCAAAGCCAGCAACAATCGACGGCCCGGCATTTCGTCACTGCATCCCGCGCGGCCGGCGCCGCATAATTTCGCGCGACTGTCGCATCCGCCGGTCACCTTCGTGCAGGAGCGCAACAAGGTCGAAGAGCGGATGCCGGCCGCCCGCGACTTCATCCTGCGCGAAAAGCTGAACGAGATTTTTCCGGGCGACCTCAAGGACGTCGGCATCATCGTTCAGGGCGGGCTTTACAACGGCACGCTGCGCGCGCTTGAGCGCCTTGGCCTTGCTGACTTGTTCGGCGAATGCCGCGTGCCGATCCTGTGCCTCAACGTCACCTATCCGCTGGTGCCGGAAGAAATCCGCAGCTTCTGCGCCGATAAAAAATCGGTGCTGGTGATCGAGGAAGGCTTCCCGGAATATATCGAGCAGATGGTGGCGACCGATCTGCGCCGTGGCGATGTGCAAACCCGCCTGCATGGCAAGGACATGCTGCCGGAAGCCGGCGAATATACGCAAGACGTGCTGCTGAAGGGCCTGGCGAAATTCCTTGGCACCGCGCGGCCGGCCGGTCTCGATGCCGACGCCATCACCGATCGCCTCAACGGCATGATCGCGCATGTGCCGGCGCTGACCAATGAATTGCGCGACCTGCCGCCGCGTCCGCCGACCTTCTGCACCGGCTGTCCTGAGCGGCCGGTTTTCTCCGCGCTCAAGCTGACGCAGCAGGAGGTCGGCAACGCGCATATCTCCGCCGATATCGGCTGCCATTGCTTCGGCTTGTTCGCGCCGTTCAGCATGGGCAATTCTGTTCTGGGCTATGGCATGTCGCTCGCGAGCGCCGCGGCCGTCGGCCCGAATATCCAGAAGCGTCCGATCGCGGTGATGGGCGATGGCGGCTTCTGGCATAACGGTGTGATCACCGGCGTCGCCTCCAATCTCTTCAACAAAGGCGATGGTCTCCTGATCATCATGCAGAACGGCTACACCTCTGCGACCGGCCTGCAATTCATGCCGTCATCGCTGAAAAGCCGCTCCGGCGATGGCCAGAAGATGGATATCGAGCGCACGTTGCGGACGCTCGGCGTCACCTGGTTGCGCAAGGTGCGCAGCTACAGCGTCGCCAGGATGATGTCGACGGTGAAAGAGGCGCTGGCCAGCACCGAACATGGCCTCAAGGTCATCATCGCCGATGGCGAATGCCAATTGGCGCGGCAGCGGCGCGTGCGCGCCGAGGACGCCGGCAAGCTGGCGCGCGGCGAACGCGTGGTCCGCACCAAATTCGGCGTCGATGACGAGATCTGCACCGGCGACCATTCCTGCATTCGGCTGTCGGGTTGCCCGTCGTTGTCGGTGAAGCCGTCGCCCGATCCGCTGCGTACTGATCCGGTCGCCACGGTGATCGAATCCTGCGTCGGTTGCGGATTGTGCGGCGAAGTCGCGCATGCGGCGGTGCTGTGCCCGTCCTTCTATCGCGCCGAGCTCATCCGCAACGCCAGATGGTGGGACCGCGCACTCTATCGCACGCGCCGCGCCGTGATCGGCCTGCTCGGCGGCAACAAGACTGCATCCGAACAGGTGCCGGCATGAATGCCCCGCAGCGCCCTGTCACCATCCTGATCGCCGCGCTTGGCGGCGAAGGCGGCGGCGTTCTCACCAACTGGATCATCTCGGCGGCCAACCTGCTCGGCCTGCCGACGCAATCGACCTCGATCCCGGGCGTCGCGCAACGCACTGGCGGCACCACCT
>Ga0164243_10004984_pt1 | contig 20463 bp, 21 predicted proteins | sample OricompcompostOP_FD_108781 | JGI IMG/M metagenome (GOLD analysis project Ga0164243, IMG submission 108781) | Organic Plus compost microbial communities from Emeryville, California, USA - Original compost - Organic plus compost (OP) | ecosystem: Engineered > Solid waste > Mixed feedstock >...
CGCAAGCACAAGTACTACCAGAACATCAACCAGGACGTGCCGCCGCTGGAGCTGTTCAAGAAGCACTTCCACGGCTGCTTCATCGAGGACGACTTCGGACTCGCGAACCGGCACACCATCGGTGTCGAGCGGATCACCTGGGAGTGCGACTACCCGCACTCGGACTCGTTCTGGCCTGCCAGCCGCAAGCGCGCGACGGAAGCGTTCGCGGACGTGCCCGACGACGAGGTGCACCAGATCGTCGAGCTCAACGCCCGGCGGTTCTACAACCTGCCGGCCGCGGCGAAGGCCCCGGCCGAGGCCGGCGTGGCGGGCTGAGTACGTCGTGGCATCCATCGACCAGATCCCGGCCGACGACTGGACCGACCAGGATCTGCTGACCAAGGACGAGGCGGGCGAACGCCTCGATGAGGAGATCACCGCGGTCACCGGCGAGCTGGACCGCCTGCGGGCGGCCGGTATCGGCCCGCTGGAACAGGACGAGGTCGAGTTGCTGACCCGGCGCCTCGACGCGATGAAGACGGCAAGGGCGAGTTTCCGGCGCTGACCGGGCGAATCGGGGCGGTCGTCATGCGGCGGCCGCCCCGATGCGCGTGATGAGGCACACGCTGACGCGCTGGGCACGACCCGGCGTGCCAGGGTGGCGTGGGAATACAATCAATAAACTGATTTCAGTGAATGGACGGGGAGGACCGGTGACACCCAGGAGCGTGGGGACGGAGCACGGGGCACCCCGGTCGCCGTCCGACACCGTGGCCCGGCCCGTCCGTGTCCCCAAGATGGCGGAGCTCGTCGCGGCCGAGCTGCGGCGGCAGATCATCAGGGGCGAACTCGCCGAGGGCGACGCGCTGCCTTCGGAATCCGAGCTGATGGCGCAGTTCGGCATCTCTCGTCCGACGCTGCGGGAGGCGTTCCGGGTACTGGAGTCGGAAAGCCTGATCGCGATCCGCCGTGGCGCGCACGGTGGTGCCCGCGTGCAGCCGCCCCGGCGGGAGGTCGCCGCCCGGTATGCCGGTTTCATCCTGGAATATCAGGGCGCCACGCTACGCGATGTGTACGAGGCACGGGTCGCGCTCGAGGTGCCCAGCGTGGCCCAGCTGGCCCGCAGCCGCACGAAGGACGACCTCGAAGCGCTGACCGTGGCGCTCGAGCAGCACGAGGCCGTCCCCGCCGCGGAATCGCTGGAGGCCGTGCGGCTGCACGGTGACTTCCACCTGCTCGTCGTTCGCCTGGCGGGCAACGAGACGCTCGCGCTGCTGAGCGAGATGCTGCACCACATCATCGAGGTGGCGAACACGTCGTTGCAGCCCGACGCCGGTCCGCTGGCCGACCGCGCGCGGCGGAGCACATCGAAGACTCACCGCAAGCTCGTGGAGCTGATCCGGGCCCGGGACGCCAAGGGAGCCGAGGACCTGTGGCGCCGCCACCTCGACGAGGCCGAAGGCTATCTGCTCGGCGACGACGCGGGCTCCACGGTCCTCGATCTGCTGGAGTGAGCTTTCCCGCCGGCCCTAGGTGTGTTGTTCGGTGAGGTTGGGTCCGCGGCTATCCGCGCCGGCGCGGGATCACGGCGACGATCCCCGAACGCCGTGACCAGCAAGCCCATCGCGCACGCCCGAGGCTCAGCCGGCGGCCACCCGCTACGGGAAGACCGCCCTGTCCTACCAAGGCTGATCGGCCTCGCCACCCCGCTCCGCCGGCTTGCCCGCCGGTCCTACGCCCGGGTGAACGCCGGCAACAACGTGGACATGGGCTGAGCGGCGGTGACCGCGGGATTGAGATGTCCCCAGCCGTAGCTGCCGACGTAGGCGGCCCAGAGCGACGTCGCACGTATCTGGTTCCGCGCGGCCGGTACATCCCGGACCGCGTAGGCGGACAGCGCGTTCATCGAGTTCGACTGGTTCCCCATCACGGCGTAGCTCGCCCAGGTCAGCACGCGGTCGTACTGAGGCTGGCTGAATCCCCGGTAGTTCGACGCGGCGGGCAGCCCCACGCCGTACACGGCGACGCCGTAGAGGTTGAACCGCTGTTGTGCCAGCTGAAGCGGCACCTCGCCGAGCTTGCCGTCGACCGTTTGGTCGTAGCGGGCCTTGACCTCGCCGGTGGCGGAGAGCACCCCGTCGTAGGCGGCCCGGGCACGCGTCAAGTACGCCTGCTCGGGTATTCCGTAGCGAGCGCTCAGGAGCCGGCGCTGATCGCGGGTGAAGAGGTTGTCCACACCGGGCACGGCGTTGACCGGGGCGTCGAGCCGGGGCGGCAGGAGGTTCTCCAGCCACGTCGCGTCGTACGCGAACGCGGCCAGGTTGTCCGTGGGAGGCAGGACTTGCGAGACGAGAGTGGCGGAGTCGATTCCGGACGGCGCGATCACGAGGTTGCTGCGCAGCGTGGCGCGCGTGGCCGCCATGACCTGCGCCGGATCGCCCCTGTCCGCGACCGCGCGGAACTCGTCGACGAAGTTGCTGTAGAACTGGCCGATACCCGCGTCGCTGAAGGGCAGGCCGGCGTGCAGGGGCAGATCGAAGTCGAGGAAGTTCTTCCGCATCCACACCCCGCCGTAGTAGCCGGAGACATGAGCAAGCCAGAGGATCTTGCTCATGTCGGCCGGCCGTCCCGGGTCGAGACCGTGTGTGTCCGCCGCGGTCCCCGACATCAGCTCGTTGAGCCAGACGGGCAGCCAGACCACCAGGAAGTCCTGCATATCGGGTTCGCCGGTGGTGGTCCTGCCGTAGGAGGTCAGGCGCGGCCCGTCCGCGAAGTCCCTGGCCAGGGCGTCCAGTAGCTCCGGCGCGCTGGTCACCCCGTGCTCGGCGAGTGCGCCGTAACCGGTCTCGGCTCCCGGGTACCAGCTCAGCCGCACGCCGGTCACGGGGGAGTTCCCCGGGGCCTCGTCCGAAGCCTGGACCGCGGAGGTGACCGAAAAACTCACCGCCAGAACAGTCGCCGCCACAAGGGCGGTCAGTTTCGTCTTTCGGCTCAGCGACTTCATTGTCTCCTCGCTTCGGTGCGCCTTACAGGATCGCCGACGACGTCTTCAGCGCGATGATCTGGTCCCAGTCGAAGCCGAGTTCGAGCAACAGTTCCTCGGTGTGCTGGCCATGGCCGGGAGCCGGGCGCAGCTGGGCCGGGGTCTCGTCGAACTGCACGGGGCTCGCCGCGAGGGCGTAGGTGTTGCCGTTCGCGTCGGTGACCTCGGGAAGGTACCCGTTGGCCTGGACCTGCGGGTCGTCGTGCAGCTCCAAGGCGTTCTGGAAGGTGTCCCAGACCCCGTCGAAGCCCTCCATCCGCTCCTGCCAGTGCTTCAGCGGCTGGCTCTCGAAGGTCCCGCGCAGCTCGGCGATGCATTCGCGCCGGTTCACGAACCGGTTCTTGGCATCGGCGAAGCGTTCGTCGGTGATCATGTCCTCGCGGCCGATCCGCGTGCACAGCTCGCCCCAGAACTTGTCCGCCTGCAGCAACACGAACGCGATGAACCTGTTGTCCGCGGTGCGGTACAGGCTCGCCACCGGGTTCGGCATCTCCTCGAGGTCGTACTTCGGGATCGGCGAGCCGATCAGCTTCGACCCGACGATGTCCGGCCCCAGCTGCCACACGGCGGCCGCCAGCAGCGAAACGTCGATCACCGAGGGCTTTCCGGTGCGTTCCCGGCGGAACAACGCGGCCGAGATACCGCCCGCGATCGCGAAACCACCGAACACATCGCCGAAAGCCGGGCGCTGTGCCGGGGGATAGGCGTCGTCGGTGACGGCGAGGGCGTCTCCGATGCCGCCCCTCGCCCAGTACGCGGCAAGGTCGAAACCGCCGCGGTCGGCCTCCTCGCCCTTGGCGCCGTAACCGTGCCCGCGGGCGTAGATGATCTTGGGGTTGCGCTCCCGGATGCTCTCGACGTCGACGCCGAGGCGCTGGCGGGAACCGGGCAGCAGGTTGGTGATGAACACATCGGCCTGCTCGACCAGTTTGTAGATCACCTCGAGCCCCTCGGGCTTGGACACGTCCACCCCGATGCTTCGCTTACCGCGGTTGGGTTGCTCGATGAAGTGGTTCACGCCCTCCTTGCCCGCGACCACGCCGGAGCTGACCAGGCCGCGCTGGGGGTCGCCGGTCTCCGGATGCTCGATCTTGATCACGTCGGCACCCCAGTCGGCGAGCACCGCGCCCGCCGACGGGACGAAGGTCCACGCGGCGAGTTCCACGACCTTCACACCCTCGAGAATGGGTTCCATCGCCACGTCTCCTTTCCGGCTCAACGTGAGCCGATGGTTTTGGTCTCCAGATACTGCTCAAGTCCTTCGCGGCCGTTCTGCCGGCCGATCCCGCTCTGCTTGTAGCCACCGAAAGGCGCGTCGGCGCCGTAGAACATGCCGCCGTTGACCATCAGGCTCCCCGCGCGGATCCGGCGGGCCACCCGGTCGGCGCGCTCGTCGTCGGCGGAGAACACACTGCCTGCCAGGCCGTAGGGACTGTCGTTGGCGATGCGGACCGCGTCGGCGTCGTCGTCGAAGGGGATCACCACCAGTACCGGGCCGAAGATCTCCTCCCGCGCGATGGTCATGCCGTTGTCCACGTCGGCGAACACCGTCGGCTGCACGTAGTAGCCCTTCGGCAGGTGGTCGGGGCGGCCGCCGCCGACGGTGACACGGGCGCCCTCCTGCCTGCCCTTCTCGAGGTAGCCGAGAACGCGCTCGTGCTGGCGCGCGTTGATCAGCGGGCCCGCGAAGTTGGCCGGGTCGGTGGGGTCACCGTAGGGGACGTGGCCGAACGTGGCGGTCGCGATCTCGACCGCCTCGGCATAGCGGCCGCGGGGTACCAGCAACCGGCTGTTCAGCGCGCATCCCTGCCCGGCGTGCATGCACACGGCCATCGACTGCGGGACCGTGCTGGCGAAGTCCGCGTCGTCGAGCACCACCATCGCCGATTTGCCGCCAAGCTCCAACATGGTGCGCTTCATGGTGGTGGCGGACAGCTCGACGATGCGGCGGCCGGTCATCGTCGAACCGGTGAAGGACACCATGTCCACCCTCGGGTCGGTGAGCAGTTGCTCGGCCACCTTGTTGTCCGGTGTCGTGACGACGTTGAACACCCCGGCCGGGATGTCGGTGCGCTCCCGGACGAGCCTGCCGATGCGGGTCGCGGTCCACGGCGTGTCCGGCGCGGGCTTGAGGACCACGGTGTTGCCCGCGGCCAGCGCCGGCCCGATCTTGTTGGCGACCACCTCGAACGGGAAGTTCCACGGCGTGATGGCGGCGACGACCCCGACGGCCTCCTTGACGACCCGGCGGTGGTTGACCGCGCCGAACAGCTCGGTGTCCGGGAGTCCGCGTTCCCATTCGTAGTCCTTGATCAGGGACGCGGGATAGGTCAGTGCGTCGGCGAGCGGCCAGTCGAGCTGGGCGATGTAGGTGGTCTGGACGGGGGCGCCGACCTCGGCGACGAGTTCGGCGCGCAGCGCCTCCTTCTCGTCGTGCAGTGCCTGGTGCAGCTGTTCGAGACAGCGGGCCCGGAAGGCGTGGTCGGCCGACCACGTGGTCTCGTCGAAGGCGCGCCGCGCGGCGGCGATCGCCCGGTCCATGTCCTCGGCGGTGCCGGCGGCCGTCTGCCCGAGCACCTCTTCGGTAGCCGGGTTGATGTTGTCGAATCGCGCTCCGGACGAGGAACCGCTCAGCTCACCGTCGATGAGCATGCGGTCCTCGCCGTGCCGGGTCTGGGACGACGTGGTCGAGGTCATGGTCAGCAGAGACTCCTTTGTCCTCGGTGAACGCGCCGGTCACCCGGATGCCGCGCAGGCCAACTATATATAGGCAGATAAATCAACGCAATAAACTGATACTAGGCCCGTTCGCGGATCAGAGTGGCTGCAGATCGGCGATCAGCCACTGGTCGCCGTCGCGGTGCAGCTGCACCCGTGCCGAGCTCGGGCTGACCACCGGGGTCGGCTGGTTCCGGCTCGTGCTCTCCTGGGAGAGCAGGACCAGGAGCACCACGTCGCCGGCACTGGCCTCCACGACGGCGGTGTGCGTGACGGCGGCCTTGGTGACCACGTTGTCGCTCGTCGCGGTCGGCTGGACGACCTCGGTCATGAGTGCCTGCAGGTTCTGCTTGAAGTTCCCGGTGGCCGCACCAGTGGCGTTCGCGATGTCGGCTTGCAGGGTCTGGTAGCTGTAGGACAGCACTTTCGGGACAAGGGTTTTACTCGCCTCCTGCGCGCTGTCGCGGGAGGTGCCCTCGGCCTCGGCCTGCCGTGTCCGGTCGAGTAGCAGAACGGCGGTGGTGGCGAGCGCGGCGATCACCATCGCGAACGCGGTCAGGGTGAGCACCCGGCCGCGGGTGAGATGTGCGCGGATCATCCGACGAACTCCAGTTCCGAGATCAGCCACTGGCCGCCCTCGCGGTGCAGGGTCAGCTGTAGCCGGTACTGCCGGTTCTCTCCTTGTGGTGCCTGGGTGTTCTTGACGTTCGCGGAGGGCACGACGAGCGCGGTGGCGTCGTCGCCCGACAGGCGTTCGACACCGGCCTCGGTGATCTGCCCGGACGAGACGACCTGTCCCTGGGCGAGTGCCTGTTTGAACGAGGCGGCCTGCTGGGACAGCTGGTCGTGGAAACCACCGGTGGTGCCCTGCAACAGCCGGGTGTAGGCGGCGTCGGCGTCGGTGTGGCTGAGGCCGGTCAGGTTGAGGGCGCCCTGCCGGGCGGCGAGCGCCACGTTCTCCCGGTCGGCCCGCGCCGCGTCGTCGGAGGAGACCTGCCCGTAGAGCCATCCGGTCAGGCCGAGCAGGGCAACGGTCACGACGCTCAGCAGAGCCAGCAACCAGAACCAGCGCCCCCGCCGAAGCCGGAGCCGGAGCCGGATCCGCGCCTTCGGTTCGGAATGGACGGACGGGTCTGTCTTCAGTGGACCTTCGGCATCCCGGTCCGCTGGTTCGGCCGCGTGTTCTCGCTCCGCCAGGACGTCTTCGTCGTTGTGTTCCGGCGAGCGCGGGTGCGGGCTCGGCCGGCGGGCGGCTTCGGCCGCCGGTCGTGTTGCTCGGGTCATAGAGTTATATTATTGTACACTCGCTGCCCGGATCAACGTCCTGTCCGAATGGGACAGAACATCGCGGAAACCCGATCATCGTCATACTCGGCGCTGGCACTGTGGCCAGAAGGAGGACCATGACCAACGCTCCCGCGACGAGGGCGCTGCGGCCGATCGGTGGCTTTCTCGCGATGACCCTCGACACTGGACTCGCGCTGTTCAAGCGTCCATTCCAGACCAACGAGTTCCTGCAGCAGACCGTGTTCATCGCCAGTGTTTCGCTGATGCCGGCGATCATGCTGACGATTCCCTTTCTCGGGGTGGTCATTTTCCTGATCAACCAGCTGCTCGCGCAGATCGGCGCGATCGACATCTCCGGTGCGGGCGTCGGCCTCGCGGTGATCCGGGAGATCGGTCCGATGGCGAGTGTGCTGGTGGTCGCCGGCGCCGGGGCGACCGCGGTGTGCGCGGATCTCGGTTCCCGCAAGATCCGCGAAGAGATCGACGCGATGCAGGTGCTGGGCATCGACCCGGTGCATCGCCTGGTCCTGCCGCGTGTGCTGGCCTCGACCGTGGTCGCGGTGGCGCTGAACGCGGTCGTCTCGGTGGTCGCGATCGCCACCGGATACGTGCTTTCCGTGCTGGTACAGGGTGCCAGCGCCGGCCAGTTCGTGGCGAACCTGACGTTGCTCACCACGTTGAACGACTTCGTGGTCAGCGAGATCAAGGCCGCGGTGTTCGGCATGTCGGCCGGCCTGGTCGCCTGCTACCGCGGGCTGACCGCGGGCGGCGGCGCGAAAGGGGTGGGGGACGCGGTCAACCAGACCGTGATCCTCTCGGTTGTGCTGCTGTTCCTGTTCAACGTGCTGATCAGCGCGGTTTACCTGCAACTCGATCTGTCCGCGTAGGAAAGGGAAATCGAGATGAGCCCTCCGGTGGTCGACCGGGCACGCCGGGTGCTGGCCGCGCCCGGCGGCGGGCTGGCGAAGCTGGGCGAGCAACTCGCCTTCCACGGCAAGGCCTACGCCTGGTCGTTCCGTGCGATCGCGCGGTACAAGAAGGAGATCGCCCGGCAGCTGGCGTCGGTCAGCCTCGGCACCGGAGCCATGGCGCTGGTCGGCGGAACCGCGGTCGTGGTGGCGTTCCTGACGGGTGCGGCCGGTGTCGAAGTGGCGTTGCAAGGGTATTCGCAACTGGCGAACGTCGGCGTCGAGGCGCTCAGCGGATTCGTCTCCGCCTATGTGAACACGCGTATCGCGGCCCCGCTCATCGCCGGCGTCGCCCTGGTCGCCACGGTCGGCGCCGGATTCACCGCCGAGCTGGGCGCCATGCGGATCAGCGAGGAGATCGACGCACTCGAGGTCATGGCCGTGCCGTCGATCCCGTTCCTGGTGACGTCCCGGATCCTGGCGGGGTTCATCGCGGTGACCCCGCTCTATGCCATCGCGCTGTTCATGTCCTACGGGCTGACCCGGTTGACGGTCGTGCTGATCTACGGGCAGTCCGCGGGCAGCTACGACCACTACTTCGCGACATTCCTTGTGCCTGCTGACATTCTGAGCTCCTTTGTGGAGGTTCTCGCGATGTCGGTGGTCGTGATGTCGGTGCACTGTTACTACGGTTTCACCGCGAGTGGCGGCCCGGCCGGCGTCGGTGCCGCTGTCGGCCGCGCGGTCCGGCTCTCCCTCATCGGGGTGATGTTCGTGGCATTCGCGGTCAGCCTTGTCCTGTACGGCAACTCCAACACACTGCACATCTCCCGGTGAATCCGATGCCATTCCTCTCACGCCGCGGGCGCCACCAACTGCTGGGGATCGGCGGGCTCGCGATGGCCGTCGTACTCGTGTGGCTGATCGTCGGCAGCTACGCGAAGGCGTTCACGCCCGTCGTGCGTGTTTCCGTGCTGTCCGACCGGGCGGGCCTGCTCATGAACGACGGCGCCGACGTGACCTTCCGCGGCATCACCGTCGGCCAGGTGCGCGGTGTCGACCGTGCCGGTGACGACGTGAAGCTCAGCGTCGCGCTGGATCCCGAGCAGGCGCAACGGATCCCCGCGGACGTGCGCGCCGAGATCCTCGCGCCCACGGTCTTCGGCGCGAAGTTCGTCGAGCTGGTCGCGGGACCGCGACCATCGGCCGAATCCATCTCCGAGGGCACGGTGGTGCGGCCGGTTCAGGTGGACACCGAGGTCAACGACGTGTTCGCCAGCGTGGTCTCGCTGTTGCGGAGCATCGACCCGGCCAAGCTCAACGCGACGCTGGGCGCGCTGGCCGACACGCTTCGCGGGCGGGGCGACGAGGTCGGCACCTACATCACCCAGCTCAACGACTACCTGACCGAGTTCAACCCGAGCCTGCCGCAACTGGAGCGCGTCATCGCCGATACCGGACCGGTGGCCGCCACCTACGCCGCCGCGACACCCGACCTGATGAGACTCCTGGACAACGCACGGGTCACCAGCGCCACGCTGGTGGATCACCACGCCGCGCTGGACGCCTTTTTCGTCGACGTCGCGGGGCTGGCGGGTAACGCTCGCGCATTCCTGGCAGACAACGAAACCGGGCTGCGGCAGTCGCTGGCCGGTCTCGCCCCCGTCACCGGGCTGCTGGCGCGGTACTCGCCGGTGTTCCCATGCCTGTTCAGTCAGGTGAACCGCGCGCGCAGCTACATGGAGGCCACCGTGGGCAGCGCGCGGCCGACCATCGGCTTGTTCGTGCAGATCGAGCCGGCCCAGGACGGCTACAAGAACCCGAAGGACCTGCCGAAGGTCGCCGTGGACACCGGCCCGAGTTGCTACGGCGCCCCGTACGCGCTGAACCAGCTGCCCTCGCCCTACGTCAAGTTCAACGACGGGTCCGACATCTATCCGTCCAAACAGGACGAGCCGGTCGGCATCGGCGACCCGCCACTGGCGGTCCGGTTGTTCGGTCCCTACGCGGCGCAGGTGAGTGGCCGGTGAAAACGGGCAACCTGATCAAGGTGATCGCACTGGTGGTGGCGACCGGGCTGCTCAGTGCCCTGCTCGTCGCCGTGTTCGGCAACATCAGGATCGAGGACGACAACACCTACCGTGCCGTCTTCGCCGACGTGTCCGGACTGCACGGCGGTGAGGAGGTCCGTGCCGCGGGCGTGCCCGTCGGCCAGGTGAAAGAGCTTGCCGCGCAACCCGATCACACCATCATGGTGACGTTCACCGTCCGTACCGGCGTGCGCATGTCCAATGCGGACGGTGCGGTGATCCGCTACAAGAACCTGACCGGCGACCGGTACCTGGAGCTCACCCCCGGCACGGGCGCGGGTGCGCCGCTGGCACCGGGCGCGGCGATCCCGGTGAGCCAGACCGCGCCGGCGCTGGATCTCGACGAGCTGTACAACGGGTTCGCCCCGCTCTTCGACGGGCTGCGGCCCGACCAGGTCAACCAGCTGTCCAGCGCGTTGATTTCGGTGCTGCAGGGGGAGTCCGGCGCGGTGGAGGACCTGCTCGCCAACCTGGGCCCGCTGACCACGCAGCTGGCCGACCGGGACCAGGTGATCGGGCAGCTGATCGACGACCTGAACAAGGTTCTCGGCACGGTCAACGCGAGGGCACCGCAGCTGTCCGACCTGATCACCCAGCTGCAGCAGCTGGTCAGCGGCCTCGCCGCCGACCGGGACCCGATCGGGCGGTCGTTCTCGAAGATCAGCGACGTGTCCAAGTCGGTCGGTGACCTGCTGGCCGAGGCGCGTCCGCGGATCACCGGCGACGTGTCGCAACTGGACAGACTGGCGACCCTGCTCAACGGCGGGCGGGCCACGCTGCAGGACGACCTGAACCGGTTTCCCGACAACCTTGCCAGGCTCGGCCGGGCGGGCAGTCACGGATCGGCGTTCAACTTCTACATCTGCGCCATCCGGCTGCGGGTCACCGGCCCGACCGGAGCGCCGATCATGACGCCGTTCATCTCCAGCGGGGTGCAGCGATGCCAATGATCAGACTCTCGTTCCGGGAGAAGAACCCGGTCAAGGTCGCCGTGGTGGCGCTGGTGGCCATCCTCGCGCTGATCGCGCTGGCCCTCAACTCCGGCAGCATCTACCGGAGCCTGACGAGTACCGGCTACGTCGCCGAGTTCTCCGAGGCGGGCGGCATCCTCTCCGGCGACGAAGTCCGCGTCGGCGGCCTCAGGGTGGGCACGGTGACCGATATCCAGCTCGTCGGCAGCCATGTCGAGGTGTCTTTCGTCATCGACGACGACACGAACCTCGGCGCCGCGACATCCGCGGCGATCGGCACCGCCTCTCCACTGGGCAAGAAGTTCCTCTCGCTGGCACCCTCCGGTGCGGGCGAGCTTCGCGGCGGCTCGCACATCCCGCTCGACCGCACGAAGGCGCCCTACGACATCACCAAGGCGCTGCAAACGCTGTCCAGTACCACCGAGCAGATCGACACCGCCCAGCTCGCGCGGTCGCTGGACACGGTGGCGCAGACGTTCCAGAACACACCGGACACGCTGCGCACGGCACTGCAGGGTGTCAGCAGGCTGTCCGCGACCGTCGCCACGCGCGACGAAGCGCTGCGCGGGCTGCTCGCCAAGGCCAACGGGGTCACGATGGTGCTGGCGCAGCGCAACGAGCAGGTCATGACGTTGCTCTCGGACGGGAACTCGCTCTTGGCGGAGCTGTACCAGAAGCGGGATGACCTGCACATGCTGCTCGTTCAGGTCACCTCGGTCATGAACCAGCTCAAAGGGCTGGCGCAGGACAACCAGAAGCAGCTCAGCCCGGCGCTCGACCAGCTTTCGGGGGTGCTGGACCTGCTCAACTCCAACCAGGACAACATCAACAAAACGATCGCCAACCTGCAGGTGTACGCCACCTCGCTGGGTGAGGCCGTCGCGGGCGGACCGTACTTCTACGCGGTCGTCGAGAACCTCGTACCCACCAACCTGGCGCCGTTGCTGCCCCAGATCCTGGAGCGGGGAGGCCAGAAATGATCCGCAAGCTCGCGTCCTACCGTTTCCTCGCCGCCCTTGTCGTGCTCGCACTGGTCGCCGCGAGCTGGGTGGTCGTCGGCGGGCCGGGCGAGCAGCGGCACGCCACCGTGTTCTTTCAGCAGGCCAACGGTCTCTACGCCGGCGACGACGTGCGGATACTCGGCGTCCCGGTCGGCAAGGTGGCCAAGGTCGAGCCGCTGGCGGACCAGGTCAGGGTGGAGATCTCCTACGACCCGGCTCATCCGATCCCGCGGCAGGCGCACGCGGCGATCGTGGCGCCGAGCCTGGTCACCAGCCGGTTCGTGCAGCTCGACCCGCCTTACACCGGGGGTGAGCAGCTGGCCGACGGCGGCACGATTCCGATGTCGCGGACCGCGATTCCGGTGGAGTGGGACCAGATCACCGAGCAGCTGAACCGGCTGACCACCGATCTCGGGCCCCAGGGCGCGAACTCCGACGGCGCGCTCACCCGGTTGCTGGACACGGCATCGGCGAACCTGGACGGGCAGGGGGCGAACCTGCGGGAGACCGTGAACCAGCTGTCCAAAGCGGTGTCCACTTTGGCCGACGGCAGCGGCGATCTCTTCGGCGTGGTACGCAACCTGCAGACGTTCGTCACCGCGCTCGCCGGTAGTGACGACGTGGTCGCGCGGTTCCAGCAGCAGCTCGCCTCGGTCTCCGGCGTACTGGACGACAACCGCACCACGCTGGCCACCACGTTGTCCACACTGGACAGTTCACTCGGCGTCGTTCGTGCCTTCGTGCGTGACAACCGCGGAAAGCTGGGTTCTACTTTGGACTCGCTCACGCACGTCACGGAGAACCTCGCGGGGCAGCGGCAGACGCTCGCGGACATCCTGCAGATCGCGCCCACCGCCGTCGCGAACTTCAACAACGTCTACGACCCGCTGGCGGGCTCGCTCAACGGGGCCGTGACCGACACGATGATCTCCCACCCGGCGACGTTCGTCTGCGCGGCGCTGTTCTCCGTGGGCGGACCACCGGAGGCCTGCCAGGCGGCACTGAAGCCGTTCCTCGACCTCATCCCGTTCGACCACCTGCCGGTGGGCGTGAACCCGGTGGTGCGCGAGGGTATGCCGAACCAGATCGTGGCGGGCCAGGAGAACAGCACGGCCCCGCCGCCGTCGTCGCCGACCGCGTCGGCGTCCGCACCCGCCGATTCCGCCCTGCTCGGTTTGCTCATCCCCGGAGGGCTGAAATGACGCCGCGCCGTCGGTCCCAGGTTGTGCTGGTGTCCACAATGGTCATGGCACTCACGCTCAGCGGCTGTGAGTTCACCGGCCCCGGGTCGTGGTCGCTGCCGTTCACCAAGGGCGGGGGAGACGGCTCGTTCCCGGTGACCGTCGAGCTGGCGCGGGTGGACAACCTCGTGCCCAACGCCGAGGTCAAGGTCGGCGACGTGACCGTCGGCAACGTCTCGGCGATCGAGTTCGACGACTGGCATGCGAAGGTCTCGCTGAAGCTGGACCCTGGCGCCGGCCTGCCGGCCAACGCCACCGCGCGAATCGGCCAGAAAAGCCTGCTGGGCGCCGAATACCTGGAGCTGAGCGCGCCCAGCGCCGAGCCGCCTGCCGGCCGCCTCGGTCCCGGCGCGGTGATCCCGCTGGCGCGCACCGGGACCTATCCGAGCACCGAGGAGTTCCTCGGCGCGCTCTCGGTGGTGCTCAACGGCGGTGGGCTCGCGCAGGTCAAGACGATCACCACCGAGGTCAACAACGTCCTTCGTGGACGGACACAGGACGCCCGTGGCCTGCTGTCCAATCTGGACACGCTGGTCTCGCGGCTCAACGGGCAGACGGCCAACATCGCCAAGGCGCTGGACAGTCTCAACGACTTCGGCAACGCGCTGGCGCGGCAGGACGACTCGCTGGCCAAGGCGCTCGACCAGCTTCCCGCCGGGGTGCGGGTGCTCAACGACGAACGCGCCAACCTGACCAGGACGCTGACCGCCCTCTCGGACCTCAGCGACGTCGGCACCAGGGTCATCAACGGAACCAAGGACGACCTGCTGGCCAACCTCAGGTCGCTGGAACCCGTACTGGGGCGGCTTTCCGACTCCGGCACGAACCTGGTCGACTCGCTGTCCCTGCTGGGCAACTACCCGTGGCCGGGCCGGACGCTGGCCAACGCGGTCCGCGGCGACTACGCCAACATCGACGTCACCCTGGACATGACGCTGCCGACGTTGCAGAAGAACTTCCTCACCGGCATGCCCATCCTCGGTGCGCTGCCGCCACTGGGCCAGGGCAACACGCCCGCGCCGCCGCCGGCAGGGCTGCCCCCCGGTACGGCACCGGACAGTCTCCCGGCCACCCCGGGGCAGCCGGGTTCGCCGCTGCCGCTGCCGGGCGGGACGCGGGAGCCGCAGCAGGCCCCGGCGTCGCAGGGACCGCCGTCCCTGCTCGGTGTGTTGCTCGGAGGTGGCCGATGATCTCCAGGCTGGTCCGCTGGCAGCTGGTCGCGTTCACGATCCTGACCGTGGCGGCGGTCGTGTACGCCTCGATCGCCTATGTGGGACTGCCACGGCTGCTGGGCATCGGCCAGCACCGGATCTCCGTCGAGCTGCCCGCGAGCGGCGGCCTGTACCCGAACGCCGTGGTCACCCTCCGCGGCGTGGAGATCGGCAAGGTCACTGGGATGCGGCTGAGCCAGAACGGGGTGCTGGCCGACCTCAGCGTGGACGACGACGTGCGGATTCCGGCGGACAGCCAGATCGCCGTCCGCAACACCTCGGCGATCGGGGAGCAGTACCTGTCCTTCGTGCCGGCATCGGAGGGGCCGCCATACCTCGCCGCCGGCGCGACGGTGACCGGCGGGAAGGTCACGCTGCCGACGGAGATCGGCAGCGTGCTGCGCAACACGCGGGCGCTGGCGGACTCCGTGCCACAGGACAAGCTGAACACCACGATCGACGAGCTGTACAACGCGTTCAACGGGACCGGACGGACACTCCAGCAGTTCCTCGACTCGGCGAAGACGCTCACCACCGCCGCGGCGGACAATGTGGACCCGACGCGCAAGCTGATCGCGGACCTCGTCCCGGTGCTGGCGACGCAGAAGGCCGAGGCGCCCGACATCTCCTCCTACACCGCGGACCTGGCTTCGTTCACCGATCAGCTGAGGATGAGCGACCCGCAGATCCGCGCCGCGCTCACCGAGGGCCCCGGATTCGCGACCGAGCTCGGCTCGCTGGTCGACGCGCTGCGGCCGACGGTGCCCCGGCTGCTGACCAGCCTGACGTCGACGGCGCGGATGGTGGACGTGTATCTGCCCAACGTCGCGCAGGTGGTCTCGATCCTGCCCGCCACGGTGAACGACATCATCAGCGCGCTCGGGGGCAGTCCGGTACCGGGCACGGCCGTGCTCAACCTGAAGACGTCGGTCAACTCGCCGACGGCGTGCACGACGGGTTTCCAGGCGCAGGCCAGGGATCCCTCCGACACGACCTCGATTCCGGCACCCGGTGACTCCTATTGCAAGCTGCCCCAGGACGCGGAGGAGCTCGTGCGTGGCGCGCGGAACTCGCCGTGTCCCAACGATCCGGCCCGCCGCTCGGCGACCGCGGCCGGGTGCGGGCTGAACTTCACCTCCGGCGCGGGACCGGTGACGACGGCGCCCCCGGCGCCGACGACCGCCGATCCGGTGACCGGGCTGTTCCTCGGGCCGGACGGCAAGCCCTACATCCTTGGTGACCTCACGAAGTCGGGCCTGCCCGCTTCGCTGACGTCACTGCTCAACCCGCTGAACCTGCCCACTTCCTGACCACGCGGTCAGACCTGGGCGAGGCGGGAGATCAGCCAGTGACCGTCGGCGCGGTCGAGGGTCACTCGCAGCCGCAGCGCGGTGGTGCTGGGCTGTGGCTTGTCCTTCGTGGTCGTGGTCTGGTTGACGAAGGCCAGGATCGCCACGCTGTCCTGGCCTGCCGACTCGACGGCCGCCGACACGACCGTGGCGGTCGTGGTGATCTCGGCCTGCCTGGCCGCGGGGGTGATGACCTGGTCGGCAGCGGTGGCGAACTGCTGTCCGAACTCGCCGGTGGTGGCCGCCTTGGCCGCGACCATGTCCCCCTCGATCGTGCCGAACCGGTAGGAGAGGACGCGCTCGAGCCGGGCTTTGGCCGCGGTGACGGCCGGCGCGCGGTTGTCCTCGGCCGCCGCACTGGTCAGCGACTCGTGGTAGAGCAGCGTGCCGGGCACGCCGGTGGCGATGACGGCGGCGACGAGCACCGCGGGGACGACGATCCGGCGGTTCATGGCACCACCCGCGCGTCCGCCACCAGCCAGCGGCCGTTCTCGTTGGTCAGCGACACCAGGGAGCGGTAGTCCCGCGCCTGCCCCGCCGGGACGTCGGTGTTCCGCACGACGGCCGACACCGCGACGAGCACGTCGGCGGTGCGGTCGTCGGCGCGTTGCACGGCGGCGGCCGAGACCCGGCCGGTGGAGTCCACCTGGCCTTGGTCCAGCAGGGCGAAGAACGCGCTGTCCGCCGTCGCGAACTGGGCCAGGAACGCCCCGGTGGCCCCGGCGCGCAGCCGGTCGAGGGAGTCCCGCGCGCTGCTGTGCCGCAGGTTCGCCAGCAGCTCCAGCTCGGAGCGCGCCGCGGCCAGTACGGCCTGCTCGCGCTGTGTCGCTTCGTCGGCATGATGAAGCCGTTGCCAGGAGAAGACTCCCAGACCCGCGAAGCCGAGTACGAGCAGGGTGAGTGCGGCGACGCAGACCGCCCACAGCCGGGAGGGATCATCCCGGACCGGAATGGATTCCTCCCGTACCGGTTGATCGTCGACGGTGGTCATGGCTTCCCCAGGCCGTCGAGAAAGTGCGAAACCTCGCTGAGGAACACGGAGTTGTCGTCCCCGGCCACCATGTGGCCCGTGCCCGCGACGTCGACATAGCGGGCATGGGGGATCAGCTGCTGGAGGTCGCCGGCGCCTTCCTCGGTGACCACATCGGACAGTGCGCCGCGGATGAGCAGGGTCGGCGCCAGCACCCGCTCCGCCGCCGCCCGGATGCGTGCGGACATCCGTGCCGCCTCGGGCGCCTCCGGTGGCCGCAGGAACGCCGGGTCCCAGTGCCACCGCCAGCGGCCGTCGGGCCCCTGGCGCACGTTCTTACGCAGGCCCTGCAGGTTCACCGGCCGGCTGCGATGCGGCTGGTACTCGCGGATCGCCTCGGCGACCTCCGCCAGCGAGCCGAACCCGTCCGGGGCGCTGCGCATGAAGGCGGCGACCCGGCTGGCGCCCGCCGGTTCGATCCGGGGCACGGCGTCGACCAGCACGAGCGCCCGGACGGCGGCCTGCTGCTCGCCTGCCAGCACGAGTCCGGTGAGCCCGCCCAGTGAAGCGCCGATGACGACCGGAGGCTCGGGCAGCGAGTGCACGACCTCCGTCGCGTCCTCGACGATGGCGTCCAGCCCGTAACGGCCGTCGACCGCCCAGTCGCTGTCACCGTGGCCACGGGAGTCGATCGCGAAGGCCGTCCAGCCGGCCCCGGCCAGGGCGGACCCGGCCGCGCCCCAGGAATGCCGGGTCTGCCCGCCGCCGTGCAGCAGCAGCACCGTCCCCCGCGCAGGTGACCCGGATGTCCAGCAGTCCCCTGCCAGGCGCCCGCCCTGACCCAGGAAGTACACACTTTCCTTGCGGATCTCGGTCATCGTCGTCCTTCGCCGCGAGTGTCCTTTCAAGCCAGTATAATAATCTACCTACTAACTGTGGAGTCGGACGAAGGGGTTCGCATGCCGTTGGGTGCCGAGGTGGTCGTCGAGGGCCTGACCAAGTCCTTCGGAAAACAGACGATCTGGCGGGACGTGACGCTGACCCTGCCGCCGGGGGAGGTGTCGGTACTGCTCGGTCCTTCCGGGACGGGCAAGTCGGTGTTCCTCAAGTCCATGATCGGTTTGCTGAAACCGGAACGCGGCAGCTGCGTCGTCAACGGCGTGGACATCGTCCGGTGCGGTGAGCACAAGCTGTACGAGACGAGGAAGCTGTTCGGGGTGCTGTTCCAGGACGGCGCGCTGTTCGGTTCGATGAACCTCTACGACAACGTGGCGTTCCCGCTGCGCGAGCACACGAAGAAGTCGGAGACCGAGATCCGCCGGATCGTGCTGGAAAAGCTCGATTTGACCGGTCTGGCCGGTGCGGAGAAGAAGCTGCCCGGCGAGATCTCGGGTGGAATGCGCAAGCGGGCCGGACTGGCGCGGGCGCTGGTGCTGGACCCGGAGATCATTCTGTGCGACGAACCGGACTCCGGCCTCGATCCCGTCCGCACCGCCTACCTGTCCCAGTTGCTGATCGACCTCAACGCGCAGATCGACGCGACGATCCTGATCGTCACGCACAACATCAACGTGGCGCGCACGGTGCCGGACAACATCGGCATGCTCTTCCGCAAGGAACTGGTCATGTTCGGCCCGCGCGAGGTGCTGCTCACCAGTGACGAGCCGGTGGTGCGGCAGTTCCTGAACGGTTCCAGGCTGGGCCCGATCGGCATGTCGGAGGAGAAGGACTCCGCGCAGATGGCACGGGAGCAGGCCCAGGCCGAAGCCGGGCACCACGACGGGGCCACCGAGGACGTCCGCGGCGTGGTGCCGCAGCTGCTGCCGACCCCGGGGCTGCCGGAGCGCGCCGGGGTCGGCCGTCGCCAGGACCGCGTCATGCGGATCCTGCACACCCTGCCGCCCGCGGCACAGCAGGGGATCGTCGAGTCCCTCACGCCCGCGGAGCGGGACCACTACGGACTCGGCGACGGGCGGTACACGTTCAACGGCTCACAGCCGGCCGTTTCGCCGTAGCTCGGGGTGGACCCACTCCGGGGCGCGCCGTTCCTTGAAAGCCAGGAAGCCTTCCCGTGTTTCGGCGCCCTGAAGGCTCGCCTCCATGCCGATGCGGTCGAAAAGCCCGAGATGACTGTCCAAACTGGACTTGATCACCGCTCGGGCGCCGGGCGCCGTCTGGCAGATCTGCCCGAGCGCCTCCCCGGCGGCGTCGAGCAGGTCCTCGTGTGGCACGACCCGGGAGACCATGCCCCAGTCCTGCGCCTCCCGCGCGGTGAGTGTGCGCCCGGTGAGCATCAGGTCCCGCGTGCGGACCGCGCCGATCACCCTGGCGAGCACCTGGCTGTAGTAGGTGTCGGCGATGCCGCGGAGCAGTTCGGGCACGCGAAAGGTCGCGCGCTCGCTCACCACGGCGAGGTCGCTGCACAGCGCGATCATCAGCCCTCCGCCCTGGCACAGCCCATTGACCGCGCAGACCACCGGCTTGGCGGCCTTCCGCAGCGCGTCGAACGGCGTGACGTCCATGCCCAGCAAGGATCCGAAGTCCATCCAGTCGTCCTCGCCGTGCTGGCCGAGGTCGCCGCCGGGCACGAAGACGTCACCGGTTCCGGTCAGCAGCAGCCCGGCGAGATCCGGATCCTGGTCGACGCGGGCGATGGCGTAGCGGAGGCCGAAGTACATCGCCGGTGTGAGGGCGTTGCGGGCCTGCGGGCGGTCGACCGTGCAGGTCGCGAAGACCTGGCCCCTGGTGAACGTCAGGTGGGGGGTGCCGAGCCAGTCGCCGGCAGGGGGGCGGGGGTGCTCATCGTTGCGCACTGTCATGCCTTTCTCGAGCCGGATCGTCGTGGACCCCATGATATAGTTATTTCATTCTGCTATATAGGGATGGAGCGAGATGGACGTGACCGACGCGGCGCCGGTGGTCTACCGGGGCGTGGAGGATCTCGAAGCCGCCGTCGGCCGTGAGCTCGGGCCGACCGACTGGTTCACGGTCGACCAGAGCCGGATCGACGGGTTCGCCGACGACACCGAAGACCACCAGTGGATTCACGTCGATCCGGAGCGCGCGGCGGCCGGGCCGTTCGGCGCCACGGTCGCCCACGGCTTCCTCACTCTGTCGCTCGTGCCCTACTTCGTGAACCGGCTGCGCCGCATCGACGGTGTGCGGATGGGTGTCAACTACGGGCTCGACCGGGTGCGGTTCCCGTCCCCGGTGCGCGCGGGCAGCCGGATCAGGGCGCGCATGACGATGACAAGTGTCGAGCGGATCGGTGATGCCGCCGTCCAGCTCGTCACGCGGACCACCATCGAGGCCGAGGGCGGGCAGAAGCCCGCCTGTGTGGCGGATCTGGTCAGCCGTTACCACTTCTCCTGACCGAGCAGCAGCCGGCAGATCAGCTGGGCGATCGTGTCGATGACGTCTTCGTCGTGGATGTCGAGCCCGTCGGCGTGACAGCGGTACCAGGACTGGTCGAGCGTCGCCAGTACGGCCAGCCCGAGCGCCTCGGCGGCCCCGGAGGGCCGGGACTGACGGCCGCGCAGGTGCGTGCCGAGAAGGAAGGCCACGCGCAGTTGCCTGCGGATGCTGGCCGCGCGCAGCCGCGGGTCGTCCGGCCAGGACTGGCTCGCCGCGAAGATGAAGGCGCCGTGTGTGTCCATGAAGGCGAAGTAGGCGCGCACCCAGTCCGACACTTC
>Ga0164243_10004985_pt1 | contig 20459 bp, 14 predicted proteins | sample OricompcompostOP_FD_108781 | JGI IMG/M metagenome (GOLD analysis project Ga0164243, IMG submission 108781) | Organic Plus compost microbial communities from Emeryville, California, USA - Original compost - Organic plus compost (OP) | ecosystem: Engineered > Solid waste > Mixed feedstock >...
CAATTGCCCGCCAGGCTGAAGACCCTGAACCACAATCGGCTCCAGTCCCGCCCGCGCACCATATATCGCCGCAGACAACCCCGCAGGTCCAGACCCCACTATCAGCAGCCGTGTCGTGTGCGTCGCCATTCCTGTCATCCGTCGCGTGGAACCTGCCGGGCATGTAGTTGCTCGCCCGCCCGCAAGCAAATGAAGCGAATCTTGATCCGGGGATAGCTAGGCGACTTCCACCGCCTGGAGGTCGGCCATGAAGCTGTCGGCCCAGCGGGTGACGTTCTCCTCGCGCACGTTCTCCTCCAGCGCTGCCCAGCGCCGCTTGCGCTCGGCCAGCGGCATGTCGAGCGCGGTCTTGATCGCATGGGAGAGATCGTCGGGGCTGTGCGGGTTGACCAGCACCGCTTCGGTGAGCTGCTGGGCGGCGCCGGCGAAGCGCGAAAGGATCAGCACGCCGGGATCGTTCGGGTCCTGCGCGGCGACATATTCCTTCGCCACCAGGTTCATCCCGTCGCGCAGCGGCGTGACCAGCCCGATCTTGCTGGCGCGATAGAAGCCGAACAGCTCCGCCGCACTGTGGCCCCGGTTGACGTAACGGACCGGCACGATGTCCACCTCGGAATGCTCGCCGTTGAGTTGGCCGGTCTTCTGCTCCATCAGCGTGCGGATCTGTCGGTACGAGCCGATATCCCCCCGGCTGGGCGGCGCGATCTGGATATAGACCAGGTCCCGCACCTGCTCGGGATAGGTGTCGAAGAAGCGGGCGATGCCGTCCAGCCTTTCGGGCAGCCCCTTGGAATAATCGAGCCGGTCCACTCCGATCATCGCCGTGCGGTGCCGCGTGCTGGAGATCACGCGCTGCTGCGCCTGCCGCGCTTCCCCGGTCTCGCCCTGGGCCATGAAGTAATCATAGTCGATCCCGATGGGATAGGAGCGCGCGATCGAGGTCCGGCCGTTCAGCGTGATCCGGCCGGTCTTCTCATCCACCTCGGCCCCCAGCGCCCGGCCGCAATAATGCAGGAAGCTTTCCAGCCATTCGTCGCACTGGAAGCCGATCAGGTCGTAATCCAGCATCGTCTCCACCAGCCGCTCATGGAACGGCAGGGAGACGAACAGGCGCGCGGGCGGCCAGGGCGTATGGAGGAAGAAGCCGATCCGGTTCCTGAGCCCCCGCGCGCGCAGGCGCTGGCCGAGCGGGATCAGGTGGTAATCATGCACCCACACGACATCGTCGCGCTCGATCAGCGGGGCGACGCTCTCGGCGAAGCGCTTGTTCACCCGCTCGTAGCCCTTGCCGTAATCGTTCTCGTACTGGGTGAGGTCGATGCGATAGTGGAACAGGGGCCAGAGGGTCGAATTGGCGTAGCCGTTGTAATATTCCTCCACGTCCTGCGGCTCGAGGTCGATCGTCGCGGTGGTGACCCCGCCGCTGCGCTGCATGGAGATCTCGCCGGTGAAGTGCTCCGTCTCGCCGCCGGACCAGCCGAACCAGATGCCCCTTTGCTGCCGCAGCAATCCGTTGAGCGCGCCTGCCAGCCCGCCTTGCGCACCCGCCGCGCCGCGCGCCTTGGGAACAGGCACGCGGTTCGAGATGACGACAAGGCGCTGGTTCCGGTTCACCGGATTGTGTTCCACGACTTCGATAACAGCCCCGCACAATTGATCACTCCTACAAGCGAGTAGGTCTGCGGAAAGTTCCCCCAAAGTTCGCCGGTGCGGAAATCCAGGTCCTCCGAAAGCAGGCCCGAGCGGGTGGTGCGCGAGAGCATCGCGCAGAACAGGTCGCGCGCTTCCTCGTTCCGGCCGACCAGATGCAGCGCCTCGATCAGCCAGAAGGTGCAGATGTTGAACGCGGTTTCGGGCGGGCCGAAATCGTCCTCCGCGGCATAGCGCAGCATGTATTCCCCCCGCCGCAATTCCTTCTCCACCGCGGCGAAGGTGGAAAGGAAGCGCGGATCGGTGGGCTTGAGGAAGCGCAGCTCGATCATCTGCAGCAGGCTGGCATCGAGATAGCCGGTCTCGAAGGAGGCGCCGTAATGGCCACCCTCCCCGTTCTCGTTCCAGGCCTCCTGCTCGATCCGGCGATGGATCGCATCCGCCCGTTCGCGCCAGAATCGGCGGCGATCCTCCTTCTCCAGCCGCTCGGCGACATTGGCCAGCCGGTCGCACGCCGCCCAGCTCATCACCGCGGAATAGGTGTGCACCTGCTGGCGAGTGCGGAATTCCCACAAGCCCGCATCGGGCTGATCGTGCATCTTCCACGCCATCTCGCCCACCTGCTCAAGGCTGGCGAAATCCCGCTCGTCCGCCATGCGCAGCAGGCGCTTGTCGAAATAGCCCTGCACATTGGGCAGCACGATCTGGCCGTAGCAATCGTGCTGGATCTGGGTGTAGGCCGCATTGCCCCGCCGCACCGGCCCCATCCCGCGATAACCGGCGAGATCGGTGGCGAAGGTCTCATCCAGCTCGCCTTCGCCCATCACCGAATAGAGCGGCTGGATCTGCCCGCCGCGCGCCCCGTCCACGATGTTGCGCAGATAGGCAAGGTATTTCTCCATCACGTCCAGCGCGCCCAGCCGGTTCAGCGCCTGCACCGTGTAGTAGGAATCGCGGATCCAGCAGTAGCGATAGTCCCAGTTGCGCTGGGAGAACGGCGCTTCGGGGATCGAAGTGGTCAGCGCGGCGACGATCGCGCCGGTTTCCTCATGCTGGCACAGCTTGAGCGTGATCGCGCAGCGGATCACCTCGTCCTGCCATTCCAGCGGGGTCGCGAGGCCCCGCACCCAATGCTGCCAATAACGCAGGGTCTGCTGCTCCATCTGGCGCAGCTCGAAGCGCAGATTGCCGCTGAACGGCTCGTCCGGGCCGAGGAAGAAATGGAAATCGGTCTCCACCCGAAAGGTGCGCTTCTCCAGGATGTAGCCCACCGGCGCATCGGTGCTGAGGCGGATCGCCTGGCCGCCGACGAGGTAGCGGATGTGGTTGCTGCCATTGGTGGTCTCGGCCAGGCCCGCGCCGTAATCGCGCATCGGCGTGAGGATCACCTTCATCCGCGGCACCCCCGCCACGGGGCGCACGATGCGGATCCAGGCGACCGGGCGATACATCCGCCCCGATCGTTCGAAGCGCGGGCAGAAATCGGTGATCTCCACCGCGCTGCCGTCTTCCGCTTCCAGCCGCGTCACCAGCATGGCGGTGTTGCGGACATAGCGCTGCTCGGACTTCACCTGCCCTTCGAGGACGAAACGCCATACGCCGTTCTGGCGGTTGTCGCCGTTCAGCAGCGCACAGAACACCGGGTCTCCGTCCACCCGGGGGACGCAGCCCCACACCAGCCCCGCCCCTTCGTCGATCAATCCGCTGACCTGGCAATTGCCGACCGGCCAAAGTTCGAGACTGGAGGACGGGTCTATAGTTCGAGCCATTGGGAAACCTCGGTTGGAGAAGGCAAGCGATAACGCGCAAGGGTGCCCGCGCGATCCCCCACGATGATCCCGAAGCCCCCCAGATCGCGCGCGGCGAGGAAGCCGTCCTCGTCGGTGATGTCGTCCCCCACGAAGACCGGCATCGCGCCAGCGAACGCCCCTTCCCCCATGAAGGCATGCACCGCGCCTGCCTTGTCCGCCCCCTGGGGGGCCAGTTCCACCACGCATTTCCCCCGCTTGAGCTGCAGCGCGTTCTCGTCCGCGATCTCCCGTGCGAAGGCCAGAGCGGCGTCGGCCAGGGCAGGCGCGGTGCGATAATGCAGCGCGGCCCCATGGCTCTTGGCTTCGTATTCCAGCCCGCTCCTGGCGGCGAAGTCCTCGAATGCCTGCATCGCGGCCCGGGGGATCGGCGCGGGCGCCGGCCCGATCCGGGCGCCGTCGGCCCCGATCCGGTCGAGCCCGTGCGATCCCGCCAGGGCGATCCGCACCGGCCCCAGGTGCCGCTCGATATCCGCGACCGACCGCCCGCTGACCAGCGCGAGGCGACCTTCCATCCGCCGCGCCAGTGCTTCGAGCCGGGCCGGCAGATCGGGCGGAACCCGGATCGCATCCGGTGAAGGGGCGATATCGACCAGAGTCCCGTCGAAATCGAGGAAAAGGGCCACAGGGACGGACGCACCCAACTCGTCCAGCAGCGGCGGTATGCCCATGGCGACCGTTTCGACCATCGCCCCAAGCTTACCCCGTAGAGCGCGCGGGTCAACGCGGCCAAATGACGAAGGCTCTCGCCACCCGATTGCCGCGTCAGCTCCCGAGGCCGGATTGCCGAGATGGCGCCGGACCCAGGAAAGGACGGATCGATCGCGAAAGCGCGCAACAGGATCGGCAGGGCCCGACCACCGCTCGCGCCGCCAATTCATCCCTGCCTCTTGCTCTCAAGCTTCTTCATGCGGACATCGATTTCCTCGATCCTGGTCTCGATCCGATCCTCGACCGCCAATATCTGCTTTTTCCGGCGGATCGCGGAAATGTCGTTGAACATTCGGCCATCACGGTGCCGATCAAAGTCGAACGCCTGCTCGATCTTACCGGCCCTCCGGTTCGTTCAACACGCAGCGCCCTGGCACGATCGGGGCAATTATTCGGCGTATCAGACATTCGCGGGGCATGCGCGACGGATCAATGCGCAAGCTCTGCGCGCCCTGGGTCGCGTCCAGTCCCGGTCCAGCCCGCGCGGGCGGTTGCTTCGAAAGGCCTGGGGTTCTCAAACAGGCAAAAGGAATTTCTTGCTCGGATGAGCGCAGTTTTCCCCGCGTCGCCATGCTTGGCCGAAGATAAGCAGCTCATCTCGAGCACAAGAACCGGGAGAACTTTCATGAGAACCCCCTCCACTTCGGTCCGTGGCCGAAAGTCCCTTCTGTGCGTGGGGACCGCGGCGCTCGCAATGACCGGCACTGCCGCGAACGCGCAGGACAACGCCGGGGATACTGCCGCATGGGCGAACGAAGCGATAGTCGTGACCGCACAGTTTCGCGAACAGAACGTGCAGGACACCCCACTGGCGATCACGGCCGTCAGCGCCGACATGCTCGAGGCCCGCAGCCAGACGGATATCGCGCAAGTCGCCAATCAGGCGCCTTCGGTGACGTTGAAGCCCCAGTCGAACATCTATGGGAACTCGCTCGCAGCGCAGATCCGCGGCGTCGGCCAGTTCGACTACAATCCTGCGGTTGAACCGGGCGTGGGCGTCTATGTCGACGACGTCTACTTCGCCACCCTACCCGGCTCGATCTTCGACCTGCTCGATCTCGACCGGGTGGAAATCCTGCGCGGGCCACAGGGCACGCTCGCGGGCCGCAATTCGATCGGCGGTGCGGTCAAGCTCTATTCGCAGCGCCCGACAGGCGACAATTCCGGCTATCTGCAGGGCACATATGGCAGCCGCAACCGGATCGATCTGCGCGGCGGGCTGGACGTAGGCCTGGCCGAAGGCGTTTCCTTCCGCCTTGCGGGTGTCGCCAAATGGCAGGAGGGCTATGTCGACCGCATCGATTACGGCTGCGCCAATCCGGGCGAAGGCGTGCCTGCGATAATGGGAAGCGAGACCGATTGCATCCTGGCGCGCGAAGGCGAAGTGAACACGCAGGCGTTCCGCGCCCAGTTGCGCCTCGAGCCGTCTCCCGATCTCGAGATCAACATCGCCGCCGACTATACGCATGAAGACCGCACGGTCGCCGGCGAAGTGCTGACGATCTCCGGCTATACCGGCGCGCTGGACATCAATCCGTTTCCGACCCCGGTGGCGCTGGACGACCGCTTTATCTGCGGACCGTTCTGCAACTATTCCACGTTCCACAACCTGGCGGACGGTTCCCGTCCGGACACCGCTGTGGAGGGACGCTTGCGCTACAACGGCTGGGGCGTTTCCGGCCACATCGCCTGGAAGCTTTCCGATGACGTCCAGCTCACGTCGATCACCGCCTACCGCGCTTACGCTTCCTATTTCCCGACCGATGCCGACCTGTCACCCCTGGCCCATTCGCTGGGCGTCACCGATCTGGATTTCTGGTCGATCAGCCAGGAACTCAGGCTCTCCGGCCGGGTCGGGAACATCCTCGACTGGACCGTGGGCGGTTTCTACATGGACCAGAAATCGACCGCCTATTCCTTCCAGGATTTGCGGTATTCGCCGCTGCCGGCCTTCCAGCAGAACGATCCGGTCAATGCGAACACGATCGCCGCCTTCGCGAATGTCGAATTTCACGCGACCGATCGGCTGACCCTGATCGGCGGCCTGCGCTATACCGAAGAGCATAAGGATTACACCTTCGTTCGTCTCCTGCCGAACGGGGACGTGCAGAACCCTGCGATCCACGGCCGGGTCGGCACCTATGACCACAACCGCTTCGATTATCGCGCGGCGCTGCAATATGAGATTACGCCTGATTTCATGGCCTACGCCCAGTTCGCGACCGGCTTCAAGGGCGGCGGGGTCAACCCGCGCCCGTTCAATACAGAGCAGGTCCGGCCTTTCAATCCGGAGACCCTGAAATCCTATGAGATCGGCTTCAAGAGCGATTTCCTGGACCGCCGGCTGAGATTGAATGTCGCGGCCTTCCATGCCGAATATGACGACATCCAGCTCACTCTATCCACCTGCCCGCAATTCGGCGGTCCCGGCCCCTGTGCGCTCGTGACCAATGCCGGCGACGGCACGATCCAGGGCATCGAGGTCGAGACCACGATCAGGCCGGTCGAAGGCCTCTCTATCGACGGCTCGCTCAGCTATCTCGACTTCAAGTACGACACGATCAATCCGCAGGCCGGCGGTCCGCTGCTTCCCAACGGCCCGCAGCTCACGGACCGCCCGCCTTACGTTCCGGAATGGAAATGGAGCTTCGGCGTGCAGTACGAAATCCCGCTGGGCAACGGTGATACGATCACGCCCCGTTTCGATGCGGCCTATCAGGGCGACATCTATGCGAACGCCGCCAACCGGGCCTCCAACCTGATCGAGGATTATGTGCTGGCGAATGCCCGGCTGACTTATCGCACCGAGGACAGGGGCTTGGAAGTGGCGCTGGAAGTCACCAATCTGTTCGACCAATACTACTTCCTGACCAACCGCGACCAGACGCTTGGCACCGGCGCGATCTCAAGCTCGCAACCGGGCAGGCCGCGCGAATGGGCCGTCAGCGTCAAGAAGCGTTTCTGAACGCCTCATCTCAAGCCCTTGGCGATCAGTGAAATTCGGTTTCGCCGGCCATGCCTTCGCCGCATTGCCGGCGAAATTCGCTGGGGGTCGTTCCGAACCGGTGCCTGAAGGACCGGCTGAAATGAGCGGAGCTGCTGAAGCCGAATTCATAGGCCAGTTCGGTCAGCGTCAGGTTCTGGCTGTTCGGCGCCATCAGCTCCCGGCGACAGCGATCCAGCCGTTGCGACCAGATCATCCGGCTGACCGATTCCTGCCCTTCGAAGATCTTGTGGATGTAGCGCGCCGAGCATCCCATCGCCCTCGCCACGCTTTCGACCGACAGATCGGGATCGCACAGGTGATGGCGGATGTAATCGCGCACGCGCTGCTCCACGACCTCGCGATTGGTCGACCGATCGCGCTCGGACGCCACCTCGTTGATGGCGATGCGGAACATTTCGAGCATGGACAGCCCGAGCTCCTGCTCGGTAGGCTCACTGGTGTCGTCGAGGTCCTCGATCGAGAGCCTCAGGCATTCGAACAGCAGCTTGCTTACCCGCCCGTTCATCGTGAACGGCCCGCGGAGCGTCTTCGCCAGGCGGTAATCCCGCTGGGAAAGAACCGAACGCGGCAATTGCAGGGAAAGCTGGCTGGCCTCGCACGCATTGCTGATCGCATGCGGACGCGATCCCTCGATCACCAGCCATTCGCCTGCCCGCAGCGTGCGCTGGATGCCGTCTTGCTCCACCACGCTTTCCCCGCTGCGCTGATACCGCAGGCGAAGAAAGCTCTCCTGCTCCGGGGGAGCGCGGTGATCGCGCACCAAGCGTACATGGTGTGGTGCGGCCCAGAGACCGAAAATGAGCAGACGCCCGAGCCGGCGGGTCGAAGCTTGCGCTTCGAACACATCGCCCAGCGGCGTCGCCTGAATCTTGCCGATCTCCCGCGAGCCGGAATTCCAGAAATAAATCCGCTCGGACGCTGCAATACCCGCCGTGGAAACGGTGTGAACCCGGCCCATAGCCCTTCTCCCGTTGCGGCGTCTTTTCGCGCCGTCACCAAGGACATTATGCTCCGCAAATGGTTTCAGGTCAAATTGAGAGCCACATCATCATGCGCAGTATTCACAGATAATATCATGATTTGACTATGAATTCTGCCAGTTCACCAATCGAATTGCATTCTTCGATCCGACCGATGCGGTCAATCAGTTCCTGCGCATAGCGATCGTCCCCCCGGCCGCCGAACTTCAGTTGCGCGCGGAACTTGTCCTGCACTTCCTCGTCGGTCGAGGCTCGTACCGAAGGATGGCGGCTCAACTTCACGGTCTCCTGCTCGACCTCCGTGCCATTCTTCATCCTCGCCGCGATCCGGCAGCGCCCTCCGGCACCGGCCCAGCCGCCATCGACATCGAGCGGCAGAAGATCGATCTTCTGCGTCAGCGCCAGGAGAGCGGGATCGCGTAATCTTTCCTCTTCATAATGGGCTTGTGCAGTGATGCCGTCGAGAAGCACGTTGGCGACCTGGAAACGATAGCTGAAGATCGCGTCGCAATGCGGGAAGCGCCTGGGTTCATAGGGTTTGATACAGAAATTGGTGAGCAGTTGCGGCGCGAGGCTCACGGTGACGCGCTCAATGCCGTCGGCGGAGAAGCCGGGCGCCCCGCGCAAGGCCAGTGCGCATTCGATGGCCGAATGGGTCGCCGCGCAGGCCGGATATGGTTTGAAATACTCCTCCGCATAATAGGCGGAGCCCAGATCATTCGTCAGGATCTCCGGTTCCTTGCAGCCTGATGTGAACTGGCTGTAGAAGCCGTTGGGCGAGAGCAACGCATCGGTAAGGCCCGTCCAGCCGGCAGCAACCAGATCGGCGCACAGGACGCCGTGCCGGGCAGCCATTCCCTGCGGAAGCTTGAAATCCGTGGAGCCGTCCCAAGCCGCCTGGACCGTCCCTCCGGCCAGGTTGACGATCATGCCCATGGCATCGGCGATGCCTCGCTCGTCCAATCCCATCAGCTTGGCAGCTATGGCGGCCGCGCCAAGGCTCGAATGGACCGACGCCGCATCCCAGCCATTGCCGAAATCGAAGCCTGCAGCCCCCATCACCCGGGCCACGAGATCGTCGCCCAGCGTCAATGCGGTCAGGAATTCCTTGCCTGACCGCCCTTCCCGCTCGGCCACCGCAAAGGCTGTCATCACGGTTGTCGGCGATGTGTGGGAAGGGATTATCCTGCCGGCGACGACCGTGGTCATCACCTCGTAATCATAGGAACGGGAAGTGATCGCGTTCACCATCGCCGCATCGGCGGCCGACATCTTGCCACCCTGGCCCAGCAAGGTTGCTTGTTCCGTCTGCCCTTGCCGGCGAAGCACACCGACAAGTGCGTCGTTGGCCTGCGCCCTGGTGCCGCCAATGACGCAACCGACCAGATCGAGGACACGCCGCTTGGTCGCCCTGGCGGCCGCATCCGGAATATCTTCGAACCGGGTGCGCGCGAGATGCGCCGCGATTGTTCGAATGGGGTCATCCACATCAGTGGGCTTGGGGGCGGTGAGTGTCTGGGCCATCGTTCTCTCCATTCCGAGTCAGGCGGTTGCGGTCGGGGCGAACTGCCTTGCGTGCTCGGCATCGCGTGTGAAGAAGCGCGCGCCGACAAGGAAGCACAGGCCCGCCGCGGTGCTGCACGCCGGCATCACGATCAGCATCGAATAACGGATCGCCTCGTCGCCGAAATTCGGGATCAGTGCGTCCGTTCCCATGCCTACGAAAAGCGGGCCGAAGGTCTGGCCCATCAGGTTCACGGACAACAGGAAGATAGCCGAGGCGAGCGTCCTCATCCTGATCCGCGCGAGGGCGAGGCAGGCCGCGTAGAGCGCAGGCATGCACAGCCCACCGAACAGGGACTGGAGACTGAGGCCTACCAGCGAAGCCCACGGGGTGGGCGCCAGGAGGAACAGGATCTCGGCCGGGGCGGCAAGAAGCGATCCTATCGCGGGAACCAGCAGGCTCCACCGCTCGTCCCGGTGGCCCAGCCGCTGGGCGATGATCGCCCCCAGGATGCCGCTGCCCGCCCCGATGATTCCCCGGATCGGCCCCACCGTCAGGCCGATCTCCGTCAATGTCAGATCGTGGACGCGCACGATGAACGTCACCGCCCAGGTGAAATTGATGGCGGTGACGATACCCACGAATGCACCACCCGCCAGGACCAACAGGTAGGACCGTTGGTGCGCAAGGAAGCCGACAGCCTCCTTGAAGGTCGCCTGCCGGAGGTCGGTTCCCCTGGGCTCGGTCGCGCCGCGCTCCGGTTCCCGCACCGTGAACCAGAACAGAAGGGCAAGGATCACGCCCGGGATGCCAGCCGCGTAGAAGGCGGTCCGCCAGCCGAAATGATCGCCGAGATAGCCGGCTGCGGGGGTGAAGATCAGGCCTGCAATCACCGATCCCGCCGAAACGATCGCCAAGGCAAGCGGCCGGCGGTGGCGACTGAAGATGTCGGAGACCATGGATTGCGAAGGAGGAACGCCACCCGCCTCGCCCGCGCCCTGGAGGAAGCGCAGGACAAGCAGGTGCCATACGTTGGCGGCGGCGCCCATCGCCACCGTCATAAGGCTCCAAAAGCCGAAGGAGACGGCGATGATCGTGCGCCGGCTCTTCAAGTCGGCAAGCCGCGCGATCGGAACACCGGCCAGCGAATAGAACAGGATGAAGGCCAGGCCCGAGATCAGCGCCAGCAACGTGTCGGACAGCTCGAAATCCTCCTTCATCAGCGGAAGGAGCAGACCGATCAGGTTGCGGTCGAAAAAATTGAACGAATAGATCAGGCTCAGGAAGCCGAGCGTGTAGAGGGAGCGCGGCGTCCAGTCGCGATGGTCCGACTGCAGCGCGTGATCCTGGCGTTCGCGTGCCATGGCCAACCTGCCGCCTCAGCGCCGGCCGGGAGTGGTCCAGGGCGACACCGTGTAATAGGGCGCCTGGTAGAAATCGGCGACGACCGCCGCGATCCTGTCTTCGCGTATCGCGAACATCTCCAGAAAGCCCCAGCTCTGGGGCTCCTGGAATACGGATTTCGTCTTCGTGCCATCGGTAAGGCAATATTCGTCCAGCACACCCTTGTGATCGATGAAGCCGCGCGCCATCGCTACCTGGCGCTCCTCATCGATCACCACCATCTCGCGCCGCACGCGATCGTTGAATGCATAGCGGCCGGAGCGAAAACCGCCGAGGATATCGGTGAAGAGCAGCCCGTTCTCACGGCGGGTGGCGTAATCGTGGAAGCTGGTCCCGCGGATTTCCCCGTCGTTCCGCTGAAGCGTATCGAAATAGCCGTTGGCGTGCTCGATCAGCCGTTCGCGCTGAACGCGTTCCGCATGTGGGACGGTCCGGTCGATCAGCGGCTCGTGCACATATTCGTCCACTTCCCCGATCGGCGTCGGCGGACTGCTGAGATTGCGGCGGGTGGATATGATATGCTCGGCTTCGGTGATCCTGCCTCCTTCGATCCGCAGGCGGACAGCCAGAAAGCCCTGGATCTCCCGCTGGCGGATCGCCGTGAATATCCCCACCGTGCCTAGCGTGGTATCCGACAGGGTAAGGGCCGGCCCCACCTCCTCCGTCACCGTGTCCCAGGTCCCATCCGGGAACGGCATTTCCACGTTGTTCTCGGAGAAGCGCACCCGTTCCGCGAAAGGCGCAAACGAAGGATCATGCGCGCGGTAGGCGGCACGATAGGCATCCGCCGCCTCTTCGAGGAAAGCCTTGTCGAACTGGTCCATGGTTTCTTCTCCCTTCAGCCGCCGTCCACCGAAGGCAACGGCCCGTCGAACTGCTCCGCATCGTACCAATAGCCGTGCACCTGCGGCCCGGCCCGGAACGGCAGGTGGACGCGGGCGAGATCGCCCTCCGCCAGCCGCTGGGCATCCGCGATGATCAGTTCGGTCCGCCCTTCGGCCAGGTTCGTCGCCGTTCCGATCAGATAGCCCTCGCCCTCGGCCGTGCCGCCCCGGCGCGGCACAAAACTGCATTCCTGCAGCGAATGGGCCTCACCCGCAAAATAGCGGTCGACCGCACCCGTATGCAGGTCGAAACGGCCGTAGGTATTCGACAGGGGCCGGCCCCGCCCTCCGGAAAACCGCGAGTCACTGGGCCGGTCGGGGTCTGCGAAATTGGTGAACGCATAGCGCTGCGGCAAGGTCATGTAGCGGTGATCGATCTTGCCCAGATCCCCGATGATCGTCGGGAAAAGAATTTCCTCCTCCCAGCTTTCACCCGGCCTGTCGAGATCGAAGGTCAGCCTGCGCACATAAGCGACGGCGCGCTTCGGATCCCACGCGGAACCATCGACATTGGGAAAGAAGGGGAAGAAATTGGAATCGTAGAACGGCGCATGCAGGATCACCTTGTTGCCTTCGCTATAGGCATTGAAGGTGTGCATCATGCAGCGCTCCGGCCCCTTGAACCAGCGCATGTCCGACGCATCGCCATCCCTGCGCATGATGCCGATCATGCTGGGCCGCGCACTGTCCCAGCCCCAGTGGATCCGGCCTTCCTTCAAGCGCTCGAGGCTGGTGGTGTAGCAGGCGAAGGGAACGACGACATGGTCCTGCGTGACTGCGAAATCGTGAATTATCGAGACATAGGGGACCTTGAACCGAACCTCGCGCTTCACCTTCCCCGCCCTGTCGATGAAATACAGGAACACTTCCTCGCTCGCCAGGCCGGTGGCCTCGTAGCCGAACGCGATCATCTCCCCCGAGACCGGATCGATCTTCGGATGGGCGGTGAAGGTGCGGCTGCGGTACTCCCCACCGAAATCGTACGGCCCGATTGTCTCCAACGTGAGTGGATCGATCTGGTAGGGGAGCGAATCCTCCTTCAGCGTGAAGAGCTTTCCGGCGTGGACCAGAGGGGCGGTGTTCGAAACCGTCGCATCCAGATCGCGCACCTGCGGCTCGCTGGTGAACGGATTGCGATAATAGCCGAACTGTTGATGCCCCGCCTTGAGGTTCGACAGGAAACGCGGAGTGCGGACGAAACGGCCGCGATAGGAAACCCGGCCATCCCTGATCCGGAATGCGCTGATATAGCCGTCGGCATGCAGGATCGCATCATCCGCGAATTTGGGCGGATAGTACCATTCGCCGCCCACCCGCACGAACATGCCGTCGATATCGGCGGGGACGGAACCTTCAATTTCGCAATCAAGCAGCTCTGCATCGAAACGCTGCGCATCATGGCCATGTCCGGTTTCCGGCCTGGCAAGCGGGGATACCATCAAAAAATTCCTTATCCGCACCGCGAACAGCGCAATCACCGGCCGGGCGGCGACCATTGCCGCCTGATGGGGCTCTTGCCTGCCAGGCTATGCTCCCGAAGGCCCCCACGCTTTCTCGAACAGGAATATCGGCATGCCCTGCCGCGAACGCGCCCACCGGAAAGCTCAGGCCGACAGGAATCCGGCAAGCACCCCGCGCAATTGCGCAGACGGATCCTCCTCGACCCGGCAATGCCGGTCGAAGACCATCACCGGCCGGCTCTGCAACTCGTATCGTGGCCAGTCGGGCATACCGGGCAGATCCATCGCCGGATTGCCCGTGGTCGCGAACTGCACCCACGCGGAACTCATCTTCCGGGCCAGATCGAGCGGCGCGGCGCCTTCCCCCAGCAGCGCCCGCGCCTTTTCCACCTGATCGAACAGCAGATTGCCTTCCAGCGTATGGAGCGCGCCGAGCTTCCCGTCGAGCGCCGGGCTGCGGTAATCGAGCCGATAGACGTAGGTATCCGCGCCGCCGGCCAGGACGCGCCGCTCCGCTTGTGCAAGGACAGGCAGCATAACGGAATAATCCGTATGGGCCTGGATCCAGACTTCGCTGGGTGTCGCCTGCGGAAAGGCGGCCTTGTAGAGCGAGGCGATCTCCGCCGCACGATCGCCGAATACGGCATCCATTCGCTCCATCAGCCCGTGTTCATCGAGGGTGAAACCCGATGGGTCGTTGCCCATGAAAAACGTCATTTCCTGCGCATTCCAGCCCAGGATCATCGGTATCGTCCGCGTCGAGGGCGCAGCATCCGGCGCGAACGGGAAACGCGGCAGCAAGTCGGGATCAAGGACCGGCGCGAAGCAGGGAAGATCGATAAAGCGTTTCGGCGGCATTTCCGTCGCGACCTTGTGATAGCCCGCCAGCAACTGCTCCATCGGCATGCGCCGCAATGCGCCGACATCCCCATGCGCAAGGCCCAGCACGCGAAAGAGAGCCGTGGTCGCTTCGCGCGCTCGATCCGGCTCCATGAAGCGAAGGCCGGGCCCGCTTTGCGCGGCTGCACGATGGAACAGGCCCTGGGCCGCCGGGCTGCCCATCAGGAAGGCGGTCTTCATGCCTCCACCCGAAGTGCCGAATACCATCACACGGTCGGGATCGCCGCCAAACTCCTCGATATTCTCGCGAATCCAACGCAAAGCAGCGATGATGTCGAGCATGCCGGCATTGCCCGACGCAGCGAATTCCTCGCCGAAATCGCGCAGGCAGCAGAAGCCGAAGACGTTCAGCCGATGATTGAGGGAGACCACCACGGCGTCCCCGCGACTTGCAAGAGCCGCTCCGTCCACGCCCGCGCCGGTCCCGCCATAGAAGAATCCGCCATGCAGCCAGACCATCACCGGGCGCTTGCCGCCGTCGCGCAGGGCGGAGGTCCAGATGTTGAGATACTGGCAATCCTCGTCCTCAGGCAGGGGCGGCGGAGGCGGGGGCACGCCTTCCGGGCGCAGGATCTGCGCAAGGATCACATAAGGCGGACCGGGCGGGGGATTGGCGTTGGTCTGCGGCGCATTGGCGCCGAACTGCGTGGCGGAACGCAGGCCGGCCCACTCCTCCGGCGGCTCGGGCGGCATGAAACGCTGCGCCTGGGCGTAACGCACGCCCTTGAACACAAGCGCGCTCTCCGCAACCGTCCCTTCCAGGCGCCCCTGGGCGGTGTTCGCAACAGGATTGGAAGACATGCCATGCAACGACATACGGGTCTTTCCTAAGCGCATTCGAAGCCGTGAAGCAGGCAACGGGCCGTCGAAAGGGGCTTCGTTCCGGCCAACCTTACCGCTTGGCGAAGCGCCCGGCTTGATCCAATGCGAAAGCGCGCGTGTCTGGCCGTGAAGGCGCGGAGCATGGGCATGGCCCATCCGGCCGTGCGATGCCTGAGCGCCCTGCGGCCGCCATCCGAGCAGACGGCCGGCCAGGCGCCGGCCCCGTGAGGGTGCAAATCGACATCGATGGCTGCAGCGGGTCGCAACGGGACATGGGCGACCCTGTTGATCCGAATGGACCGCCGGTGGAAACTGAAGGTGGGAGGAGGGACTCGAATTAATCAGCTGAATTAACTGATTTTATGTTGGATTATCCGATTCTATCTTCTCCAAGGCCCCCAAAAAGGCCCTGAAAATTCTGGCCTGAAAAATCACTGGAACCGAGTGCGCACGAGCCTTTCAACAATCTAAGGTGCCTGTGCTTCCGACGCCATGACGGATAGTAATGCCATAACGCTCCCGCCAACGAAGTTGCCCCTTAGTCGCGAGGTACCGGAAGCCCTTGGGCCGTTCCAAAATTGAATGCCCGTGATTTAATTTGATCCTCTAGCTGCTTGATTCTCTGCCGATATCCGGCGCGACAATCGTTTCCAGCCGAACCCTTCGGACACCCTTCCATTTCGCGCGCAAGTGCCCTGATTTCGCGGCCTCTGGTCTGCATCCAGCTCGATAAGTCACCGGCAGCGGAAATGTTCTCAGAGGTGAAGGCGGTGACGAGCGGATAACGGCTGGCATCAACGCGATGCTCGGTGCGACGCAGGCTGTTCAAGTGGATCGATAGCCAGTTCAGCGGATTGCTTTCTTCCGCCAAGGCGAAATCGAAGAAGGCATGGCGAACGGTTCGATTCGTGCCGCTGCGCCGGTCCTCCATAACCCCGACGCCGGGGCCAAGAAAGGGCATATGGGTGGCCACGGTGGACCGGCCGGGATCAAGCCAGAAGGTAATGTTGGCTTGGCCTCCACGGTCCTGGATCAGATAGCCATGAACATGTTCGAAACCATGCGTGCCATCGACATCGACCGGCGCATTGTCCTGATCCGTCAACCGCACGGAGTTGAAATAGAGCTGTGCCTGCTCGCGGCTGAGCACGGCCGCCGCCAGCGGAGAATGGGCCGCGCCCATCTGCATACACCCTTCGCCGTAATCTGGATGCACGCCACAGATCATCAACTCACCATGCCGGAAAACTGCTTGATGGATTTGCAGGCCGGGAATGTCGGGCATCCCAAGTGCCCAGAGCGCGGTGTGCGGGTTGGCCAATGCCATCGAGCCGTCGCGCGAATTGACATAGACGGTAGCGGGACCGGAAGCCCGGTCGCTGTCAATCTCGACTTGCATCTCCAGGTCAAAGACAAAATGCCCGGTCCCGCTCCCCGGATTGGCCGGAAAGCTGCTATCTGGCCCGGCCGCCACTGCGACCGCCTGCCAATTCAGCGCGGCAGCGCAGACGAGGGCGGCGGAAAGCAGGTGCCGCACAGATGTCCATATTGGCTTTCGCTTTGCCATGGCGACCTGCTCAGAAGCCGATGGCCACGCCCGCGCGGCCGCCGCTCGATCCCTTGACGGTCGAACCGACGAAACCGCCCGTCACATACACCTTCGGAGCAACCCTCGCCGCAACCGTGCCGGAAAAGCCCTGCTCCCCTCGGTAGGTGGCGAGGTTGAAGTTCACCGAAACGGTGCTGCCGGGCACGATCATCGTGCCTCCCATCGCCATTGCGGCGGCGATGCCGCCATTATGACGCCGGTCGAGTTCCGAAAGACCCCGCTCTAGCGCCCCAACCCGGCCGTCGAGGGCGCCAACTTCGTCTTCCAGCGTGCCGACCCGACCGCTTAGCGCATTAACTTGGTCGCCCACGAGCGCGGTTATATCGGTTTCGATAGTGGTGACGCGGCCGTCGAGTGACGCGACGCTAGCAGAGTTTGCCGCAACACCGGCGGCGTTATCCGCGATATCGTCCTCATTGGTCGTCACGCGTCCGTCGAGCGATGCGATATCCGCCGTATTAGTGGCAATGTCTGTCGCGTTTGTGGCGACATCGCTTTCGGTCGCCGTCAATCTTCCGTCCAGTGTTGTCACGCCGACTTCTACAGTATCCACGCGCCCTTCAAGAGCGGTGAGATCGCCGGCGCTCGCTATCGCGGCCGAGCCAAGAGTGCCGTTCGCATCAACCGTAACCGCCTGCACAGGCCCCAATTGCGCAGCGGTGGAGGCCGCGATGTCGCCGATGGCCACCGAACTGCCCGCCCCGCCCAGCATCACCTGGCGATCGGCGGTGGTTGTCGCGCCAGAGCCGAGCGCGGTGGAATTGACCCCGCCGGCGGAGGCGCTGTTACCGAAAGCGCTGGAACCGGCGGCGGTGGCAGATGCCCCGCTTCCCACGGCGCTGGCATAGGTGCTGCTCGCCGTGCTGTCATTGCCGAGCGCAATTGCACCTTCGCCGGTTGCTTGCGCGCCCAGAGAGTCGCCGTCCGCATCGCCGCCGATGGCAACGGCATAGTCCGCGCTGGCGGTGGCATAAGTGCCCTGCGCGATGCTGTCAGTGCCGGTGGCCGATGCAAACGTTCCGACTGCGGTCGAGGACAGCCCGCTGGCGGATGCGGTGGAGCCGAATGCGGAAGAAAACGCTCCGGCGGCATTTGCATCGACGCCGATGGCAACCGCTCCAACATCGGTCGCGGAGGCGCGAGGCCCCATGGCCATGGACACGTCGCCCAAGGCCGTGCTGTCCGCCCCGAGCGCAATCGCCTGACTGCCGGTCGCCTGTGCACCGATTGCATTGCCGTCATGATCGCTGCCGATGGCGATGGCGGCGCTACCCTCGGCAACGGCGGCGGTGCCTTGCGCAAAACTGTCGGCACCGGTTGCCAACGCCCCCAAGCCGAACGCGCTGGAATTCGTTCCGGACGCCGTCGACGCGGCACCCAGAGCTACCGCCTTTTGACCTGCATAGGATGAGCGTCCCACAGCAACTGCATCTGTTCCCACCGTTTCCGAATATACGCCCACCGCAACCGAACTATGGCCGGCGGCACTCGTATCGGCGCCAAGCGCAACCGAGGCGGCTCCGGCGGCGTTGGCCCCACTGCCGCAGGCCAACCTCGTGCTGTCTCCGTCAGAATTAGCACCCAGATCGGTATCGCTCGAATCGGAGACACCGTTATTATTCGTATCAAGCAAACAATCGTCGGCTCGTGCTTCCTGCGGCACAGTGAGGGCAGCGAAGCCGGCGGCCCCGGCAAGCAACATGGCAGCGAAAGCAGATTTCGAAACGACACGGCTCATTGTATTTCCCCTTTTGTAAGGTGCGCGCGGCAACCAGCCGGGCGTGATCTTCTTGCCTGAGCGCCCCCGGCGCACGGGCAGGGTTACTGTTTCACCAGTTCCACCCGGCGGTTCTGCGCGCGACCCTCTTCGGTGGCGTTGCTGGCGACAGGCACGCTGCTGCCTACCCCTTGGGCCGTCAGCCGCGAGGCCGCCACGCCACGCGCCACGAGCGCACCTCGCACCGCCTCGGCCCGCTGCTGTGAGAGGGTCATGTTGGTGGCCGCACTGCCCGTGTTATCGGTATGGCCGACCACCAGCAGCGTCAGCGACGGCTGCTGCCGCATCAGTAGTGCAGCCTGATCGAGCGCGGGGTTGGATTCGGCGGTCAGCGTGGCGCGGCCGGTATCGAAATAGAGACCGTCAAGCGTTACCTTGCCGCTCTGCTCCAGCCCGGAAGCCAGGCCTTCGGCGGTGACGCCGACCATTCCGGTATCCATGCTGGCGGCTTCCAGCACATGCACATAGGTGCGGGACGGATTGAGGCCGACAGAGACATAGGCCACGCCATCGCCATAGCGCATTCTGCCGGTGAAATAGCGCACGTCCCCGGCGATGCCGAGATTCATGCCATTGATCTCGCCCCATTGCGGACTGCCCGCCGTAACCGAACCGGTGCTGCCGCACTTGTCGCGCGTGGAGCATTCGTAATCGACCTGGAAGCCCTTAGCCGTCAGGGCGTCGCGATAATTGCGGATCAGCTCGAAAGTAGAGCGCCCGCCCGGGTTGTCGTAGGTCAGCCGGGTGAGTTTGCCTTCCAGCCGTTCTGTGATGTTCGCCCTGTTCTTCCAACCGACGATGCGCTGATATTCGTTATAGGCGTCGAATTTGCGGTCTATGCGCCGAGAACCCTGGTAGGGAACGATCAGCGGATGATCGCCTCCGGCATCGGCTGAACCGCCGCTGCCGCCATTCGCATTGTCATATTCTACATCATCGCCGCGCCGGGCGGCATCGCGTGCACACCGTTCATCACCGAGCGCACAGCGGACAACGCGGCGCGTTTCGCGGTCGGCCTTGCTCTGGACTTCGCCCTTCACTGCGCGCTCGACCGTCCGACCGAGTATTCGTCCGAAATCTTGCGCTGCTGCTTGTTCGGGAACCACGGCCAGGCCCAGCAGGAACAAGCCCAGCAGATATGCTCGTGTTAGCGAGCAATTCATGAGTGGAGGATTGCAAGTCTTTCTCGGCTTTCGCAGCAACGCGAATGCCTGCTTTATCCGATCGGTCATCATTGTTCCTCTCGCGGCTCAGGTCAGGAGAGGACGCACACGACCATAGGAACTGTTTCACACGCCCCCTCAGACTTTCCTTACGGAGGATGGATTAGGTGAAAACGGCCTCTATGGCTTGGCTTGAGCGGAACCGCCAACTCGGACTGAGCGGCACTGCTCCAAGACTTGGATTTACCAGTGCTGTTTGGTGCTGCGCTCAAACATCAGCCCGCGCACCTCAGAAGGCGTCATGCCGAACCGCCGGCGGAAAGCGCGGTTGAACCAGGACAAATCGTTGAAGCCGCATTCATAGGCGATGGTGCTGATGGCATCGCAGAGCGTATTGGGGTTCACAAGCCGCCGCCAAACAACGAGCAAGCGGCGGTCCGTGACGAAGTCGGCGAAGGTCATTTGCCGGTCCGCAAACAAGGCGCGCAGGTAACGCGCCGAAATCCCGTGTCGCGCTGCGATCCAGATGGTGGACAAATCGGGATCGAGCAAATGGGCTTCGATATCCGCTTGAATCGCTTGCAACCTCGCCGCACGAACACCCCTGCGGTGGGCGACATCCGCAGCATCACCGGTAGCGCCCAACGACAATGCGACAAGTGGCCTGCTGCCGGTTTGGTGGACACCGAGATAGGGTGTTTCCACCTATCGGAGGTCCACAATGCAAAGAAGGAAGTTCAGCCGCGAGTTCAAGCTTGAGGCGGTGAGGATGGTCCGCGA
>Ga0164243_10004988_pt1 | contig 20452 bp, 20 predicted proteins | sample OricompcompostOP_FD_108781 | JGI IMG/M metagenome (GOLD analysis project Ga0164243, IMG submission 108781) | Organic Plus compost microbial communities from Emeryville, California, USA - Original compost - Organic plus compost (OP) | ecosystem: Engineered > Solid waste > Mixed feedstock >...
GTCACGGCCGGTGGAACAGGCCTGCGGCGTGGTCCCGGGCCGCCTCCTCCTTCTTCACGTAGTGCACCTTCTTGCCGGTGGCGTTGAACGGGATCCCGTCCGCCGCCACGAAGCGGTACAGGCGCGGGCGCTTGTACCGGGCGAGCAGCGGGTGCCGCGCCAGGAACTCGTCCAGCTCGGCGACCGCTGCCGCGTCGTCGTCGGGAAGCCCGCCGGGGCGCCGCACGACGTACGCGGCGACGAGCTCGCCCCACTCCTCGTCAGGGACGCCCACGACGATCGAGTCCACGACCCCGGGGTGCTCACCGAGCGCGGCCTCCACCTGCACCGGGTGCACGTTCTCCCCGCCGGTGATGATCATGTCGTCCTTGCGGCCGACGATCGTCACGATCTCGTGCTCGTCCCAGGTGGCCAGGTCGCCGGGGTAGAACCAGCCGTCGCGGATCTTGGCCGCCTCCGCGTGCGGATCTCCCAGGTAGGAATACCCCGCCTTGACCGTGCGGGTGGCGAACTCGCCCACGGTGACGCCGTCCTTGGGCACCACGTCGCCCGGGTCGGCCAGGGCGTCGGTGGAGGTGCGCACGACGGCGACGTCGTCGTCGGTGGAGGCCCGGCCGGTGGACCCGGCCCCGTCGGGCAGGTCCTCGGGGCGCAGGAACGTGTTCCAGAACGTCTCGCTGGTGCCGTACCCGTTGAAGATCCGCGGTGTCAGCACCTGCTGGAAGCGCAGCGCGGCGGCGCGGTCCAGCGGGGCGCCCATGGTGACGACGCCCTTGAGCGTGCTCAGGTCGCGGGGCAGGGCCTCCTGGGAGTCGGCGAGCCGGAACAGAGTCGCCGGCGCGCCGACCAGGTAGGTGAGCTGTTCGCTCTCGACCAGGTCGAGGACGACCTCCGGGTCGAAGGCGCGCAGCGTCACCGACTGCGCACCGACGTAGAAGACGGGGTTCGGCCCGCCTGCGTACAGCCCGCCGCGGTGGAACAGCGGCGTCATGTTGAGGGTCTTGTCGTATGGGCTGAGCGGGAAGTGCATGATCACGTCGTGGGCCGACATGACGTCGACCAGCGAGGGCAGCGGCACCGGCTTGGGCATCCCGGTGGTTCCGGAGGTGTACAGCCGCGTGACCTCGTCGTACACCGTCGCGGGTGGCAGGCCCTCGGCGAGCTCGTCCAGCTCGGCGGCGGTGATCGGCTCGGCGCCGAGCAGCTCGTCGAAGCCGATCGAGCCGTCGAGCCGCGGGCCGTCCCCGACCGCGACGAGCAGCGGTGGCCGCACGCGCACGTAGCCGAGCGCCTCCTGGAGCACCGGCGTGCGGTCGGTGTCGTAGACGAGGGCGACGGGGCGGGCGTCGTCGATGAGGTACGACACCTCGCCGGCGGCGAGCCGGTAGTTCGTCGGTGAGAAGATCCCGCGCAGCGTGTGGGCCGCCGGGTAGAGCAGGGCGAACTCGGGGCTGTTCGCCAGCTCCACCATGACGAGCCGGTGAGCGCCGACGCCCCGCCGGTACAGCCCGCCGGCGATCCGGGCGACCGCGTCCCCGAGCTCGGCGTAGGTCCAGGAGCGGCCGGTCGCCGGTTCGGACAGGGCGGTGCGGTCCGCGAAGCGGTGCACGTTGCGCTGCACGCCGGCGAGGTACGTGAAGTGCTGTTCGAAGAGGTTGCGGAAGGCGCTGGCGTCGTATCGACCGCTCTGGTCGAAGCGAGCGTCATGAGCGTCGAGTCGGGTCGTGTGGTCGATTCGAGGCACCGTTCATCTCCTGTGCACGTCGCCGCGGCGTGACGAGCCCGGAGCCCTGAGGGACGGACGGGCGCACCCGCCGATCTCTCGCATTCTGCGCTCGTGCGCAGCAGATGGGGACCGTTCGAGCAGATCCGGTGCGGGCGAGCGTCCGGTCCCGGGCCCGGGTCTCGTGATGCGGACGTCTCCCGGGCGTCGCACACTCGTCGTGCGTCCAGGAGCGGCGCGTCGACGGCCTCGAGGCCCTCCAGGACCCCGAGGCGCAGTGCCCGGAGGCACCCATGTCCGTGCAGAGCAGCACCGGCCAGGTCACGACCCGCCCGACCCGCTGGCCCCACCAGTGGATCGCCCTCGTCGTCGGGGTGGTGTATCTCGTGGTCGGCGTGGTCGGGTTCACCGTCACCGGCTTCGACGACTTCACCGCGCACGACCACTCGCAGACCTTGCTGGGCTTCGCCATCAACCCCTTGCACAACATCGTGCACGTGGTCGTCGGTCTGCTCGGCGTCCTGCTGTGGTGGACGTCGGCTGGGGCGCGGACCTACGGCTGGATCCTTTTCGTCGGCTACGGCGCGACGTTCGTCTACGGCTTGGTGGTGGCGGACGACTCGGACCTGAACGTGCTCAACATCAACGCGGCGGACAACGTCCTGCACATCGTGAGCGCCATCATCGGCCTCGTGATCGCCCTGTGGCCGCGGCGGTCCAGGGCGGACAGGTCGGTGCCCGGCAGGGTCTGAGCGCGGTCTGAGCCCGCGTGACCCCGGGGTTCCTCCGGAATCGGCGACGGCTCAGGGCGTGGCCGGGACGAGGTCGGCCGCGTGCAGCCGCGCGACGTCCTGGACCGGCGAGGCGCCGAACCGACGGCGGTAGTCCCGGCTGAACTGCGACGGGCTCTCGTAGCCGACGGCGTGCGCCACCCCGGCGACGTCCCGATGGTCGGCCAGCAGCCGGACGCGGGCCTCCTGCAGGCGCACCTGCTTCTGGAACTGGATCGGGCTCATCGAGGTCACTGCGTGGAAGCTGCGGTGGAAGGCCGAGGGGCTCATGTGCGTCATGCGGGCCAGGTCCTCCACCCGCACGCTCTCGGCGTAGCGCTCGCGCAGCCAGCGCACGGCGTGGCCGACGCGGCTCAGGCTGCTGTCCGCGAGGCCGAGCTGCCGGACGGCCTCGCCCCAGGGACCGCGGACGAGCAGCCAGAGGATCTCCCGCTCCACGAGCGGAGCCAGGACCGCGACGTCACGCGGCCGGTCGAGCAGGCGCACCAGCCGGGTGACCGCGTCGACGAGGTCGTCGGGTGCGTCGTCCACCAGGATCCCCGGGGGTGCCGCGGCGCCGCGCGCGCTGCGGGGCAGGCCGCCGGCCGCCGGGTGGAGCAGCAGCTCGGCGATGAGGGTCGGCTCGAGCGTGAGCGCGAAGCCGAGCGCCGGTGCCTGCCGGCTCGCCTCGATGAAGTGGCCCGTCGTGGGCAGGTCCACGGAGGTGAGCAGCACCTGGCCGGCGCGGTAGGTGTGCACCTGGTCGCCGAGGGCCAGCCGCTTGGCGCCCTGGGCCAGCAGCACGAACATCGTCCCGGTCGTGGAGACCTCCGGCGAGCCCACGCGGTCGATCGACGAGATGAACGCGCCCTCGGTGACCGAGCGCGTGCCTGCGCACGCGTGGCGCTCGATCAAGGCCCGCAGCTGCTCCAGCCCCATGCCGGCAGTCAACCAGTCCGTCGTGCCGGACACCACGCGGTTCCTATCCCTTTGAGCAGGATCGGGCAAGGATGCGCGACGATCTCTCTACGCCCGGTGGCGCTCTGACCGTTTGACTGACGACGTCGTACCGAAGCATGAGAGCGGAGAGGCGTCATGGAGATCGCGGTCGTCATCGGGGGCAGTGCGGGGATCGGGCAAGCGGCGGCTGTCGAGCTGGCGCGCCGGGGCTGGGGGGTGGTCGTCACCTACCGCCGGCACCCGGACGGAGCGGACGAGGTGCTCCGGGCGGTGAAGGAGCTCGGTGGCACCGCCGTCGCGCTGCCCCTCGACCTGGCTGACAGCGCGTCCTTCGGCGCCTTCGGCGACCGGGTGCGCGAGACGCTGGCCACGACATGGCAGAGCGACGTCTTCCACGGCCTGGTGAACAACGCCGGGATCGGCGAGATGGCGATGTTCCCCGACACGACCGAGGAGCAGTACGAGCGCCTGCACCGGGTCCTGCTCAAGGGACCGTTCTTCCTGACGCAGACGCTGCTGCCGATGCTCGCCGACGGCGGCGCCGTCGTGAGCACGACGAGCACGTCTACGCACGCCACGGGCACGACGCCGGGCTACTCGGTGTACGCGGCGATGAAGGGCGCGCTCGTCGTCCTGACCCGATACCTGGCGAAGGAGCTCAGCGTCCGCGGCATCCGGGTCAACTCGGTCTCGCCCGGGCCGACGCGCACCCGGCTGGGAGACGACGCGTTCGAGCGGTTCCCGGAGCTCGTGGCGCCGCAGGCGGCGCGCATCGCGCTCGGACGCATCGGGGAGCCGGACGACGTGGGAGCGGTCATCGCCTTCCTGCTGTCGCAGGACGCCCGTTGGATCACCGGGCAGGACGTCGAGGCTTCCGGAGGACACGACCTGTGAGCCGGCACCGGCCTACCGAGCGGGACCGGCGCGCTCGCGTTGCGGGCGCCGCCGCCCGGACCGACGATCGCGGGTATGGAGTTCACGCCCCGCACCGCGATCATCACCGGCTCCGAGTCTGGTATCGGACGCGCGACCGCCGTCGCGCTGGCCGCCCAGGGGCTGGACATCGGCATCACGTACCTCGAGGACCGGGAGCGGGCTGAGCGCACAGCGCAGGAGGTGCGGGCGCTGGGCAGCAGCGCCGTCGTCGAGCAGATCGACGTCGCGGACGTGCCCCGCTGCGCGGACGTGGTGGATGCGCTGGCCGACCAGCTGGGCGGTGTGGACGTCTTCGTCAACGACGCCGGGACGGGGGACGACGCGGGGTTGCTCGACCTGACCTGGGACCAGTGGCGGCACACCGTCATGACCGACCTCGACGGGCCGTTCGTGCTCATCCAGCGGGCCGCCCGCCGCATGGTGGAGACCGGCCACGGCGGCCGGATCATCGCCGTCACGAGCGTGCACGAGCACCAGCCCCGGGTGGGGTCGGCGGCCTACGACGCGGCCAAGCACGGCCTCGGCGGGCTGGTCAAGACGGCGGCGCTGGAGCTCGGGCGCTACGGGATCACCGCGAACGCCGTCGCGCCGGGGGAGATCGCCACCGCGATGACGGGCCACGAGGACGTCGACCCGCACACGATCCACCGGCCGGGCGTCCCGCTGGGCCGGCCCGGGGACGCCCGCGAGGTCGCGGCAACCATCGCCTTCCTCGCCTCGCCGGCCGCGAGCTACCTGACCGGCGCATCGGTCGTGGTGGACGGCGGGATGCTGCAGATGGGGCCGCAGGCCGGCTCGCACATCACCAGCGACGAGTGGAGGACGGTGTAGCGATGGCGGACCTGGCCAAGGACGTCGTCCACGACCTCGCCGACGACGGCGTCGTGAACGAGAGGCAGGAGACCGTCGAGCGCGTCGCCGAGGACGTGCGCGACGACGTGGAGCACGGCCGGGTCACCGGTGACACGGCCGTGGTGCTCGAGGAGCGGCTGGCGCGGGAGGGCGTCGAGCTGCGTCCGGAGTCCGTCGACTCGCTGGCCGAGGACATCGAGGAGGACGTCTCGCGGTAGCGGTGCGGTGACGGGTCGAGCAGCGGCCCGGGGGACGATCGGGTGGGGGCGTGATGACGCTCGACGAGGTCGCGGACCGGGTCTTCCGGGTGTCGCACGCCTACGTGAGCTGCTACGTGGTGCTCGACGGCCGCGACGTGCTGCTGGTCGACGCCGGTCTGCCCGCGGCCTGGCCGCTCGTCGGGCAGACGCTGCGGGAGCTGGGCCGTCGGCCGACCGACGCGGTCGGCCTGGCGCTGACGCACGCGCACTTCGACCACATCGGGTTCGCCGCCCGCGCGCAGGCCCGGCTCGGGATCCCGGTGTGGGGCGGCGGTGCCGACTTCTTCATCGCCGCGCACCCGTACCGTTACCTGCACGAACGGGCTCGTGCCCCCTATCCGTTGCGCCACCCCCGTGCGGCGGCGGTGCTCGGCGCGATGGCGTTGGCCGGGGCCTTGCACGTGCCCGGGGTGCGTGACCTCGTGCCGTACCGGCCAGGCCAGCGGCTCGACGCGCCGGGGGAGCCGCACGTGCTGGCGACGCCCGGGCACACCGCCGGCCACCATGCGCTGCACCTGGCGGACCGCGACGTGCTGCTCACCGGGGACAGCCTGGTGACCTTCGACCCGTACACCGGCGACGACGGCCCGCAGATCGTCGCCGGTGCGGCCACGGCGGACAGCGCGCAGGCGCTCGCATCGCTCGACGTGCTCGCGGCGACGGGCGCCGGGACCCTGCTGCCCGGTCACGGGCACCCCTGGGCGGACGGCGCTGAGCGGGCCGTGGCGCTGGCGAGGGAACGCGGGCCGCACTGAGGCGGCGGCACGACGGCACCGCTGCACGGCGGCACTGAGACGGTGGACGAGACCACGGAGGAGGACGGGCATGCGAGCGATGGTGTACCGGGGGCCGTACAAGATCCGCGTCGAGGACAAGCCGATGCCCCGCATCGAGCACCCGAACGACGCGATCGTGCGCGTCACCACGGCCGCGATCTGCGGGTCGGACCTGCACCTGTACCACGGCCTCATGCCGGACACGCGGGTGGGCAGCACGTTCGGGCACGAGTTCGTCGGCGTGGTGCACGAGGTCGGTCCCTCGGTGCAGAACCTCTCGGTGGGTGACCGCGTGATGGTGCCCTTCAACATCTACTGCGGCACGTGCTTCTTCTGCGCCCGAGGGCTCTACTCCAACTGCCACAACGTCAACCCGAACGCCACGGCGGTGGGTGGCATCTACGGGTACTCGCACACCACCGGCGGCTACGACGGAGGTCAGGCGGAGTACGTGCGGGTGCCGTTCGCGGACGTCGGTCCCACGCTCGTCCCGGACTGGATGGACGAGGAGGACGCGGTGCTGTGCACCGACGCGCTCGCGACCGGCTACTTCGGCGCTCAGCTCGCCGACGTCGTGGAGGGTGACGTCGTCGTCGTGCTCGGCGCGGGACCGGTCGGGCTGTTCGCCGCCCGGTCGGCGTGGCTCATGGGGGCGGGCCGGGTGATCGTCGTCGACCACCTGGCGGAGCGGCTCGCGAAGGCGCGCGAGTTCGCCTTCGCCGAGACGATCGACTTCACCGAGCACCGCGACGTCGTCGTGGAGCTGAAGCGCACCACCGGCGGCCTCGGGGCGGACCGGGTGATCGACGCGGTGGGAGCCGAGGCGGACGGGAACCTGCTGCAGCACGTCACTGCCGTGACGCTCAAGCTCCAGGGCGGCTCCCCGGTGGCGCTCAACTGGGCGATCGACGCCGTGCGCAAGGGCGGGACGGTCTCGGTGATGGGCGCCTACGGACCGATGTTCAGCGCCGTGAAGTTCGGGGACGCGATGAACAAGGGCCTCACGCTGCGGATGAACCAGGCCCCGGTCAAGCGCCAGTGGCCACGGCTCTTCGAGCACATCCGTAGCGGCTACCTCACGCCCAGCGACATCGTCACCCATCGGATCCCGTTGGAGCACATCGCCGAGGGGTACCACCTGTTCTCGTCGAAGCTCGACGGCTGCATCAAGCCGCTCGTCGTGCCGAGCGCCACCTGACTGGAGGACGACCATGCCGTACACCGCCGACAAGCCGCCGCTGCCGCAGACGCCCGACCAGCTCCGCGCGCGCATCCCCGGCTGGGGGGCCGATCTGGATCCCGCGGACCGTCCGTCGGTCCCGCGCGAGGTGCGCGGGCTGGACACCGGCGCGCACTGGGAGCTGCCGGAGCAGCAGGAGGAGCACGTGCCGCGGGAACGGTCCGTCGAGCACACCCGGCTGACGCCGGTCTTCGGCACGTCGGTCCCGCTGAAGGGGCTCTCGGGAGCCGTGCGCCGGTTGTCGTACGCCCGGTTCAGCGAGGGCCGCGCGGCGCACTGGCTGCTGCTGCTGGCGGCCGACCGCGTCGACGCGGTGGAGAGCCACCTGACGGCGTTGGTCCGCCTGCACCCGGATGACCCCGTGACCGAGACGGGGATCAGGGCCGAGCTGTCTGCCGGTCCGCTGTCGTCCCGGCGGGGCCGGGTGGACGTCCGTCATCAGGTGCTGGACCCCGTGGTCGTGGTGGGGCCGTGGGTGGTGGCGGGCGTGATCGGGTACCGGGCCGTGCGTTCCGTGGTGCGGCGTGCCCGGCGGGAGGCCTGAGTCGCGGCACCGGTGGGCGATGCGCGCCGGGATCACGGTGGGGGCCGGGCCGTGAGGCCGCCCGGCTGCCGGTCGGGTGCTCCGCTCGCCGCGTCGAAGGTGTCCGGTTAGCGTGTGCTCACCGTGCCGACCTGGAGCAGACGGGGCCGCATGCACGTCGCGGCACTGGAGTGCTCATGAAGATCCCGCAGGCTCGCGGTGACGTCGGTGCGGCCGTGCTCGACGTCCTGCGGTCGGACCCCGCCCGCGCCCACGTCGAGCCGGCCGACGAGGCGGTCGCCGTCGCGCTGGCACGGCAGCCCGACCTGCTGCGCGATGAGGACCTGCAGCTGACGTTGCTCGTCCTGTACGAGCTGCACTACCGCGGCGTCGACGGCGTGGACGACGCGTGGGAGTGGTCCCCGGCGCTGCTGGGCCTGCGGGCACGGATCGAGACGGCGTTCGAGGCGCAGCTGCGGGACGTGGTGCCGCTGCCCTCCGGCGTCGGGGCGAGCGCGGCTGAGGTCGCCGCCGCGCTGTTCGCGCTTGCCGCGGCCGAGCAGGGGCCGAGCCTGTCCGGGTACGTGGCGAAGCAGGCGACGGACGAGCAGCTGCACGAGCTGCTGATCCACCGTTCCGTCTACCAGCTCAAGGAGGCCGACCCACATACGTGGGCGATCCCGCGGCTGTCCGGGGTCACGAAGGCGGCCCTCGTCGAGGTCCAGGCCGACGAGTACGGCGGTGGTGACCCGGAGCGGATGCACGCGGCGCTGTTCGCACGCACGATGCGCGGCCTCGGGCTGGACGACTCCTTCGGCGCCTACGTCGACCTGCTGCCCGCGATCACGCTCGCGTCGGTCAACATGATGTCGATGTTCGGCCTGCACCGACGGCTGCGTGGCGCCATCGCCGGGCACCTGGCCGCCTTCGAGATGACCTCGTCGATCCCGAACCGGCTGTACGGGAACGGCTTCCGACGGCACGGGTACTCGTCGGACGTCACGTGGTACTTCGACGAGCACGTCGAGGCGGACGCCGTGCACGAGCAGATCGCCGGACGTGATCTGGCCGGCCGCCTGGCCGAGCAGGAGCCGCAGCTCCACGACGACGTGCTGTTCGGCGCGGCGGCGTGCCTGTACGTCGACGGCCTCGTCGGCGCGCACCTGGTGGAGTGCTGGTCGTCCGGCCGGACCAGCCTGCGCCCCGCGCCCGCACCGCAGCGGATGGTGTCGTGACTGCGGACGCCGTCCCGCCGCTCGACGCCGAGTACGTGCTGCCGCTGCGCTGGACGGACGACCAGGGACTGGACGACCTCACGCGGTACCTGCACCGGCTGGCGCGGATCGTCCCGGTGACGGTGGTGGACGGGTCCCCGGGACCGGTCTTCGCTGAGCACCACCGGCGCTGGTCTGCCACGGTGCGGCACATCGTCCCGGAGGCGGGCCTCGGTGCCGGGCTCGGGCTGGGCCGGAACGGCAAGGTGGCCGGCGTACTGACCGGCGTGCAGCAGGCTCGGTCCGACCGGGTCGTCGTCGCCGACGACGACGTGCGCTACGACACGGCGGCTCTGGTCCGGCTGGTGGGGCTGCTGGATGTGGCCGACGTGGTCCGGCCGCAGAACCACTACGACCCACTGCCGTGGCAGGCCCGCTGGGACACCGGTCGGACGCTGGTGAACCGAGGCCTGGGCGCCGACTTCCCCGGGACGCTGGGTGTGCGACGGTCCACGCTGCTGCGGGCCGGCGGGTACGACGGCGACGTGCTCTTCGAGAACCTCGAGCTGATCCGCACCGTGCGCGCGGCCGGCGGCACGGAGCTGCGGGCGGACGACCTGTACGTCGCCCGGCGACCACCCAGCGTGCGCCACTTCTGGTCCCAGCGGGTGCGCCAGGCGTACGACAGCCAGGCGCAGCCGCTACGGCTCGCCGCCGAGCTGGCCCTCCTGCCCGTCGTGGCCTGCGCGGGCCGCCGTCGGACGTCGATCGTGCTGGGTCTGCTGACCGGTGCTGTGCTCGTGGCGGAGCGAGGGCGGCGACGGGCGGGTGGCGGCGCGGTCTTTCCCGCGGGCAGCGCGCTGTTCGCCCCGTTGTGGGTCGCCGAGCGTGCGGTGTGCTCGTGGGTGGCCGTGCTGCTGCGGCTGCGTGGGGGAGTGCCCTACGCGGGCGCCCGCCTGCGCCGGGCGGCCACGCCGCAGCGGCAGCTGCGGGCGCGGTACGCGGCGGTGCAGGGCAGGCGGGAGGGCGGTGACGGCGTGCCCGGGCCGGAGCACGGAGAGGCTGGGCACGGGCCGTCGGACCGCGGGACGACCGTGCACGGGTCGCGGGAGGGGGACGCGGCGGCGCGCGGACCGCTCGCGTCGCGGCCGGAGCACGTTGCGTCGGCACCCAGCGTCACCCCGTCCCTCCGACCGGCCGCGGGGCGCGCGTCGTGAACGACCACGTGAGCGGCCGCGCCGTGGACGGCGCCGTGCGCCCGCTGCCGGTCGGCGACGTGGCACCGTCACCGACCCGGGCCGCGCCGTCGCGGCCGACCGTGATCGTCCCGTGCCCCGACGGGCCGCTGCTGGTCCGCGGCGACGTCGAGCTGCGGACACCGAGCGGCGAACCGGTGCCGCGGCGACGGCGCACCGTAGCTCTGTGCCGGTGCGGTGCGACGGGTATCGCACCGTTCTGCGACGGCTCGCACAAGGCGATCGGCTTCCGCACCGGCGACCCGTGACGACAGCGCGTCCGTGACGTCGTCACGGCTCACCCGGCAGCGACGGCGACGTCGGGAGCCGCCAGAGCGAGCAGGACGACGCAGACGACTGCGACCGCCATGCTCAGCGGGAACGGTGCACGGCTGCGCGGCCGCAGCACGCCGAGGGCGCCTGCCGTCGCCGCCAGGACGGTAGCCAGCGCACCGCCCACCCAGGCGACCGCCCGCGGAGCGCCGTCCGGGCCCGCTACGACCACGGCGGACGCCGCGAGCAGGACCGCCGGCGCGAGGACGCCGCTGGCCCGTCGGCCGAGCCGGTGGGGCAGGCCGCGCACCCCGGTGGCCGCGTCGTCGTCCAGGTCGGGCAGGACGTTGGTGACGTGGGCGCCGATCCCCAGCAGCGCCGCCGCCACGACGACCCACGGTGCGGGCACCCGTGGGCCCGGGGCGGCGAGTACCACGAAGACGGCCAGCAGGCCGAAGGACAGCGCATACGGCGCCCACGACCAGGCGGTGGTCTTGAGCCGGGCGTTGTACGCCCAGGCGCTCGCCACCGCCACGAGATGGGTCACGCCGGGCAGCGCCCCCGCCGCCAGGGACAGCACCGCGCAGACCAGCACCGCGAGTCCGGCGGCGGTGCGCAGGGTGACGGTAGTGAGGAGACCGGAGACGACCGGCTTGGCGACCCGGCCGACGGCACGGTCGCGGCCCGCGTCGATCCAGTCGTTCGACCAGCCGACGGAGAGCTGACCCGCGGCCACGGCGGCCGTGACCAGGGCGGTGGTGGCAGGGCCGGCGCCGATGGCGGCGGACAGGCCGCCGGCGAGGAGGGTCACCACTGCCGCCGGCCCGGGGTGGCTCGCGGCGACGAGGCCGCGCACGAGCCGTCCGGGGCTGGTCATGGCCGCACGCTAACGGCGGTGGCGGCGCCCGGCCTGCCGAGCCGCCCGGCCTGCGGGCGCGCGGACCGACCTGCACCCGCGGTCGCGCACAGGTCCGGCACCTTCCTGCCTCCGGACGCGCGCGGACGGGCCACCGGTGTCACGATGCCGGGGTGTCGCGTGTGCTCGCGGTCGAGCCGGTGCTGCCGGCCCGGTCGTACCCCCAGGAGCAGATCACCGCTGTCCTCGGCCCGTTGCTGACGACGGACCCGGCCCGCGCCGCGCTGCTGCGCCGGGTGCACGCGAACGCCGGCGTGAAGACCCGGCACCTCGTCCTGCCGCTCGAGGAGTACGCCACACAGCGGTCCTTCGGGCAGGCGAACGGCCTGTACCTGCGTGAGGCGACCTCGCTCGCCGAGAGGGCGTGCCGCGGGGCGCTGACCCGGGCCGGGCTCGACGCGTCGGACGTCGACCTGGTCTTCACCACCTCGGTGACCGGTGTGGCGGCGCCGTCGCTCGACGTGGCGCTGGCCGCGCGGCTGGGGCTGCGGGCGGACGTGCGGCGCACGCCGTCGTTCGGGCTGGGCTGTGCGGGTGGTGCCGCCGGGCTGGCCCGCGTGCACGACCACCTCGTCGGGCACCGGCGGGGCGCGGCGCTGCTCGTCGGCGTCGAGCTGTGCTCGCTGACGCTCCAGCACGGCGACGGCAGCACGGCGAACCTCGTCGCGTCGGGCCTGTTCGGCGACGGTGCCGCGGCCGTGGCCGTGGTGGGGGACGAGCACCCGCTCGCGCGGTCGCCGCGCACCGGTCCGCGCGTCGCCACCGTGCTGGACAGCCGGTCGCGGCTGTACCCGGGCACCGAGCAGGACCTCGGGTGGGACGTGCGGGGCAGCGGGTTCGCCGTCGTGCTGTCGGCGCGCCTGCCGGAGCTGCTGCGGGCGCACCTCCTGGCCGATGTCAAGGGGCTGCTGGCCGACCACGGGCTCACGCCGGACCAGGTGCCGACCTGGGTGGTGCACGCGGGCGGTCCCCGGGTGCTCGACGCGGTCCGTGACGCACTGGGCCTCACCGAGGCCGACCTCACCGAGAGCCGCGCCAGCCTGGCGGAGGTGGGCAACCTGTCCTCGGCGTCCGTGCTCGACGTGCTGGCCCGCACGCTGGCGCGGTCTGCGGCACCCCCCGGGTCGCCCGCGGTGCTCATGGCCTTCGGGCCGGGGGTCTGCACCGAGCTGGTGCTGCTGCGGCTCGACGGGCGGGTCTGACGTGCTCGGCTGGTACGTCGCCCTCGTCGCCGCCACGGGGGTGGAGCGCCTGGTGGAGCTCGTCGTGTCGGCGCGCAACGCACGCTGGTCGTTCGCCCGCGGCGGCGTCGAGTCGGGGCGCGGGCACTTCCCGCCGATGGTGGCGCTGCACACCGGGCTGCTCGTGGCGTGCGTCGTGGAGGCGGTCGTCGCGCAGCGGCCGTTCGTCGCCTGGCTCGGCGGGCCGATGCTTGCGCTGGTGCTGGCCAGTCAGGTGCTGCGGTGGTGGTGTGTCGCGTCCCTGGGTCCTCGCTGGAACACCCGCGTCCTCGTCGTGCCGGGCCTGCCGTCGGTCACCCGCGGCCCGTACCGGTGGCTCCGGCACCCGAACTACGTCGCCGTGGTTGTGGAGGGCGTGGCGCTGCCGCTTGTGCACACCTGCTGGGTGACGGCCGCCGTCTTCACGGTGCTCAACGCCGTCCTGCTGCTGCGGTTCCGCATCCCCGCCGAGGAGCGCGCGCTGGCCGGGGCCGTCGGCGGCGCGGCGGCGGGGGTCCCGGGAGGGGAACGGTGAGTGGTGTGGCGGACACCGACGTGCTGGTCGTCGGTGGTGGACCGGTGGGGCTGGCGGCGGCGATCGGGGCTCGCGAGGCAGGCCTGGCGGTGCTCGTCGTGGAGCACCGGGCCGGGACGCTCGACAAGGCCTGCGGGGAAGGGCTGCTGCCCGGGGCGCTGCGGGCCGTGCGGAGCCTGGGCGTGGACCCGGAGGGATACCCGCTGACCGGCATCAGCTACCGCCGGCCGGGCAGGCACGCCGACCACCTGTTCACCGACGGTCCGGGCCGGGGCGTGCGGCGCACCGTGCTGCACGCCGCGCTGTCCCGGCGTGCCGCCGCGGCGGGTGCGTCGGTGGTCCAAGGGCGGGTGCGGAGCCTGCGTCAGGACGCCACCGGCGTCACGGTGGAGGTGGCCGGCCGCACAGCGGTGCAGACTCTGCGGGCGCGCTGGCTGCTCGGGTGCGACGGGCTGCACTCGACCGTGCGCCGGCTGGCGGGACTGGAGGCAGGGTCGCCGCCGCGGGTGCCGGGCGCCGGGTCGGGACGGTACGGCCTGCGCCGCCACTACCGGGTGGCACCGTGGTCGGACCTCGTCGAGGTGCACTGGGGCAGGCGGGCCGAGGCCTACGTGACGCCCGTGGCGCCGGACGTCGTCGGTGTCGCGGTCCTCGGACCACGGCGGTCCACGGCGAGCGTCAGTGGGGGAGCCGGGGACGGCTTCGAGCGCGCGGTCGCGGCGTCCTTCCCCGAGCTCGCCGAGCGGCTCCGTGACCGGCCACCCCTCGGGCCGGTACGCGGCGCCGGTCCGTTGCGGCAGACCTCCCGCCGCCGGGCCCTCGGGTGGGTGCGCCTGGTGGGTGACGCCTCGGGATACGTCGACGCGCTCACGGGCGAGGGTCTGCGGGTGGGCGTCGCCCAGGCAGAGGCGGCGGTCCGGTGCCTCGACGACCCCGACGGCTACGAGCGGGCGTGGCGCTCGGTGACGCGCGACTACCGGCTGCTCACGTCAGGGCTCGTCATGTGGGCGTCCGGCCCTGCCCGAGGTGCCATCGTCCCGCTCGCGGCCGCGTCGCCGGGGCTCTACGGGGCGGTCGTCGAGCGTCTGGCGCGCTGAGGGCCGCCCGGCCCGCACGTCGCGGCCCCTCCTCGCACGGCACGTAGCGCGGCCGCTGCGTGGGTGCTACACGTAGCGGCCGGCCAACCGGAGCGCCGACGGCGTGTAGCTCCCGCCGAACAGGTGGGCGTGCATGATGACGATGCCGAGCTGGTGCAGCGGGACCCGGGCGCGCCAGCCCTCGTCCAGCGGCGACTCCTCTTCGTACCCGGCGTAGACGTCCTCCAGGTGCGGGAAGCCGAACACCGACAGCGTCGCCAGGTCCGTCTCGGCGTGGCCGCCGTGCGCCATGGGGTCGATGAGCGTGGCGCCGGTCGGCCCGTCGTCGTAGAGCACGTTGCCGGCCCACATGTCCCCGTGCACCCGGGCGACCTCGTGCCCGGCTTCCCCGACGAGCCGTGGCTGGGCGGCGTCGAGGTCGCCCGCGGTGAGCCGCTCGACCAGGCGGCCGAAGACGCGGGACTGGTCGGCGTCGAGCACGCCCGCATCGCGCAGCCGCCGGTCGAAGGGGGCGATGCGGTGGGCGGCGTAGAACTCACCCCACGTCCGTGGTGCGGTGTCCCGGTCGGTGACGAGCGGGGTGCGCGAGCTGCCCACCCAGTCGGGGCCGACCCAACCCTGGGGCGGACAGCCCCACCAGGGCGCCCCGGCGGCGTGCGTGCGGGCGAGCGCACGCCCGAAGGCGCGGGCGGCGGCCGCGCTGGGCCTGGCCTCCTGGACGTAGGCGACCTCCAGCCGGTGCTCGTCCACCGCCACGACGTGCGCGACGCGTGCGCCCCCGGAAAGTTCCGCGGCGGCGAGCCAGCGCAGGCCCGCGGCCTCACCGCGCGGGTTGTCGCCGGTCTTCGTGAAGGTCCGTGCCATGGTTCACGAGCCTAGGTGCGGGGGCTCGCCGCCGGCGGCGCCGTTGTCGGGCGACGAGCACGAGGCCGGCCGCGAGGAGGAGCATCGCGGCGAGCGGCACCCAGGGCACCGCCCAGACCACCGCCGGTGCGCTCGTCAGGACGACCGCACCGGTGAGATCCTGGTCGCGGGACGTCGCCCCGCTGAGCTCGACGGTGAGCCACAGGGGACCGAGCGGCGGGACCCCGGCGACGCGGGCTGCGGTGCTCGTGCCGCCACCGGGCAGGATCTCCTCGACGGCGTCGAGCGGTGCGGTCGTGCTCCACAGCCCGAACAGCGCCCGGACCCGAACGACCGTGTCGGGGGCGAGCCGCACGTTGCCGGTGTTGTGCAGCGCGGCGTCGACGTCCAGGCTGCCGCCGGTCAGCGGGGCGAACGGCCCGTCGTACCGGGCGGTGAGGCCGTCGACGTCGAGCGCGGGTTGCACGGTCCCCGCGACGCGGAGGTACACGCGGGTGCCCGCGGCGTAGGTGACCGCGGGTCCTTCCGTGCGGTCGACGGTCTCGCCCGCGGCGAGGATGCCGCCGGCCCAGTCGCCCGGCTCGGCGTCCACGGGGACGTCGAGGACGAAGGGCACCACGACGCTGCTGCGGCCCGGGACCGTCACGGCGGACGTGTCCAGCCGGACCCACGCACCGACGCGCTTGGCGTCGTCGTCGGGTGTAAGCACCTCGAACGCCCCGTCGGTGGTCTGCTCGGCGTCCTGGGCGTAGAGCGTCAGCGTCAGCGGCTCGTCGCCGAGGTTCCGGACGGCGACCTGGTCCTGCTGACGCGTGCCCGGCTCGAGCGTGTAGTCGAGCCGCCCTCGGCCGTCGGGCCCGGTGGCCGAGGCGGGCACGACCGCCCAGGTGTGTGCCGCGTCGTCGGCCGACGGGTCGTCGGCGTGGGCGCCCGGCACGGGCGCGAAAGGGATGAGCAGCACGAGCAGGAGGGTCGCCGCGAGGCTGCGGGGACCGGGACGGCGTGACATGGGCTTCCCCGGGGTGGACGGAGCAGGGGCGGGTGGTGCTGGCGCGGACGGGCGGGTGGTGGCGCGGACGGGCGGGTGGTGGCGCGGACGGGCGGGTGGTGCGGGCACGGACGGGCGCCGGCCGTGACGCGACGGCCGGCGCCCGCAGCCGCGGGACGGACGACTCGGTCCCACGGCACCCACGACCGGCTAGATGACGGTGATCAGCACGACACCGGTGTAGGTCCCGGCCTTGGTCGCCAGCGGGGCCTCGATGCGCAGGTCGGCACCGAGCACCGTGGTGCCGAGCGAGGCACCGGCCGGGGCAGAGGCCAGCGGCGTCCAGCTCTTCAGGCCGGTTCCCGTTGCGAAGCCCGGTGCGACCGGCTCACCGGGGGTCGCGGTGGCGCCGGTCGACGTCGAGACGACCGTGGGCGTCCAGCCGAGGTACCGGCCGTCGAGCGTGCCGCCGCCGATCGACACCAGACCGCGGACGCGGCCCGACGCGTTCCAGCCGGGCGCGTCCTGCCGAGTGTCCGTCACGGTGATGCCCGTGATGGCGCCCTCCGACACGTACCGGTCGGCGGAGGAGTCGAGCGTCAGGTCGCTGAGCCTGGCGCGACGGCTCTCCGGCGCGACCGAGACCACGAGGGCTCCCTCGTTGGCGGGCAGGGTGCTCTCGATCTGCGGGCCGACGAACGGCGTCTCACCGTGGTCGTCGATGACGACGTCGACGGGCTCGCTCTCGGCGATGACGCGGTGGTCCTCGTCGTAGACCGCGGCCTTGACCTGCTGCGGCTGGGTCACCACGAAGCCGTACGTACCCGTGGTGGCTCCCTCGACGGCCGTCCACTCGGCGTCCGCCGACGGGCGCGTGAACCAGTGGTAGTGGTCGGAGACCGGCTCGGGGGACTGCACGGCCGTCAGGGTGGCGACGTCCCCGGTGTGGTAATTCTGCGGGACCCCGGTGATCGCGAGGGTCGTGTCGACGGGCGGCTCCTCGCCACCGCCGGTCGTGCCGACGACGAACGTGTAGGTCGCGGTGTTCGTCGTGGCCGACCGCGTGCCGTCCTCGCTCGTCACGACCGCGTGCGCGGTGAGCCGGTAGGTGCCCGGTGCGGTGAACCCCCAGTTGGCGTGCACGTGGGCGAGGAAGTCCTGGTGGATGGTGCCGGGGAACGTCCACCCGTTCGTGAGCAGCCGCGTCGGGTCGCCGAAGACGCCCTGCGACCACAGGTAGACGTCGCCGGGACCGTCTACGTCGTTGACGACGATGTCGACGTTCGCATCCTGGCCGAACTGAGGGCCGACGCTCTGGCTGTCCCAGCCGGGCCAGATGAGGTTCTGGTCCTGGGTGATCGGCAGGAAGTAGAGCTCCGTCGGGGCACCCTCGGGCAGGTAGGCCGGCGGCAGGCCGGTCCGGTATGCCTCGTCCTTGACGAACAGCTCGACGGACTCCGGCGTGTGCAGGACGTGCGAGCCGGTCACGTCCTCCTTGAGCGTCAGGCGCACGGAGCCGTCGTCGTTCAGCACGAGGTTGAACGCGTCGATGTGCCCGGTCTCGAGGCGCAGGGGTGTCTCGTTCACAGGGTCGGCCGCGTGGGCCACGAGGGGGACCGCGGCGATCGCGAACGCCGCCGCGAGGGCCGCTCCCGACCGTGCCAGTGTCGTTCTCATCGGTTGCTCTCTCCGTCTCGGGATCGTCTACATCGGAATGAGAATCGGTATCATTCAGACGAAGCGCATGGTGCGGGACCTGAGAGACGGCTGTCAAGCGCCTGGGCCGCGGAGCCGGTCGCCGCACCAGCGAGGGATGCGGCGCCCGCCGAGCGTGGGTGCTCGACCTTGCCGATTCCGCACGGAGGGTTGCCGCGCCGGTCGCGCGGGCCGCAGAGTCCTGCTCGTGGAGCATGCAGGGCAGCACGAGCAGGTACCCGAGCAGGAGACCCCCGAGCAGCATTGGGAGAGCCGCTACGCCGACTCCGGCCCGGTGTGGTCCGGGCGTCCGAACGCCTCTCTCGTCGCCGTCGTCGCGGGTCTGCCCGCGGGGCGCGCGCTTGACCTGGGGTGCGGCGAGGGCGGTGACGTCGTGTGGCTCGCACAGCGGGGCTGGCACATCACTGGCGTGGACATCTCACCCACGGCGGTGGCACGGGCCGATGCCGCGGCCCGGGCAGGGGGCGTCGCAGACCGCATCGAGCTCGTCGCGACGAACCTCGCCCACTGGCGCACCGCCGGCACCTTCGACCTGGTGTCGGCGTGCTTCCTGCACTCCACCGTGGAGCTGCCGCGCACCGAGATCCTGCGTGCCGCTGCGGGGGCGGTCGCACCCGGCGGGCGACTGCTCGTCGTGTCCCACGCCGCTGCGCCGCCGTGGGCGGACGTGCCGCACGGGCACGAGCACCTCTTCCTCACCCCTGAGCAGGAGGTCGCCGCGCTGGCGCTGCCCGCCGAGGAGTGGGTGAGCGAGGTGACGGAGGTCCGCCGGCGCGACGCCACGGGGCCGGACGGTCGGTCCGCGGTGCTGGACGACACGGTGGTGCTGCTCCGGCGGGTCTGACCGGCTCCGGGAACGGTCCGCTCAGCCCACCGTCACGGAGTCCGTGGTGGCGGCCGGGACCGCCGCGGCCGTCTGCCGCCGGCGGAACAGGAACGCCGTGACGACGGACCCCACGGCGAAGATCGCCGCGGACCACCAGAACGCCGTCGTGTAGCTGTGCAACGAGGCCTGGAGGAGCACGTCGGGCGCGGGCGGGTTGCTCGTCGCGTGGGTGGTGACGTAGGTCGTGGCGGCCGTCGTCGCGAGGGTGTTGAGCACAGCGGTGCCGACGGCTCCGCCGACCTGCTGGCTGGTGGAGACCACGGCCGACGCGACCCCGGCGTGGTCACGGTCCACGCCGAGCGTCGCCGTCTGGATAGCGGCCGGCATCGCGGTGCCGAGGCCGACCCCGAGGACCAGCAGGCCCGGCAGCACCGAGCCGGCGTACGTGCTCTGCTCGTCGATGAATCCGAGGGACCCCATGCCGACGGCGGCGAGCGCCAGGCCGACCGGGACCATGACCTTCGGGCCGAGCCGGGGGAGCAGCACGTTGGTGCCGAGCTGGGCGAAGGCGGCGAGCAGCACGATCTGCGGCAGGAACGCCAGGCCGGTCTGCCACGGGCTGTACCCGAGCTGGGTCTGCATGTAGTACGTGCCGAACAGGAATGCGCCGAACATCCCGGCGCCGGCGACGAGGATCGCCAGGAACGCCGCCCCGCGGTTGCGGTCGACGACCACCGGGAGCGGCAGCAGTGCTGCGCGGCCCGCGCGTCGTTGCCAGCCGGCGAACGCGAGGAGCAGGACCACTGCGGCGACAAGCGGCGCCCAGGTCCGAGGCGAGCCCCAGCCGTCCGGCTCGGCCCGCGAGAAGCCGTACACCAGCGCGAACAGCCCCGCTCCGCCCAGCACTGCGCCCAGCACGTCCAGGCGCTGCGACTCGCCCCGCTCATGGTGCAGGAAGACCAGCGCCCCGACGACGGCCACCACCGCGAAGACGAGGTTGACGTAGAGCGTCCAGCGCCAGTCGAAGTGCTCGGTGAGGAAGCCGCCCAGCAGCAGGCCGATCGCACCGCCGGCTCCGGCGAGCCCGCCGAAGACACCGAACGCCCGGGACCGCTCACGCGGTTCGGTGAACGTGGTGGTGAGCACCGAGAGCGCCGCAGGGGCGAGCACGGCACCGAACGCGCCCTGCAGGGCGCGTGCGCCGACGAGCATCTCGAAGCTCTGCGAGGCGCCGCCAAGGGTCGACGCGCCGGCGAAGCCGACGAGCCCGACGAGGAAGGTGGTGCGCCTGCCGACCAGGTCGGACAGCCGCCCGCCGAGCAGCAGCAGGCTGCCGAAGGCGAGCGCATAGGCGGTGACGATCCACTGCCGGTCGTTGTCCGTGAAGCCGAGGTCGGCCTGCGCGGACGGCATGGCGATGTTCACGATGGTGGCGTCGAGCACCACCATGAGCTGGGCGAGGGCGACGGTGGCGAGGACCCACCAGCGCCGCGCGTTCGTCGGCATGGAGGCCACGCTATACGGAAAC
>Ga0164243_10004989_pt1 | contig 20452 bp, 15 predicted proteins | sample OricompcompostOP_FD_108781 | JGI IMG/M metagenome (GOLD analysis project Ga0164243, IMG submission 108781) | Organic Plus compost microbial communities from Emeryville, California, USA - Original compost - Organic plus compost (OP) | ecosystem: Engineered > Solid waste > Mixed feedstock >...
CTTCGATCCGTTCCCATTGCTCGTCCGTCAGCACGCGTCTGCTCAAAGATCGTCTCCTTCAACGACTTTGAATCAGAACTTCTCCCCAATGGAAATCCCTGAATGCAGACAAGACCTAGAACCGCCAGCCGGGCCGCGATCTCCGCGGCATCCTCGTCATAGCCGAGCTGGCGGATCAGCCTTTCGAGCGCAGGGACATCTCCTTGAGTGGCCGGCCTGATCCTCGGTTCGTTCATTCCCCTACCCCTGCGAGGCGGCCCGCCACCTGCCTATGATAATAGACCGCCAGTCCGATCATCGTTGTCGGCGTGAGCCGGTATGTCCTGGATGGATAACCGCATTGCGGCCGATGGAGGCCTGTCTTCCCGGCGACCCAGCCCTGAAATCCCTCCGATTCCATGAGTTGCACGATGTCCGCGGATTGTTCCGGCCGGATTCCGAACGAGCGGAAGGCTTCGCGTATCCTTGCGGAATCCCGGTGCCAGGCGCTTTGCGCCTTCGCCCATTCGAAGAATATCTCCGGGATCGACGTGTTCGGCGCCAGATCGTGGCACTCCCGGCACATCAGGAACAGGTTCGACGGTTCGTCACGCCCACCCAGCGACCGGGGCACGATATGGCATCGTTGGAGCGGCATGCGTTCCCATGCGCTCAGGATATCTTCCCAACTCGCCTTGGGGGTCTTGATGTCGAATCTGGTGCCGTAGTGAAAGCCACAGGCCCAGCAGCTCGGCTCGCCCCAATCAATGAAAATGCCGAGCTTGGGAAAACGGTCTTTCCAATGGTCGAATATCGAAGCCTTCGACGGCAGGATATCGACGTAAGACAAGGCTCATTCCCACTCGATCGTGCCCGGCGGCTTCGACGTGTAGTCGTACACCACCCGGTTGATGCCCTTCACCTCGTTGATGATCCGTGTGGCGACGCGAGAGAGGAAAGCGGCGTCGAAGGGATAGATGTCGGCGGTCATGCCGTCGGTGCTGGTCACCGCGCGCAGGGCGAGCACGCTGTCATAGGTCCGCCCGTCGCCCATCACGCCCACGCTGCGCACCGGCAGCAGCACGGCGAAGGCCTGCCAGATCGCGTCATACAGCCCGGCCTTGCGGATCTCCTCCAGATAGACCGCATCCGCCTTGCGCAGGATGTCGCAGCGTTCCTTGGTCACTTCGCCGGGGATGCGGATCGCAAGGCCCGGGCCGGGGAAGGGATGGCGGCCGACGAACACTTCGGGCAGGCCCAGCTCGCGGCCCAGCTCGCGCACCTCGTCCTTGAACAGCTCGCGCAGCGGCTCCACCAGCTTCATCTTCATCCGCTCGGGCAGGCCGCCGACATTGTGGTGGCTCTTGATCGTCACCGAAGGCCCGCCGGTGAAGCTCACGCTTTCGATCACGTCGGGATAAAGCGTGCCCTGGGCCAGGAAATCGGCCCCGCCGATCTTGCGCGCCTCTTCCTCGAACAGGTCGATGAAGGCCTTGCCGATGAACTTGCGCTTGGCTTCCGGGTCCGTCACCCCGGCGAGCCCGGCGAGGAACATCTCCTCCGCGTCCACATGGACCAGCGGGATGTTGTAATGGTCGCGGAACAGGCTGACGACCTGCTGCGCTTCGTTCATCCGCATCAGCCCGTGATCGACGAACACGCAGGTCAGCTGGTCGCCGATGGCCTCGTGGATCAGCACCGCGGCCACGGCGCTGTCCACCCCGCCGGAAAGGCCGCAGATCACCTTGCCGCCGCCCACCTGGGCGCGGATCTCCGCGATCTTGGTTTTGCGGAACTCGGCCATCGTCCAGTCGCCGGAAAGGCCGCAGACATGGCGTACGAAATTGGCGATCAGCTTCGCCCCATCCGGCGTGTGGACCACCTCGGGATGGAACTGTGTGCCGTAATAGCGCCGCTCGTCATCCGCGATCAGGGCGAAAGGCGCGCCGTCGCTGGTGGCGACGATGCGGAAGCCGGGCGCGAACTCGGTCACCTTGTCGCCATGGCTCATCCATACCTGGTGGCGCTCCCCCACCTGCCACAGCCCGTCGAACAGCACGCAGGGTTCGGTCACGGTCAGGAAGGCGCGGCCGAACTCGCCGCCCTCCCCCGTCTCGTGCCCGGGGCGAACCTCGCCGCCGAGCTGCTGGCTCATCACCTGCTGGCCGTAGCAGATGCCCAGTATGGGCAGCCCGCTTTCGAACAGCACCTGCGGCGCGCGGGGCGATCCCTCGTCGCACACCGAAGCGGGGGAACCCGACAGGATGATGCCTTTCGGTTTCATCCGATGGAACGCTTCCTCCGCCAAGCTGAAAGGCGCGATTTCCGAATAGACGCCCGCCTCGCGCACGCGGCGGGCGATCAGCTGGGTCACCTGGCTGCCGAAATCGACGATCAGGATGGAATCGGGCAGGGCGGAATCGGGAAGATGCGCGGCGCTCATGGCGGAGCGTTAGGCGCGCTTGCGCCCCCCTGTCCAGTTGTGAACTCGACGGCCTTCTCCGGCCGCTGGAAGCTGCGGTGCAGAAATTGCAACTGTGGTCGAATTTTTCTCACTTGAGAAATAATGTTTCAAAGACCATCTGCCCGCCCGGAAGTTGCCGGAGCGGTTTGCCGCGAGGGGATTTCAGAGGAGGAGAAACCCATGCGTTTTGTCGCAGCCTATGTCCTGCCGCTGCTTGTAGCGGCTTCGACCAGCGGCCTGCTGCTGAGCGCGGCGATCGTCTGATCGCTCGCGCCCGGTCGGGACCGAAAAAGGAGGTGCCGCCCCCGGATGTTGCCGGCGGCGGCATTTTTCTTTCTCCGGCCTGGAATTATCGCATTTGCGGAATCTGCAACATGCTTCGCACTTTTCGCACTTGCAGCAAAAACCGGCCACAACCATATGGCCAGCGTGGAATGATCTTCGGGCGGCCTTAACGGCGCCCTCGACAGATGGAGCAAGTAAATGATCGCTATCGCCAAGCGCATCATCGAACTGTTCGAACGTGGCGCCGCGGCTCAGCCGCTGCCCGCTTTCTGGGCGTTCTGAACGCCCGAACAGCACGAGATGCCAACCGAAGCGGCCGCCCCGAGGGGCGGCCGTCTTGCGTTGGGCTCCGGCGGATTCCTTCCGAGGCCAAGCAAGCTCGCGATTGTTGACGATTGCGCAACGCCTCACGCGAATTTCGCATTTGCCCGGCTCGATGTTGCAATGCACCATCACCGCACAACGAAAGCATAGCAACGGGACGATCCAGGAAGGCGGCAGACACACTGGAAGGAATTGCCATGCGCAAATTGTTCATCCCCGTTCTCGCCGCTGCCAGCCTCGCCGGGGTTTCCGCCCCAGCCGCTGCCGCAGAGGTCACTTTCGCGATCAGCTACGCCGATCTCGATCTCTCCAACCCCGCCGATGTCGCCGTGATGAAGGATCGCATCGATGCGGCCGTCGCCCGGGCCTGCGGCCGCGCTTCCATCGCTTCGCTCTACGGTTCGCAGGCGGTGATGGACTGCAAGGCCGACGGCAAGACCAAGGCGCTCGAGCTGCTCGACGCCCGGCGCGCGCTCGCCGTCGCGGCCACGCAGGCCGAACGCAGCTGAACCCGGCGCGAACGCGCCTGTTCGAAAGGCCTGCCGCCCTGTTCGGACGGCAGGCCTTTCCATGTCGGCGGGCATCGTCCCGATCCGGGCCCAAAAGGCTGTGGAACATGCCGGCCGAAGCTTCCTAATCCGGGCCGCCATGCCTATATGATGGCCATGGCAGAAACACCCGAAAACGCCCCGCGCTCCGCAGAATACGGCGCGGATTCCATCAAGGTTCTCAAAGGGCTCGACGCCGTGCGCAAGCGGCCGGGCATGTATATCGGCGACACGGATGACGGGTCGGGCCTTCACCACATGGTGTTCGAGGTGTCCGACAACGCGATCGACGAGGCGCTGGCCGGCCATTGCGACCTGGTGCTGATCGAGCTCAACGCGGACGGTTCGGTCTCCGTGGAGGACAATGGCCGCGGCATCCCGACCGACATCCATGCGGAGGAAGGCGTATCCGCCGCCGAGGTGATCATGACCCAGCTCCATGCGGGCGGGAAGTTCGAGAACACCAGCGAGGATAATGCCTACAAGGTCTCGGGCGGCCTCCACGGCGTGGGCGTCTCGGTGGTGAACGCCCTGTCCGAATGGCTGGAGCTGACCATCTGGCGCGACGGGAAGGAGCACTGGATGCGCTTCGAGCATGGCGACGCGGTCGCCCCGCTCAAGGTGACCGGGGAAGCGCCGATGCTCGACAGCGGGCTGCCGAAGAAAGGCACCCGCGTGACCTTCCTCGCCTCGACCGACACGTTCAAGAACGTCACCGAATTCGATTTCGAGAAGCTCGAACACCGCTATCGCGAGCTCGCCTTCCTCAATTCCGGCGTGCGCATCCTGCTGCGCGACGTGCGGCACGAGGAGCCGGTGGAGCACCACCTGTTCTACGAAGGCGGGATCGCAGCCTTCGTCAAATGGCTCGACCGCAACAAGCAGGCGCTGATGCCGGAACCGATCGCCATTTCCGCCGACCGGGACGGGATCGGGATCGACGTCGCGCTGGAATGGAACGATTCCTACTACGAGAACGTGCTGTGCTTCACCAACAACATCCCGCAGCGTGACGGCGGCACCCATCTCGCCGCCTTCCGCGCGGCGCTGACCCGCACGCTGAACAATTATGCGGAGCGTTCGGGCACCATCAAGCGGGAAAAGGTCTCGCTTTCGGGCGAGGACATGCGCGAAGGGCTGACCGCGATCGTTTCGGTCAAGCTGCCCGACCCCAAGTTCAGCAGCCAGACCAAGGACAAGCTGGTCTCCTCCGAGGTCCGCCAGCCGCTCGAAAGCCTGATGGCCGACAAGATGAGCGAATGGCTGGAAGAGAATCCGGGCCATGCCAAGGAGATCATCCAGAAGGTGGTGGACGCCGCCGCCGCGCGCGAAGCGGCGCGCAAGGCGCGCGAGCTGACCCGGCGCAAGGGTGCGATGGACATCGCCTCGCTCCCCGGCAAGCTTTCCGACTGCCGGGAGCGCGACGCTTCCAAGTGCGAGCTGTTCCTGGTGGAGGGCGATTCCGCTGGCGGATCGGCCAAGAACGGGCGCGACAGCCAGTATCAGGCGATCCTGCCGCTGCGCGGCAAGATCCTGAACGTGGAACGCGCGCGGTTCGACCGGATCATCAGCTCCAAGGAGGTCGGCACGCTGATCCAGGCGATGGGCACCGGCATCCGCGACGAGTTCAATCTCGAGAAGCTGCGCTACCACAAGATCGTGATCATGACCGACGCCGACGTGGACGGCGCGCATATCCGCACCCTGTTGCTGACCTTCTTCCATCGCCAGATGCCGGAGATCATCAAGGCCGGACACCTGTTCATCGCCCAGCCGCCCCTGTTCAAGGTCACCAAGGGCCGCAGCGAAGTCTATGTGAAGGACCAGGCGGGGCTGGACCGCTACCTGGTCGAAGCCGGGCTGCAGGGCCGCGTGCTGGAGACGGCGGGCGGTGCCCGTGGCGGGGCGGAGCTGGAGGCGCTGGTGGAGCATGCGCTGCGCCTCAAGAGCCTGATGGGCTTCGTGCCGCGCCGCTACAACGCGCAGGTGATCGAGGCGATGGCGCTGGCCGGCGCGCTCGATCCGGCGCTCGCCCCCGATGCACTGGCTTCTGCACTCGACAAGGCCGCGGCGCAGCTCGCCAGCGGCGATCCCGAAGCGAGCTGGAGCGCGCGCCGGCGCGACGACGGATCGGTGATCTTCTCCCGCCAATGGCGCGGCGTGACCGACGTGCACGAGATCGAGCATGCCTTCCTCGGCGGCACGGAAGCCCGCAAGCTCCACCGCCTGGCGAGCGAATTTGCCGATGTCTATTCCGCCCCCGGGCGCCTGGTGAAAGGCGGGACCGCCGCAGCCGAGCCCGATGCCCCCGATGCCCCCGAAGCCGTGGAGGACGGCGAGGAAGCCCCCGCAGCCGTCGCAGCGGTGGAAAACGGGATCATCCTGCCTTCCCAGCTGGTGGAGGCGGTGCTCGCCGCCGGGCGCAAGGGGCTCTCGGTCCAGCGCTACAAAGGGCTGGGCGAGATGAATGCGGAGCAGCTTTGGGAAACCACGCTCGATCCCGAGAACCGGGCGCTGCTGCAGGTGAAGGTCGAGGATGCGGACGTGACCGACGAGATCTTCACCCGCCTGATGGGCGACGTGGTGGAACCGCGCCGCGACTTCATCCAGCAGAACGCGCTGAACGTGGCCAATCTCGACGTCTGAGCAGGGGTTCGGGCCTTTCGCGGCTTCCCGCCCCACTCGACCTCGCTCCCTCGGCCCGCCATGATAGCGTCATGCAGCGGGTGCACCCTTTCGCCATGCTTCGCCTTTCGCTTTCCGCGCTGCTCGCCTTCGCCCTCGCCGGCTGTGCCGCCGGTGGCGGCCCGGCATCGGCCCCGTCCGCGGCATCGCAGTCCGTCACTGTCGGGATCGTCGCCATCAACGATTTCCACGGTGCGCTCGAACCGCCGAAGCAGGCGGTCGCGGTAGGAAGCGAGAGGGTGCCGGCAGGCGGCGCGGCCTGGCTCGCTTCCGCCATCGATGGAATCCGCGCGGAATATTCCGCCAGCGCCACGGTTTCGGCGGGGGACCTGATCGGAGCCTCGCAGCTCTCCTCCTCGCTGTTCCTCGACGAGCCGACGATCGGCGTGATGAACCGCATCGGGCTGGATTTCAACGCGGTGGGCAATCATGAATTCGACAGCGGGCGCCAGGAATTGTTGCGCAAACAGGGCGGCGGTTGTGCGCAGCATACGCCACGCAAGCCCTGCCAGCTGGAGCGCTTCGCGGGGGCCGGCTTCCGCTTCCTGTCCGCCAGCACCTATACCCAGGACGGCCGCACCCTGTTTCCCGCCACCGGCATCAAGCGGTTCGGCAGCGGAGCGGCAAGGGTTTCGGTCGGCTTCATCGGCCTGACGCTGAAAGGCACGCCCGCGCTGGTCTCGGCCGCCGGGATCGAAGGCCTCACCTTCGGGGACGAGGCGGAGGCGGTTAACCGCGCCGTGCCGGGGCTCAAGGCCGAAGGGGCGGACGCGATCGTGGTGCTGCTCCACCAGGGCGGCATGCCGTCCGGCGATCCCGATCCCAATGGCTGCAAGGGGCTGTCGGGGCCGATCCTGCCGATCCTCGCCCGGCTCGATCCGAGGGTCGACGTGGTGATCTCGGGCCATACGCATCAGGCCTATATCTGCGATTATGGAACGGTGGACCCGGCCCGCCCCTTCCTGCTGACCAGCGCCGGAGCCCATGGCGAACTGGTGACCGACATCGCGCTGACCATCGATCCCGCGGCCGACCGGGTGGTGGCGAAGCGGGCCCGCAACGTGATCGTGCAATCGCCCGCCTATGCCACGTCGCGCGGCACGGTGGCGAACGTGGCCGCGCTGCCGCAATTCACGCCCCGCGCGGACATCGCCGACTATGTGAAGCGCTACACCGACGCGGCCGCTCGCTTCGCCCTGCGCCCCGTTGGGCGGATCAGCGGGCCCGCGCCCAAGGGGGCCGGGCCGGATGGCGGCCCGCTCGGCAATCTGATCGCGGATGCGCAGCTGGCCGCGACCCGCGAGGCAGGGGCGCAGATCGCCTTCATCAATCCCTTCGGAATCCGCGCGCCGCTGGAGCCCGCCGCGGATGGGACGCTGACCTTCAGCGACCTGTTCGAGGTGCAGCCCTTCGGCAATACGCTGGTGACACAGACGATGAGCGGGGCGCAGATCAAGGCGATGCTGGAGCAGGGGCTGGACGGGGAAGGGCCGGAGCAGCACCTCTCCCCCTCGGCCGGCTTCGCCTATTGGTTCGACGCCTCCCGCCCGCCCGGGCAGCGGATCGTGCGGATCGAGTTCGCGGGCAAGCCGCTGGACATGGCCGCCGACTATCGCGTCACCACCAACAACTTCCTCGCCGGCGGGGGAGACGGCTTCACCGTGTTCGCGGCGCGGCGGGATGCAGTGATCGGGGCAAACGATCTCGACGCGCTGGAAGTCTGGGTGGACGGCGAACGCCCGCGCGAAGTGCCGCAGGAGCGGAGGGCGATCGGCCCGTAAGTCCTCTCTGCAAGACGCGGGAGGATACAGGCGATCACATCCGGAACACCCCGAAGCGCGGAGCTTGTGGGATCGGAGCCTCCAGGCAGGCCGCAAGCGAGAGGGCCAGCACGTCGCGCGTCTGGGCAGGGTCGATCACTCCATCATCCCACAACCGGGCGGTGGCGTAATAGGGGCTGCCTTCCTCCTCGTATTTCCGGCGGATCGGGGCCTTGAAGGCTTCCGCCTGGGCCGGGCTCCAGGTTGCTGCGTCCCGATGCACGGTGGCGAGCACGCTGGCCGCCTGTTCCCCGCCCATCACCGAGATGCGCGCATTGGGCCAGGTGAACAGGAAACGCGGGGAGAAAGCGCGGCCGCACATGCCGTAATTCCCCGCGCCGAAGCTGCCGCCGATCAGCACGGTGAGCCTGGGCACCTGGGCGGTGGCCACCGCCGTCACCAGCTTCGCCCCGTGCCGGGCGATCCCTTCCGCCTCGTATCTCCCGCCGACCATGAAGCCGGAGACGTTCTGCAGGAACAGCAGCGGGATGCGCCGCTGGCAGGCCAGCTCGATGAAATGCGCGCCCTTCTGCGCGCTTTCGGAGAACAGCACGCCGTTATTGGCGAGGATCGCCACCGGCATGCCCCGGATATGGGCGAAGCCGCAGACGAGAGTGGCGCCGTAGAGCGGCTTGAATGCGTGGAATTCCGAGCCGTCGACGAGCCGTGCGATCACCTCGTGCACGTCATAGGGCGCGCGCACGTCCTCGGGGATGATCGCGTAGAGGTCTTCGGCATCGTAGAGCGGCGGGCGTGGGCCGCGGATCGCGACATCGGGGGGATGGGCCGCCCCCAGATGGCTCACGATGTCGCGCAGGATGAGAAGAGCGTGCTCGTCGTTCTCGGCCAGATGATCGACCACGCCCGACTTGCGCGCATGGAGTTCGCCGCCGCCCAGTTCCTCCGCGCCGATCTCCTCGCCCGTCGCGGCCTTCACCAGCGGCGGGCCGGCCAGGAAAATCGTGCCCTGGCCCCGCACGATCACCGTCTCGTCGCTCATCGCCGGAACATAGGCGCCACCGGCGGTGCAACTGCCCATCACGCAGGCGATCTGCGGGATGCCGAGCGAGGACATGGCGGCCTGGTTGAAGAAGATGCGCCCGAAATGGTCGCGATCAGGAAACACCTCCGCCTGGTGCGGCAGGTTCGCGCCGCCGCTGTCCACCAGATAGAGGCAGGGCAGGCGGTTCTCCTGGGCGATCTCCTGCGCGCGCAGGTGCTTCTTCACCGTGAGCGGATAATAGGTGCCGCCCTTCACCGTGGCATCATTGGCGAGAATCATGCATTGCCGGCCGGAGACACGGCCGATCCCCGCGATCAGCCCGGCGCCGGGCACCTCGTCCGAATAGAGCCCGTTCGCCGCGAGCTGCCCGATCTCGAGGAAGGGGGAGCCGGGATCGAGCAGCCGTTCCACCCTCTCGCGCGGCAGCAGCTTGCCCCGCGCCACGTGCCGTTCCCGGCTGCCCTCGCTCCCGCCGCGCGCCGCCTGCGCCACCTTCGCCCGCAATTCCTCCGCCAGCGCGCGGTTATGCGCGGCGCGCGCCCGCGCCTCGGGGGCGGCGAGGTCGAGATTGCTCGAAAGGACGGGGGCGCTCATTCCTGCGGCACCTTCTTCGCGATGAGATAGCGATAGACGCCCACCAGGTTGATCGCCAGCAGCGCGATGTTCTGCATCCCGATCCCTTCCCCTTCGTCATTGAGGAAACCCCAGCCGATCAGCGCCAGCGAGGAGGAGACGAAGATCACGAAGGCCCAGCCCGTCCAACGCCGCCCGAGATCGAGCGATATCAACAGCGCGGCGAGGGTTGCGGCGGCCGCACCGTAATATTGCAGGATGTCGAGCAGCGTCTCGCCCATATGGCCCGGCTATGCCCCGATCAGCTCGCGGCCGATCAGCATGCGGCGGATCTCGTTCGTGCCAGCGCCGATATCGAGCAGCTTGGCGTCGCGCAGATAGCGCTCCACCGGCCAGTCGGTGGTGTAACCCGCGCCGCCCAGGGCCTGCACCGCCTCTCCCGCCACGCGGAAGGCACTCTCGCTCGCCAGCAGGATCGCACCTGCTGCATCGAAGCGGGTAGCCTGCCCCGCATCGCAGGCGCGGGCGACGGCATAGACATAGGCGCGGGCCGATTGCAGTGCGACATACATGTCCGCCACCTTGGCCTGGATCAGCTGGAAAGTGCCGATCGGCTTTCCGAACTGCGTCCGCTGCCGGACATAGGGGATCACCGTGTCGAGGCAGGCCTGCATGATGCCGAGTTGCACCCCGGCAAGCACTGCGCGCTCGTAATCCAGCCCGCTCATCAGCACGCCGGCCCCGCCGTTGACCGGGCCCAGCGCGTTCCCGGCGGGCACGAAGCAGCCGTCGAACACCAGCTCCGCGGTGGGCGAACCGCGCATGCCCAGCTTGCCGATCTTCTGACCGACGGAAAAGCCGGGCATCCCCTTCTCCACCAGCAGGGCGGTGATGCCCTTGCCGCCCGCTTCGGGATCGGTCTTCGCATAGACCACCAGCACATCGGCGCAGGCGCCGTTGGTGATCCAGAACTTGGTGCCGGTGAGCCGCCAGCCGCCAGCCGCCGGGTCGGCGCGCAGCTTCATCGAGACGACGTCGGACCCGGCGCCCACCTCGCTCATCGCCAGCGCGCCGACATGTTCTCCGCCGACCAGCGCGGGGAGGTATCGCGCCTTCTGCTCCTCGCTGCCCCAGCGACTGATCTGGTTGACGCAGAGGTTGGAATGCGCGCCGTAGGACAGGCCGACCGAGGCGCTTGCCCGGCTGATTTCCTCCACTGCGATCACATGCTCGAGATAGCCGAGGCCGAGGCCGCCATAATCCTGCTCCACCGTGATGCCATGCAGGCCGAGCTCGCCCATCTGCGGCCACAGCTCGATCGGGAAGCGGTCCTCTCGGTCCACCGCCTCCGCCAGCGGCGCGATCATCTCGTCGGCGAAGCGCGCCACGGTTTCGCGGATCATCGCCGCATCCTCGCCCAGGCCGAAATCGAAATCGGGGGTCGCCCGCATCCGCCTCTCCTCTCTTCCATGGCAATGCGCGAAGGATGGAATCGGCCCCCGCAAACATCGGGCGCGGCGTGAAATTTCTCCCGTTACGGAAAGCCGGCCGCCTCCGGCCATCCAGGAGCGGCGAGGCCCATCACCTTGAACAATTCACCCATCTGCGCGCGATCGGTCAACCGGTGCAACGCGATGCGCAGCGCCTCGGCCTGGCCGGGCGCAGCTCGGGCCAGCGCGGCGGCGCGCGCCTCTATCCCCAGCGCGCCGAGGAAGGCGCCTTGCGGCACGGTGCCGAGCCAGCGCGCACCCGCGGTGGCAGCCAGCGGGCCGAGCGTGGCGAAGTCCACATGGGCAGACAGGTCCGCCTCGCCGGGATCCTCGAACGCATCCACCTTGCGGTGCGCGCGAACCGCCTGGAGGGTCGATCCCGTGCGCGGCGCATCGTGCCCATAATCGATGAACAGCGCCGCGCCGCCCTGCCGCGCCAGCCGTTCGGCCACCTCGCGCACCACCGCCGCGGCGGCGGGGCTGGTTTCGATCAGCGTGCCTTCCGCCGCGTCGCGCCGGGCTTCGGGCAAGACGGCGTCCATCGGCCGGTCCCCGGCGATGCAGACGAAGCGCCCGCCTTCCACCGCCACCATCCGCTCGCGCCAGCCGGCGGCGGTCCTCACCAATTGCCGCAGGGGAAGCGCATCGAGGAATTCGTTGGCCAACAGCAGGATCGGGCCGTCATCGGGCAGGGTGGACGGATCGTGGTGCCACACCGCATCCGGCACGGCGGCAAGCTGCCGGTGCCGCAGCGCGGCGGAACCTTCGACCAGATGGACCCGCGGCGCCAGCCCCATCCGCCGCATCGCCCGCAGCGCGTCGGCTGCCAGCGTGCCCCGCCCCGGCCCCAGCTCGACATAGGAAACCGGCTGCGGGCCGCCCGCGCGCCGCCACATGTCGGCCAGCCACAGGCCGAGCAGCTCGCCGAACATCTGGCTGATCTCCGGCGCGGTGGTGAAGTCGCCCGCGCTGCCCAGCGGATCGCGCGCGGCGTAGTAGCGGGCATTCGCCTCCCCCATGTAATGGGAGAGGCTGATCGGGCCGGTGGCCGCGATCAGGCGGCGGAAGCGGGCGGAAAGAGGGCCCTCGCCATCCTCGCTCATGCCGCCGCTGTTCTCATCCTAGGCAGGCCTGCCGGAGGCGAGCGGCGGCCTCAGCAGCGCGCGCGCCACCACCGCGATGCCGAGCACGATCAGCGGGATGGTGAGCCACTGGCCCATCGAGAGCCCGGTGTTCCGCGCGAATTCCGCCAGCTGCGCATCGGGTTCGCGGAAGAACTCCACCGTGAAGCGCGCCGCCGCGATCCCGGCAGTGAACAGCCCCACCAGCAGGCCGGGGCGATAGCGCGCCCTGGTCTTCCAGAACACCAGCAGCATCACGATCACCAGCAGCAGCCCTTCCAGCGCGGCTTCGTAAAGCTGGGAAGGATGGCGCGGCAGCGGCCCGGCCCCGGGGAACACGATCGCCCAGGGCACGTCGGACGGGCGGCCCCACAGCTCGCCATTGATGAAGTTCGCGATCCGCCCGAACAGCATCCCGAACGGCACATTGACCGCGATATAGTCGCACACGCGCAGGAAAGGCAGGCCGCCGCGCCAGCTGACCCAGGTGATCGCCGTCAGCACGCCGATCACCCCGCCATGGAAGCTCATCCCCCCGTCCCACAGCTTGAGCAGCTCGAGCGGATGCTTCCAGAGGTAGAAATCGGGCGAATAGAAGGTGGCGTAGCCCAGCCGGCCGCCGATGATGATGCCCAGCGTGCAGTAGAAGAACAGATCGTCCACATGGCGCTGCGCCATGGGCGCGCCGGGCGCCTTGATCATGCGCGAGAGGTGCCAGTAGCCCAGCGCGATCCCGCAGATATAGGCCAGCGAATAGAAGCGCAGGGTGAAGAAGCCGAGATCGATGCCCTTCGCCAGGTGCAGGTCCTCGAACCGGATGGCCTGCGATGCCTGGGCCAATAGTGACAGCACGTCGCGATCCCCTTACATTCCGCCGGGCGGCGCCCGAAGACAGGGGCGCCGGAAAAACGCGGCGCTTTTGGCACAGCGGAGGGCGCGGCGAAAGGGCCGGCGCGAACGGGCCGCGAACAGGGGATAAAGAACCGCATGCAAAGCGTCCTGCCGCGGGCCGGGATGGAGAAATCGCGCAGGCGTGCGTTGCGCCAGAAATATTCGGCTCTATCTGTCTCGACGTGAGCGCCATCAAGATACCCAACCAGCGTGCGGTGATCGACCGCCGCAGGCTTTCGGAAGAGATCGCCGCCGCCGTGGCCGGGCTCGGCGTGGTCCCGGCGCGTCCGCGCGTGGTCCAGCTGCTGAAAGGCGCGCTGGAAGCGGGGCGGGAAGAACTGACCGCGCGGCTAGCGGAGAAGCCTTCCGCCGGGCACGAGATCACCGCGGGCCACGCTTTCCTGATCGACCAGATCATCCGCGTGATGCACGATCACGTGACCGCGGACGTCTATCCGGTGAACAATCGCAGCTCGGGCGAGCGGCTGACGATCATGGCGGTGGGCGGATACGGCCGGGCCGAGATGGCGCCCCATTCGGACGTGGACATCGCCTTCCTGACCCCGGGCAAGCAGACCGCCTGGTGCGAGCAGGTGATCGAGGCGATGCTCTATTTCCTGTGGGACCTCGGCCTCAAGGTCGGCCATTCGAGCCGCTCGGTGGACGACATGGTGCGCATGGCGCGCGGCGACCTGACCATCCGCACCGCGATGCTGGAAGGGCGCTATCTCTGGGGCGATACCGAGCTCTACGAGGAAGCGGCCCAGCGCTTCTTCGCCGATGTGGTCGCGGGGACGGAGCGGCAGTTCGTCACCGAGAAGCTCGCCGAGCGCAACGAACGGCACAAGCGGCTGGGCGACAGCCGCTATGTGGTGGAGCCCAACGTCAAGGAAGGCAAGGGCGGGCTGCGCGACCTCCAGACGCTCTACTGGATCGGCAAATATATCCACAAGGTGAAGACCGCAGCCGATCTGGTGGAAGTGGGGCTGTTCACCCGCGCGGAATATCGCGCCTTCCGGAAGGCAGAGAGCTTCCTCCTCGCGGTGCGGTGCCACCTGCACACGATCACCAACCGCGCGGAGGACCGGCTGACCTTCGACCTCCAGCGCGAGGTCGCGCGGCGGATGCAGTTCGCGGACCGGCCGGGCAAGAGTGCGGTCGAGCGCTTCATGCAGTTCTATTTCCTCCAGGCGAAGCGGGTGGGCAGCCTTTCGGGCATCTTCCTGGCCCAGCTCGACGAGCAGTTCGCGCGCAAGACGCCGCGCGGCCTGCTGGCGGGCTTTCGCGCCCGGGCGCGCAACGTGCGCGGCTACAAGGTGTTCGGCGGCCGGATCGCCGCGCCGGGCGACGACTGGTTCCGCCAGGATCCCGTGCGGCTGATCGAGATCTTCCAGATCGCCGAGGAGGAAGGGTTCGAGATCCATCCCGAGACGATGCGCATGGCAAGCCGCGACGCCTCGCTGATCCGCGAGGAGGTGCGGCAGGATCCGCGCGCCAACGAATTGTTCCTCAGGGTGCTGGCCGGCCGGCGCGATCCCGAGACCGTGCTGCGCTGGATGAACGAGGCGGGCGTGTTCGGCCGCTTCGTGCCCGATTTCGGGCGGGTCAACGCGCAGATGCAGTTCGACATGTATCACCACTATACGGTGGATGAGCATACGATCCGCGCGATCGGCCTGCTCGCGCGGATCGAGCGGGGCGAGCTGAAGGAAGATCACCCGCTGGCGACCGAGATCCTTCCGCAATTGGCGCACCGCACCGCCCTGTTCGTCTCGGTGCTGCTGCACGACATCGCCAAGGGCCGGGGCGGCGACCATTCGGTGCTGGGGGCCGAAGTGGCGCTGAAGCTGTGCCCGCGCCTCGGCCTGTCGGAGAACGACACCGAGCTGGTGAGCTGGCTGGTGCGCTATCACCTGTTCATGAGCGCGACCGCGTTCAAGCGCGACCTTTCGGACCCCAAGGCGATCGCGGACTTCGTGGCCGAGGTGCAGAGCGTGGAGCGGCTGCGGCTGCTGACCCTGCTCACCATCGTCGACATCCGCGCCGTGGGGCCCGGCATCTGGAACAGCTGGAAGCGCCAGCTCCTCTCCCAGCTCTACGTCGCGGCGGAGGAAGCCCTGCGGCTGGGCCACAAGGCCAACGGCCGGGCCGAGCGGGTGGCGGACAAGAAGCGCGTCGTGGCCGAGCTGCTGGGCACCGAGGCCGAGGTGATCGAGGACCTCGACGACCGGTTCGACGATTCCTACTGGATCGCCGAGCCGGAAGACATCATCGCCCTCAACCTCCAGCAATATGCCGAAGCCAAGCGGGAGCAGCAGCGGCTTTCGATCCATTGCGAATATTATCCCGCGCGCGGCGCCACGCTGGTCACGGTGATCGCCGACGACCATCCCGGCCTGTTCTACCGCATCGCCGGCGCGATCCACCTGGCCGGCGCCAACATCATCGACGCGCGCATCCACACGACGCGAGTGGGCAAGGCGGTGGACAATTTCCTGGTGCAGGACCCGCTGGGCCGCCCCTTCCGCGAGGACGGGCAGATCGACCGGCTCAAGGCCGCGATCGAGGATGCGCTGGCCAACCGGATCGAGCTGGTGCCCCAGCTCGCCAAGCGCCCGCTCACCCATGCCCGCGCCGCGAGCTTCGACGTGCGCCCGCATGTCTATTTCGACAACAAGGCCTCGAACCGCTTCACCGTGATCGAGGTCAACGCGCGCGACCGGCCCGCCCTGCTCAACCGCCTGGCGCGCGCCCTGTTCGAATCCCGCCTGATGGTGAACTCCGCCCACATCACCAATTACGGCGAGCGCGCGGCCGACACCTTCTACGTCACCGACCTGCTGGGCGGAAAGGTCACCTCGCCCGACCGGCTGAAGGCGATCGAGGAACTGCTGCTCGACGCGGCGAGCGACCCGGTGGAGCCGGAAACGGAAAAGGCGCTGGCCTGACCCTGCCCCCTTCGGGAGGTCTTCCATGCCCCCCCTTTCGGGATCCGTCTGTCCTGATCGGATCGGGAAAAGGCCCTAGCCCTGCTCCCTCGCCCCGAACAGCGCGCTGCCCACGCGCACATGGGTGGCGCCGAGCATGATCGCGGTCTCGTAATCCGCGCTCATCCCCACGCTGAGGCCGGCAAGGCCGTTATCCGCGGCCAGCTTGGCGAGGAAGGCGAAGAACGGCGCCGGCTCGATCCCGAAAGGCGGCACGCACATCAGCCCGATCACCGGCAGCTCCGCCGTGCGCGCCTGCGCCAGCAGGCCCGGCAGCTCCGCGATCGGGCAGCCGCCCTTCTGCTCCTCCGCGCCGATATTGACCTGCACGAAGCAGGGCGGGCGGCGCCCGGCCTTGTCCATCGCCCCGGCCAGCGCGCCGACCAGGCCCGGCCGGTCGAGCGAATGGATCGCATCGAACAGCGCGACCGCATCCTCCGCCTTGTTGGACTGGAGCCGGCCGACCAGATGCAGCGCCACATCCGGGTGGCGCTCGCGGATCGCGGGCCATTTGGCCTGCGCTTCCTGCACCCGGTTCTCGCCGAACACGCGCTGGCCCTGCCCGATCAAAGGCAGGATGCGTTCGGCGGGATGGGTCTTGCTGATCGCGACCAGCGTGACCTCGCCCGGCGCGCGCCCGGCTATCCTCTCCGCCTGCGCGATCCGCTCCCTGACCTGCGCGAGAGGGGTGGCTGCACTTTCCATGGCGCGCCGCTATAGCGTGCCCATGCGTCCGCGCCAGTCCCTCCCGCAGCTATGGCTGATATCGGACGCGCGCAACGATGCCGCGCTGGAGCGGGCGATCCGCCGCCTGCCGCGCGGCTCCGGCCTGATCGTGCGCCATTATCACCTCGATCCCGCGCCGCGCCGCGCCCGGTTCATCGAACTGGCCCGGCTCGCCCGGAGACATGGCCATATGGTGATGCTGGCGGGAGAGGCGGCGGCCGCGCGGCGCTGGGGCGCCGACGGCAGCTACGGAGCGCCCCGGCGGCTCCGGCGCGCACCCGGCCCCGCATGGCTGGCCACCGCCCATTCGCTGGCGGAGATCGCGGCGGCGAACCGCGCGGGGGCGGACGCCGTGCTGCTTTCCCCCGTCTTTCCCACCCGCTCCCACCCCGGCGCGGCGGCGCTCGGCCCGCTGCGCTTCCGGCTGCTTGCCCGCCATGCCGCCATGCCGGTGATCGCGCTGGGCGGAATGACCCCGCGCCGCGCCCGCCACCTCGCCTGGGCCCGCTGGGCGGCGATCGACGGGCTTTCGCGGCGGGCCGAGGCATGAGGATTCCGGGTAGTGTTCCGGTTTGAATTTTCGGCTCGCCCAGTGGAAAGGAACATCGCCCTTTTCGAGGGGGAGGCGTGGCCCCTCCCGATCACGAACCGAATTCAAACCGGGACACTACCCGGAATCCCGCGGATTCTTGACGGCGAGTCCCGCCTCTGCGATTCTGCACGCGGTTACGGAAAAGGGGATCGCACATGGCGAGCCGTGCAATCGGCAAGGCTGAACCGGCGGACTGGCGCGCCACTTTCCGGCGTTCGCTGCGCCGTGCGCTGCAGCTTTCCGGCGCGGGCCTGCTGTTCGCCGCCACCCTGTTCCTGGCGCTGGCGCTGGTCTCCTACCACCAGACCGACCCTTCCGCCTCCACCGCCGCGGGCGATCAGGTGGCGAACTGGATGGGCCGCCCGGGCGCCTGGGCGGCCGAGCGGGCGCTGTTCCTGTTCGGGATCGCCTCGGCGCTGTTCCTGCCCCTGCTCTATGCCTTCGCGCGCAAGCTGTGGCGCGATGCGGACGAGGAGGAGACGCCCCATGGCGTGCGCTGGTGGCGCACGGTGGGCCTGCTGCTGGTGGCGATGGCGCTGCTCTCCACCGTGCTGTCGCTCGCCTTCACCGCGCCGGGGGGCGGGCTGCCCGCCTCGCTGGGCGGGATCACCGGCCTGCTCGGCAAGGGCGGGGTCGAGGCGCTCGCCGCCCGCCTGCCCGAACCGGCGCAGGGCTGGGCGATCCTGGGCGCGGCGCTGGCCTTCCTTGCCGGCGGGGCGATCCTGGTCGGCCGTGTCTTCGCGATCGACTGGGCGCAATTGCTCACCCTGCCCGCCGCGCTCAAGCGCGCGCCCTCGCTGCCCGCGCCCGATTCGCTGCCCTTCGTGCCCAAGCGGGAGAAGCCCAGGGCGGAGCCGCGCCCGGCCCCCACGGCCGAAGATCCGCCGCGCAAGCCGCCCGAGATCAGCGATCCCACCCAGCCGCCCCGGCCGGCAAAGGCCGCCGCGCCGACCCGGCAGAAGGACCTGTTCGACGAATACGAGCTGCCGAGCCTGGACCTGCTGTCGGACCCGCCGCCTTCCTCCGCGCCGAAGCTCGACAAGCTGGCGCTGGAGCGCAATGCGCGCCTGCTGGAGAACGTGCTCGACGATTTCAACGTGAAGGGGGAGATCACCGCCGTCCGCACCGGCCCGGTGGTCACCATGTACGAGCTGGAGCCCGCCCCCGGCGTGAAGGCCAGCCGGGTGATCGGCCTGGCGGAAGACATCGCCCGCAACATGAGCGCGATCAGCGCGCGCGTCTCCGCGATCCCGGGCAAGACGGTGATGGGCATCGAGCTGCCCAATGCCGACCGGCAGACCGTGGCCCTGAAGGAGCTCGCCGCTTCCGAAGCCTATGCCGCGCACAAGGGCGGGCTGCCGATCATCCTGGGCAAGGATATCGCGGGCGAGCCGATCGTGGCCGACCTGGCCGCCATGCCGCATCTGCTGGTGGCGGGCACCACCGGATCGGGCAAGTCGGTGGGGCTGAACTGCATCCTGCTCTCGCTGCTCTACCGCTTCACCCCGCGCGAATGCCGCCTGATCCTGATCGATCCCAAGGTGCTGGAGCTCAAGAGCTACGACGATATCCCGCATCTGCTCTCGCCCGTGGTGACCGAACCGCACAAGTCGGTCCGCGCGCTCAAATGGGCGGTGGAGGAGATGGAGCGGCGCTATCGCATGATGTCCAGCATCGGCGCGCGCAACCTCACCGGCTTCAACGAACGGGTGCGCACCGCCGCGGCCAAGGGCAAGCCGCTGGGCCGCCGGGTGCAGATCGGCTTCGATCCCGACACGGGCGAGGAGCTGTTCGAGGAAGAGCAGCTCGATTACGAAGCCCTGCCGATGATCGTGCTGATCGTGGACGAGCTGGCGGACCTGATGGTGACCGTGGGCAAGGAGATCGAGGTGCTGATCCAGCGCCTTTCGCAGAAGAGCCGCGCGGCGGGCATCCATCTGATCATGGCGACGCAGCGCCCCTCGGTCGACGTCATCACCGGCGTGATCAAGGCTAACCTGCCCACCCGCATCAGCTTCAACGTCACCAGCCGGATCGACAGCCGCACCATCCTGGGCGAACAGGGCGCGGAGCAGCTGCTGGGCAAGGGCGACATGCTCTACAAGCCCTCCACCGGCGCGCTGGTCCGCGTCCACGGCCCGTTCGTCTCGGACGAGGAAGTCGAAGCGGTGGCCGAGCACTGGCGCGGCCAGGGCAAGCCGGCCTATATCGACGCGGTGACCGAGGAGAGCGAAGAGGGCGGGTTCAGCTTCGAGGATGAATTCACCGCATCGGATAATCCGGAAGAGCGCAAATATCGCCAGGCCTGCCAGATCGTGTTCGAGAACCAGAAGGCCTCCGGCAGCTGGCTCCAGCGCCAGATGGGCGTGGGCTACAACACCGCCGCCAAATGGATCGAGCGGATGGAAGAGGAAGGCCTGGTCGGGCCTTCCAACCATGTGGGCCGACGCGAAATCTACCGCGACCGCGACGGGAACCCGATTTAGCGCCCGATCGAAGGGGTTGGCGGCTTTCCGTCGCCTTCCCCTCGTCATGCCAGCGCCTTCCCCTCATCATGCGCGCGCCTTGCTCTCGTCATGCCAGCGAAAGCTGGCATCTCAAGCCTTTACGTGTCACCGCAGGAGACCCCAGCTTTCGCTGGGGTGACGGAAAGGCGAGTGTTTGCAGGACGATAGAAGGCTCCTATCGAAAAGATAGGGGGCTTTTTGCCGTGGGCACAAAGCCGCCTCTCCTCCTTCCTTCCTTCCTTCCTTCGTCATCCTGAACTTGGTTCAGGATCCATTCCTCCTCCTCGCCGGGACCGGAGTGGAAGGCACCATGGACCCTGAACCAAGTTCAGGGTGACGAGATAAGAATGGTTGGGTTTGGTGAATATCACTTGACATGTTGAACCCTTTTGGCTATAGAGGCCGCGACGGGGCGGGAGCGTCAAAGCGCTTCGCTTCCCTCCCGCACCGGGCCGGC
>Ga0164243_10004991_pt1 | contig 20445 bp, 21 predicted proteins | sample OricompcompostOP_FD_108781 | JGI IMG/M metagenome (GOLD analysis project Ga0164243, IMG submission 108781) | Organic Plus compost microbial communities from Emeryville, California, USA - Original compost - Organic plus compost (OP) | ecosystem: Engineered > Solid waste > Mixed feedstock >...
CCTCGGCTCCGGCGTGATGACCACCGAGGACTGCCGGAAGACGTATGAGGAGCTGTCCGCCAAGGGCGTCACGTTCCTCTCCGAGCCGGCCGAGCGCCCGTACGGCATCGAGGCCGTCTTCCGCGACGACTCCGGCAACTGGTTCAGCCTCACCCAGCCCTTCGGCGGCTAGCAGTTCGCCGAGGCGGGCTTGCCCGCGAAGCGGTCGGCCAGCCAGGTCACCACGTTGTGCTGGGCCTCGACGTGGGTGATGACGTGTTCGCCCGGGTAGCCGGCCAGGCGGGTGGTCGCGCCCGCGGCGCACCACCGCTCATGCAGGGCGGCCTCGACGCGCCAGGGGATGATCTCGTCGGCCAGGCCGTGGTACTGCAGGACCGGGACGTCCGGGGCGGTGCCGCCGAGGTTGTTGGCGTCCAGCACCTTCGTCCAGGCGGGACCGTCGATCGGGTTCACGCCGCCGACCGTGTAGTCCTCGATCCTCTTGCCCGCGTACGTGGCCAGGCCCTGCACCTGGCACATCCCGGACAGCTCGTCCATCGCCCGCTTGCCCGCGTCGGTGAGTGAGCCGGACAGGTCGACCTCGGGGTACTCGGTGTCGAAGCCGATCGCCGTGCCGGCCAGGAACGCGAAGAACGCCGTGCCGTTGATGTTCTTCGCGACCGCCTGGAGGTCCGCCGGAGTGCCGCCGGCCGCGACGCCGGCGAGCCGCAGCTCGGGCGCGTAGTCCGCATGCTGCTGCGCGGCCCACGCGGCGGTGCCGCCGCCCTGGGAGTAGCCCTCGACGCCGACCTTGGCGTCGGCACTCAGCCCGGCGGCGGGCAGCCGCTCGGCGGCGCGGACGGCGTCGAGCAGCGCGTGGCCCTCGGGGATGCCGACGTTGTAGGACTCCCGGCCCGGCGTGCCGAGCCCGGGGTAGTCGGTGACCACCACCGCCCAGCCCTGCTTCAGCAGGTTGTCCACCGCGAACTGCTCGTCGAAGGAGCCGGACCTCATCTCGGCGGACGGCGCGCACTGGTCGCCCCAGCCCTGCGTGCCGGGGGCGTACGCGGCGATCGGCCGGGTGCCGTTGTACCCGGCGTTCGGCACGATCACCGTGCCGGACACCACGGTGGGCGCGCCCTTCGCCGTGCTGGACGCGTACGTGATGTGCCAGGCCTTCGACGGTACGGACGAGGCCGTGGTGCTCCCGGCGGAGATGACGTCGCCCGGGGCGCGGTCGGCGGCCCGGGCGGTACCGGTGAGCACGAGGGGGACGGCCAGGAGGGCGGCCACGAGGGCCGATCGCGTACGGGGCACCGCGCTCGCCTGCCTTCGGATGGGGGGACCGAATACGAGTGACCGTGACGCTACTCTGCGGTAGCGTCACGGTCACGAGGTGAGTGCGAGAAATCTTCGCGTTTTTTCACGGGCGTAGCGCGGCGAGGAGCGCGCGGGTCTCACCCCGCCGGGCGTACGCGATCAGCGCGAAGATCACGCCGAGGACGACGGTGGCGGCCGCGGCGGGTGCCATGCCCGGGACGAGGAACAGGTTGGTCAGGGTGGCGCCGATCATCACGCCGACCAGGCCGGTCGCGGCCAGCCCGGACAGCCGCGGGACGAGCAGGCCGATCGCGCCGGCCAGCTCGCAGGTGCCCGTGAGGTAGCGGAACCACTGGCCGAAGCCGATGACGTGGAACATGGCCACCGCGGTCGGGTCGCCGAGCAGCTTCGGGGCCGACGCGAAGATGAAGAACGCCGCCAGCACGACCTGTGCCGTCCATAGCACGATCGTGACCGGACGCCGCCGCGTGGTGGTGATGCTCTGGGTGATCGCCATGATGCTCTCCTTGTAGCCGTGTCGCCGTTCGTCCGTACAGACCGGCGGGCGGCGGAGAACTCATCGGTCGCGGAGAAGAATCCAGGGACGGCGGGCGTACACGATCAGGCCGAGGATCACGGCGAGCACGATCGGCAGGACCGCGGACGGGGCGATGCCCGGCAGCAGCACACCGGTCAGCGCGGCGCCGAGCATCACGCCGACCAGCCCGGCGGCGGCCAGGCCCGCCAGGCGGGGGATGAGCAGGCCGACGGCGCCGGCCAGCTCGCAGAGCCCCGAGACGTACCGGAACCACTGGCCGAAGCCGATGGCGTCGAACAGCGCCACCTCGGCCGGCGTGCCGATGAGCTTCTGCACGCCGACGACGGCGAACAGCACGGCCAGCGCGACCTGGGCCACCCAGAGGACGACCGTGATCCACGGTCTGCCGTTCTCCATGCGGGAGAACCTACCGGTCAGCCGATCGGTACCTCGACCAGGCGCGGGCCGGGAGTGGCGAACGCCTCCTTCAGCGCCTCGCGTACGGCATCGGCGGTCTCGGCGCGGACGGACGGCACGCCGTAGCCGCGGGCCAGCGAGACATGGTCGATGCCGCCGAGGTCCAGGCCCGGGGCGCCGGAGACGCCCTCGCGGTCGCCGAACCACTTGAGGATCTTGTACTCGCTGTTCACCAGGACGAGGAAGGTGACCGGCGCGTTGTACCGCGCGGCGGTCCACAGCGCGGTGATCGCGTACTGGGCGGAGCCGTCGCCGACGATGGCCAGCACCGGGTGGTCCGGGCGGGCCAGCGCGGCGCCGACCGCGCCGGGCAGCGCGAAGCCGAGGCCGCCGCTGGTGGTGAAGAAGAAGCTCGACGGGCGGCCCGGCCGGATCTGGTCGCGGAAGGCGGCCAGGTTGGACGGGGACTCGTTGAAGATGACCGCGTCGTCGGGCAGCGTCTCGGCGACGGTGGCGAACACGGCGTCGGCGGCGAGCGGGCCGTCGCCGTACGCGGGGGTGCGCGGCGCGGGGCGGCCGGTGGGCTCGGGCCGGTCGGCGGGCGGGACCAGCTCGGCCAGGCGCTCCAGGGTGAGCGCCGGGTCGGCGATGATCGCGTCGCCCATCGGGGCGCGGGCGGCCTCGTCGGCGTCGTCGGTGACCTGGAACAGCGTGGCGCCGTCCGGCAGGAAGTCGCCCGGCATGTACGGGTAGTACTTGAACACCGCGGCGCCGACCACCACGATCAGGTCGTGCCCGGCCAGCTTGTCCGACAGCGGCGCGATCGCGTTGGGCAGCGAGCCGCGGAAGTACGGGTGGTCCTCGGGGAAGCCGATCCGGCCGGGCTCGGGCGCCCGCCACACCGGCACGCGCAGCTTCTCGGCCAGCGCCACGGCCGCGCCGACGCCGTTGCTCGCGTCCACGGCGCCGCCCAGCACCAGCACCGGGTTCTCCGCACTTCCGAGCCGCTCCACCAGGCCGCCGAGCGCCCCCGGGTCCGGCGCGGCCCGGCCGAAGACCTTGCGGTCGACGACCAGGTCGGTGGCGGCGTCGTCGGCCGGGGCGTCGAGGTCGTCCATCGGCAGCGACACGAACACCGGGCCGCGCGGCGGCTGCATCGCCAGGTACGTCGCCCGCGCCAGCGCGGCCGGCACGTCCTGCGGCCGCGGCGGCTCGTAGCTCCACTTCACGGTGGGCTTGGGCAGGTCGACCGCGTCGGTGTTGGTCAGCAGCGCCTCGAGCTGCATCATCGCGCGCACCTGCTGCCCCGCCGTGACGACCAGCGGCGCCCGGTTTGACCGCGCGTTCACCAGCGCGCCGACCGCGTTGCCGACCCCCGGCGCGGTGTGCAGGTTCACCACGGCGGGCCGCCCGGTGACCTGCGCGTACGCGTCCGCCATACCGACCGCCGCCGCCTCGTGCAGCCCCAGCACGTACGTGAAGTCCTCGGGAAAGTCCGCGAGGAACGGCAGCTCCGTCGACCCCGGATTCCCGAACATCGTGGTCATCCCCTGCGCCCGGAAGAACGCGTACACGACTTCCCGCACGGTCCGCATACGGCCACCTCTCGTCGTCGTCCCCCCATCTTGCAGCCGGCGCCGAACCGTTACGCAAGGGGCCGCGTCCCATGACCATGAACCGCACGTTGCCCGCGACGGCCCTCCTCGCCCTGGCACTGTCCGGCTGCGCGGCCCCGCACCCGGGCCGGGCCGTCGCCGCCCCGCCCTGCCCGGCCCGGCGCTCGCCGGTCCGGGATTCCGGCGGATTCCGCGGCATGTTCACGCTCGTGCCCGGCACTCCGGTCGTCGCGTCGAGCTGCGCGTACGCGGGCATGAACGACCGGCGGCACGACTACGGCCGGCTGATCCGCGGCCACGCGCTGCGCGGCCGCATCGTGCGGGCGTTGCAGGGCGAGCTGAACCGGGAGGGGAGGTGGCCGGGCGGGACGTACGACTGCCCGGCGGACGACGGCGCCGCGCATCTGCTGCTGTTCCGGTACGCGGACGGCGGCGTCACGCGCGTCTCGGTCGGGGACGGCGGCTGCCGGTCCGCGACCAACGGGCAGCGCACCGTGCGGGCGCCTGGTGACTATCCGGGGCGGTACGGGGGTTAGGCCGGGTCCAGTTCGGCCGGTTCGTGGCCGTTCACGAAGGAGGGGGCGACCCAGCAGGCTACGGCGGGGGAGGCGGGCGGGGCGGAGCCGGTGGCCTCGGTGCCGAAGGCGCGGCCGAACAGGGGGGCCAGGTTGCGGCCGGGGATGAGGTCGGCGGGGGGTTCGTGGGGTTCGTCGGCGTCGTGGGTGAGGGTGACGCAGGGGCGGGTGGTGGCGATCGCGTCGGCGAGGTCGCGCAGGGCGGCCAGGGAGCCGGTGCGGGAGGAGCCCGTGAGCATCAGGCACCAGGCGCCGGTCCGGTCGAGGAAGGCGGTGATCTCTTCGGCGCCTACGGGGTGGCCGTCGGGTGCGCGTACCGCGCCGCGGCCGTCGGTGAAGACGCCCGGGGAGACGAGATGCAGGACGTCGAGGGGGTGACCGTCGAGGGAGGCGCGTACGCCGGGGAGCCAGGGGGCGGCGGGGTCCACGGCCGGGGGGCCGGCGAAGACGCGGACGTCGGCGCGGCACTGGGTGGGCACGGTCCATGCCTCGGTCGGGCGGTCCGGCAGGCCGCGGGGCTCGCCGGGCCAGCCGCCCGCGACCACCGCGACCGTCAGGGACGCCCGCCCCGGGCGGGGGAGCGGCGCGGTACGGGACGCGCGCCACAGCGGCCGGCGCAGGCCGAGCAGCAGCGCCTCCCAGGGCAGGACGTGCAGGTACCCGCGCGGGCTCGGCAGCTCGAGCCAGACCGGCTCGAACCGCCCGCCCGGCAGCGCCCGGGCGATGGCCGCCACGTCGAGCCCCGGCGCGGCCCGCACCTCCGGCCCGTCGGGCGGCGCCCCGGGCACCAGCCCGAGATCGCCCAGCGCACACGACCCGACGACCCGAAGCCGGTCACCGTCCCCCGCCTCGATGACGACGGTGGCGGGCGCCGCCGCCGCAGCGCGCAGGCCGGTGGCGGGCGGCTTCGCGGGGCCGTCCGGGCCGGTGCCGGGCGCCGGAGTCAGCCGGGCGCGTAGGACCGGGCGGGGCGGGGTCACCCGATCACCTGGCAGAGCAGGGCCCAGGCGGTGGACGGGTTGGTTACGTCGCTGTGGGCGGTGATGATGCGGTCGCCGCGGATCGCGAGGAGGCGCGGGCCGCCCGTGGTCACCGCGTACCGGTGGCCGGGGCTCAGCGCGTCCACCCAGGACACCTCGCCCGCGCGGGTCCCGTACGGGCCGTACCCGCCGAGCGCGCAGTACCGCGACGGTGGCCCGGGCGCGCCGGTGAGGTGCTCCTCGCCGAGGTCGGACGGGCGCCGTACGGCCCACTGGAACAGCTTGGTGAGCGGGACGTCGTGGCTGCTGTACGTGGTCATGACGGGCTGGCGCGTACGTTCCAGCGCGCGCCGGTACCCGCCGGGCCGGCCGTGGCCGTCGGCGTCCGCGGCGAAGCACAGGCAGGAGATCGCCGGTTGCAGCAGCAGGACGGACTCCACCTCGCGCACCGGCGCGGGCCCGCCGCACAGCGCGGACAGCATCACCTTGGCGCCGTACGAGTGCCCGATCAGGTGTAACCGCGAACCGGACGACGCCTCGGCCAGCCGGCGGCGCATGACCGCGACACCGCGCGCCCCGACCCGGCCCGCCCGGTCCTTCATCAGCAGCACGGTCGCCGCCCGGATGAGGTCGCGCGGGTCGGGGAGGAACAGCCCGGCCGCGCCCTCCCCGGACCTGCCGTGCGCGGCCCGCCAGACGGCGAGCAGGTCCTCCGGCGTGGCCGGCGTGTCGTCGAGCTCGTCGTCGTCCGCGGTGAGCGCGGGCGCCAGGATCGCGGCCAGCTCCCGCTGCGCGGCCTCGTCCAGCGCGTCGAGCGCGGCCAGCTCGCGCAGCCGCCCGGGCGCGTTCACGACGGCGGCCAGCGCGTCCACGTCGGCGGACACGTCGGAGCCGTCGCCGCCCGCGCGGGCCGCGGCGAGCTCGCGGCCGAAGACCAGCGCGGTGCTCGGCCAGAACACCCCGGCGAGCACCGGCTTGTACGGCCGGGTGACCGGGTTCCACCAGCGGTGCCGCGCGTCGGCGTACCGGGCGATGAGCGCCTCGTACCGGGCGGTCGCCTCGGCCCGGTCGGTGTTCCAGCCGTGCGCGAAGACGAACACGTCGGTCGCGTCGGCGGCCGTCTTGACCAGGTCGTCGAGCGTGTCCGGCGCGGTGCAGGCGCCGTCCGCGCCGTACGGGACGACGTAGAAGGGGACCGGCAGCCCGTCGTCGGTGTGCAGGACCTTCAGGGGGCCGTTGCGCGGAGGTGTGTTCATCGGGCACCACGCCTACTGAGAAGCCGGGCCCTTCAACCTCCTCCGGGCGTCACGCTAAGTCAACACCTCAGGGTGCGGGCGTGCGGCCCCGGACCTTCAGGACGGCGGGGGCGAGCTCGGCGGCCAGCCGCATGGCGCGGACCTGGCCGGCGGGGTCGGCGACGCCCTGGCCGGCGATGTCGAAGGCGGTGCCGTGGTCGACGCTGGTACGCAGCACGGGCAGGCCGAGGGTGCAGCTCACCGTGCCGAAGAAGTCCAGCGTCTTCGCGGCGATGTGGCCCTGGTCGTGGTACAGCGAGACGACGCCGTCGTACCGGCCCTGGCGGGTCTGGTAGAACGCGGCGTCGGCGGGGACCGGGCCGTACGCGTCGACGCCGGCGGCGCGGGCGGCGGCCACGGCGGGTTCGAGGACGGCGCCCTCCTCACGGCCCAGCAGGCCGTTCTCCCCGGCGTGCGGGTTGAGCGCGGCGAGCGCGACGCGCGGCGCGGCGAAACCCAGCTCGCCGAGCAGCTCGTGGGTGCGGACGATGCCGTCGCGGACCTGCTCGGTGGTCAGGTCGGCGATCACGTCGGCCAGCGGGCGGTGCCGGGTGAGGAAGAAGATCCGCAGCCGGTCCAGGACGAACATGGTCACCACCTGCTTGGCCGGCACGCCGAGCAGGTCGCCGAGCATCTCGGTGTGCCCGGGGTACGCCGACCCGGCCAGCTTGATGGCCTCCTTGTTCAGCGGCGCGGTGACGATGCCGTCGAGCCGGTTCTCGCGTACGAGCGCGCAGGCGGTCTCCACGGCGTCCACCGCGGCCCTCCCGGACGCGGCGGCCACCGCGCCCGGCTCGATGTCCTCCCCGCCGCCCAGGTCCTGGACGTGCACGACGGCCTCGGCGTCCTCGGGCACGTCCTCCGGGCCGGCCACCGTCCGTACGTCCAGGGCCAGGCCGAGATCCGCGACCGTCCGCCGTACGGTGGCCGCGGCGCCGAGCACCAGCCAGCGGGCGGCGGCGCGCACGTCCGGTTCGGCCAGCGCCTTCAGCGTGATCTCCGGGCCGACCCCGGCGGGGTCGCCGAGCGTCACGCCGAGCGCGGGTCGCGGGTGGGTCATGGGGCGTCTCCTTCGGGTACGTCGGCCGCCGCCCGGACGGCGGAGACCAGCTTGACCAGCGTGTCCGGGCCGCCGACCAGGCCGCCCTTGGTCACGATCGGCAGGCCGGCGTACGGGCCGGAGCCGAGTACGGACATCGGGCACAGCGGCTCCGGCTCGCCGCGCACCTCCAGGTGGTCGGCGCCGAGGGTGTCCATCAGCGCGGAGGCGGTCTGCCCGCCGGCGCACACGATGCCGGCGCAGCGGCCGCCGCCGGTGCTGTCGAGCAGCAGCCCGGCGGCGCGGGCGGCCAGCGTGGCGAGGATCCAGGCCTCCACGTCGTCGCGGACCTTGCTGGTGAGCGTCTCGACGACCACCAGCGAGGTGTCCGGCGGCACCGTCACCGGGTCGTGGCCGGACAGCAGCTCGCGGGCGTTGCGGACCAGGCAGCGGCGGTCCTGGGCGAGGCGGGCGAGCTGGCCGCGGTTCACGGCGGTGTCGCTGGACAGCACGACCAGGGTGAACCGGGTGCGGTCCGGCACGCTGCGGAAGCGCAGCCAGGCGCCGGGGGACACGGTGACCAGCGGGCCGGGCAGGACGGCCTCGGCGCGGTCGGCCATGGCGGCCAGGCGGCGCAGGTCGTCGTCGGTCTCGGCGTCGGCGACGAACAGACGGGCGCCGCCCTCGGCCAGGCCGGCGAAGTGCGCGGCCAGCCGGGCGGCCCGTACGTCGGCCAGCGGGAGCGTCACCGCGTCGGGGGCGCGGGTGCCGAAGACGCGGGCGGACACGTCGCGGCGGTCCTCGGGGAGGTCGACGCCGGGGACGTGCAGCGTGCCGTCGCGTACGGTGCGGCCGGCGGAGGGGAACGCGGGCACGCAGAGGACGGTCGCCGGGTGGGCGCCGTCGAGGGCGTCGAGGACGCCGGTGAGCTCGTCGGACGGGCTGCCGCGCAGCGTGGAGTCGATGCGCAGCTCCAGGCGGCGGGCGCCGAGCGCGCGGAGCTGGGCGGTCCAGGACCGGGCGGCGCCGTACGGGTCCACGCCGTAGTCGCGGGTGCGCATGTCGGCGACCAGCGCGGTCACCCCGTCCGGGGGCGGCAGCGGCCGCCACACCACGCGCGCCCGGTACCCGGCCTCGCGCAGCCGCGCGGCGCTGGCGTGCGCCCCGGTCAGGTCGTCGGCCAGCACCCCGATGTCCAACGGCCCGGCCCGCCCGGCGCTCACGCGGCGTCCTCGGCGGCGGTACGAGCGGAGCCCCCGGCCTCGGGCGGCTCGGCCGGGGCGCGTACCACGCGGACGCGGTCGCCGGTCAGGGCCTTGAGCACGTCGTCGTCGGCGTCCGCGTCGGTGATCAGCGTGTAGCCGCGGTCGACCGGGGCGACGTACGGGAAGGGCTCGGTGCCGAGCTTGCCGTGGTCGGCGAGGACGTACACCTCGCGGCCCTGGGCGGCCATCGCGGACTTCAGCGACGCCTGCTCCAGCGTCGGGCAGCTGATGCCGTGCGCGCTCAGCCCGTCCGCGCCGAGGAACACCCGGTCGGCGACCACCCGGCGGACCTCCGCCTCGGCGGGCGGCCCGACCATCGCCTGGCTGGTGTGCCGCAGCCGCCCGCCGAGCACGACCAGGTCGATCCCGTCGCACTCGGACAGCAGGCTCAGCGTGTTCACGCCGTTGGTGACGACGGTGAGCCCGGCGACGCCGCGCAGCCGCGCGGCGAGCCCGCCGGTGGTCGTCCCGGCGTCGATGATCAGCACGTCGCCCTCGCGCACCAGCCCGGCCGCGTACCGCGCGATGGCCCGCTTACCGGCCCGGTTGGCGATCTCCTTCTCGCGCAGCCGCCGCTCGGTGGCGTGCCCCGCGGTGACCGCGCCGCCGTACGTCCGGGTCACCCGCCCGTCGGCCGCGAGCACCCCGAGGTCCCGCCGCACCGTGGCGACGGAGACGCCGAGCGCCGCGCACAGCTCCTCGACTCCGCCGCGCCCCGCGGCCACCTCGGCGGCGATCCGCTCCAGCCGCTCCCGCCTCGCGTCGGACGTCATGCGCTGATCGAACCGCGCAGGACGCGGCGCTGTCAATGATCGATTCGATCAGCCCTGCAGCCCGTACGCCCGCCGGGCGTTGCCCGCACCGATCAACCCGGCGATGCGGATCGCGTCGTCGTACCGCCACACGTTCTCGTCAAGCCCGATCCGCAGCACGTCGGACAGGCCGCGGCGGAACAGCATCGTGCCGAGGTAGTACAGCTCGGGCAGCCCGTAGGCGTCCGTGGAGAAACAGAACTTGGTGAACGGCGTCAGCTCCAGCGCCTCGGCGATGACCGCCGACGCGCGCAGCCCGACGCCGTGCGTGGCCAGGCCGACGTCGATGTACACGTGGCCGAAGATCTGCGCGAGGTAGCCGGCGTTGCGCTGGTACGGGTAGTTGTGCAGCAGCATGACCGGCACGCCGAGCGGCTCGGTGGCCCGCAGCAGGTCGGTGAGCAGCAGCGGGTCGGCGCGGTGCAGGTGCAGGTCGCGGTCGCCGTAGCCGACGTGGAACTGCACGGGCTTGCCGAGGTCCAGGGCGGTCCAGGCCAGGAAGGCGTGCAGGACCGGGTCGCTCACCCGGGCGCCGCCGCGGCCCTCGGCGTCGGTGAGCAGCCGCTCGGCCGCCTTCGCCACCTCGGCGTCCTCCGGGCGCTCCCCGGACAGCTCAAGGCCCGCCCGGTACGCCGCGATCGACTTGAACCCGATCGCCGTACGGCCGCGCGCCTCCAGCCGCTCCCGTACGGCGTCGGCGAACCCGGCCGCGCCCACGCCGCCGTCGGCCACCTCCTCGGCGACCCGCTCCAGCCGGACGATCTCGTGCGCCCGCGCCTCGCCGAGCCCGGCCAGCTCCGGCGGCGTGGTCAGGTCCTCCGGCGCGAAGCCGGTGTCCACGCAGTACTCGGCGATCCGCGTGGGCGTGAGGAACCGGCGGGCCAGCTCGTCCGGGGGCAGCTGGGCGCGGCGGGCCAGATACCGCTCGGGCGTGGCGTGCGGCGGGAGGTCGAGCACCGGGGCGCACCAGCGGCGCAGCGCCAGGCCCACCTGCGAGTCGAACAGCGTCGTTCCCGGCGCCCCCGTGGTGCCGGCCTCGGTCAGCAGCAGCTCCACGCCCGTACGGTCGAGCGGGTCCGTCCGCACGCCGTGGCAGTGGTGGTCGATCAGCGGCAGTGCCTCGACGAATGCGAGCGAGTCGGGCATGAGCTCCCCTCAGCGGACGTCGTTCCCCGGACCGGATTCTCTCCCATCCGGGGCGGCGATGTGCTCGGCCTCGGAGAGCGCGGTGCCGAGCCGCCGCGCGGTACGCGGCGCGGCCAGCACGAGGACCAGCGCGACGGCCAGCCAGCCGCCCGCGACCACCGGGAACCAGCGCGCCGGGCCGGACGGCGGATACGGGATCACGTTGCGGTACAGCGTGTAGCCAAGCAGCACCAGCGCGGCCAGCGGTACCACCACCTGCCAGCGCGGCACGGCCATCCGCCGCTGCACGAACACCAGCCGGATCGCGCCGATCGTCGTCAGCACGTAGGCGACCAGCAGGATCAGCGTGCCGATGGTGCCGGACCAGGCGAACGTGTCGGTCGGCGCCGCGCCGAACGCGGTCACGCACACCACGATGATCAGCGCGGCCGCGCCGGCCACCAGTCCGGCCGCGGTCGCCGGCGTGCCCGCACGGGACACCCGCCCCGGCCCGCGCCGCCCGGTGGCGTCCCGGGCCAGCGCGTACAGCAGCCGCGAGCCGCCGACGACGCACGCCAGGCAGCAGCCGAACGCGCTGACCGCCGCGCCCAGCGTGATCACGTCGCCCACCCAGGCGCCCACGTAGGAGGTGCCGATGTCGCCCATCAGCGACGGCGACTTGGTGAACCGGCCGACGCCCGCGGGGTCCGCGCCGAACGCCATCATCTCGACGGCGGTGACGACCACGAAGTACACGCCGCCGAAGATCGCGGTGCCGAGGATCGCCCGCGGGATGTCCCGGCGCGGGTGCGCGGCCTCCTCGCCGAGGGTGGCGGCCGCCTCGAACCCGGCGAAGGACAGGAACCCGAAGACCACGCCGAGGAACACCGCCGAGGGTGCGGTACCCGGTTGCGGGGTGAAGACGGACAGGGTGAACGGGTGTCCGCCGGGCGCCGAGCCCGCGACGAGCCGTACGAGCGCGATGGCCGCGATCAGCAGGATCAGCGCCACCGTGGCGCCCTCCACGGTGAGCAGGACGTTCGTGCCGCGGCGCACCGGCGCGATGGTCAGCAGCAGCACGAGGACCAGGGTGACGCCGGCCAGCACGAACGGCGCCCACGCCGGCGGGTGCGGCCACACGTGCACGGCCTGGAGGAACGCCGTGCCGAAGATGCCGGCGGCCGAGGAGGTCACCACGCTGTAGAACGTGTACGTGCCGAGCAGCCCGAGCCCGGCGACGACGCCCGTACGCGGCCCGAGCGTCGCGCCGACGAAGGCGTAGACCGAGCCCGCGTGGTCGAAGTACTGGCACAGCCGGACGAACCCGTACGCGACGAGCAGCACGCCGATCGCGGCGAGCAGGAACGTCAGCGGCACTGCGCGACCCGCCGTCGTGGCGGACTGCTGCGGGTTGATGTTGGCCGCCATGCTCGGCGCCATCAGCGCCACCGAGAGCCCCACCGCCTGCCACACGCTCAGCGTGCGCCGCAGCCCCGGTCGTGTCTCCGTCTCCCGCATCCGGACCTCCCCTACGACCCGCGCCCCGGACGTAGTGTGATCCGCTCCGGAGGGACCGTAAAGAGAGCGATCACGCCTCGGCGGAGGAGTGCGTGATCGCGTCGCGGTACGCCCGGGTCTCGCCGATGAACGCGGCGAACTTCAGCACCGCGTGGCCCCACAGCGCGACCGCGGCCAGCGACGTGGCCACCCAGATCCCGGTCGGCGTCGACCCGCCGCGCCGCCGTACAGCAGCGTCGTGTACCAGTCGGCGGACGGCGCGGCGTGCACCCGCCGGGCGCCCTCCGGCGGCGCGCCGCCGTACAGCACGTCCGCGGCGACGTCACCGCCCGCGGTGAGCCGCCGGAAGTACGCCTCCCAGCCCGGCGTCGGCGGGCCCACGGCCGGGGCCAGCCGGATCGCGATGTAGGAGGCGATGCGGTGGATGGACAGCGAGTTGTCCGGCGAGCGCGCCGTCCTGGCCGTCGGTCATCGCCGCTTGCGGGCCGCGAACGCCAGCAGGACCAGCCCGGCCGCGGCGAGTACCGGGCCGATGATCGCCCAGGTGACGTCGCCGGTCATGGGGCTGCCGCCGAGCAGCCCGACGCCCTGGAGCGTGAACACCACACCGAACAGCGTGAGGATCGCGCCGACCACGATGATGCCGATTCTCATGCCGCCTCCGGTCTCCCGATCGCCGTAGTCTGCGCCGCTACGCGGGGTTCGTAAAGCCGTGCGGCGGCACCGGCGCCCAGCCGGGGATGAGGAGGCCGGCGCGGTCCCGTACGGCGATGACCCGTTCGGCGTTGCGCTGGTCGCTGCCGAGGGCGAAGCGGCGGGCCTCGGCGGGGGAGCGGCCGTACTTCTCGTGGCGGCGGATCAGCGCGGCGAGGCGGCGGTCGTCGTCGGCGTCGAGGTACCAGACGTCGTCGAGGAGCGGGCGGATCTCGTCCCACGGCGGCTCGTCCAGCAGCAGGTAGTTGCCCTCGGTGATGACCAGCGGCACGGCGCGCGGGACCGGGACGGCGCCGGCGATCGGCTCCTCGATCTCGCGGTGGAAGCGGGGCGCGTACACGACCGGTTCGGTGGCGGCGCGCAGGCGGCGGAGCAGGGCGACGTACCCGGCGGGGTCGAACGTGTCCGGCGCGCCCTTACGGTCCTCCCGGCCGAGCTGGCGCAGCTCGGCCTGGGCCAGGTGGAACCCGTCCATCGGCACCACCACGGCCCGCCGTCCCAGCGCACCGGCCAGCGCGCACGCCAGCGTGGACTTCCCGGCCCCCGGCGGCCCGCAGATCCCGAGCAGCCGCCGCGCCCCGCCGGACACCAGCCCGGCGGCCCGCGCGACCAGGTCCTCCCACCGCATGCCTCACCCCCAGATCGCCCAATTATGGCGAACGATCTCCTGGCCTATGACCCCGGAAATCGTTCGCCATAATCGGGTCAGGTGGCGCCGGTCATGATGGCGACGACCTCGGGCATGGAGGTGTCGGCGGGGGTCACCACGGCGGCGCGGTGGCCGAGCCGCTGGATGTGGATGCGGTCCGCCACCTGGAACACCTGCGGCATGTTGTGGCTGATCAGCACGATCGGCAGCCCGCGGTCCCGGACCCGCCGGATCAGGTCGAGGACCTGCCCGGACTCCCGTACGCCCAGCGCCGCCGTCGGCTCGTCCATGATCAGCACCCGCGAGCCCCAGGCCGCCGCGCGCGCCACCGCGACGGCCTGCCGCTGCCCGCCGGACAGGTTCTCCACCGGCTCCGCGATCGACTGCACGGCCACGCCCAGCTCGTCCAGGTGCCGCCGCGCCTCCGCGCGCATCGCCGGTACGTCCAGCCGCCGCAGGAACCGCCCGCCCGGCCCGCGCCGCCGCCGCTCGCGGCCGAGGAACAGGTTGGCCGCGACGTCCAGCGCCGGCGCCACCGCCAGGTCCTGGTACACCGTCTCGATGCCGAGCCGCCGCGCGTCCAGCGGCGTGTGCAGCCGTACGGGCGAGCCGTCCACGGTGATCGCGCCGTCGTCCGGCACCAGCGCCCCGGACAGCGCCTTGATCAGCGACGTCTTGCCCGCGCCGTTGTCGCCGACGACGGCCAGCACCTCGCCGTCCCGCAGCTCGAAGTCGCACCCGTCCAGTGCGGTCACGTGCCCGTACCGCTTGGTCAGCCCGGACGCCGCCAGCACCGCGCTCATACCCGCGCCCTCCTCCGCGTGAGCTGGTCCAGGGCGACGGCCGCGATCACCAGCACGCCGGTCGCCAGGTCCTGGTACAGCGCGTCGATGCCCGCCTGGGTGAGCCCGCTGCGCAGCACGCCCACGATGAGCGTGCCGATCAGCGTCCCGACCACCCCGCCGCGCCCGCCGAACAGGCTGGTGCCACCGATCACCACGGCGGTGATGCTGTCCAGGTTGGCGTTCTGGTACGCGTTGGCGTCGGCGTTCGGGATGCGGCCCAGCGCCTGCCACGCCGCGATCCCGTACAGCAGGCCCGCGATGACGTACACGCTGAGCATCACCCGGCGCGTTTTGATCCCGGTCAGCCGGGCCGCCTCGCGGTCGTCGCCGACCGCGTACACGTGCCGGCCCCACGCGGTCTGCGTCAGCGCGTACCAGAACGCGCCGTACATCAGCAGGAGCAGCACCGACCCGTACGTGAAGCCCTGCGACCCGATGCCGGTGTCCAGCCACAGCAGCAGGCCGGACGTGACCGGGTAGCTGCGCGACTCGGAGTACAGGCGGGTGGCCGCGGTGATCACGGTGAGCATGCCGAGCGTGACGATGAACGGCGGCAGCCGGATCGAGGTGACCAGCGCCCCGTTCAGCAGGCCGACCGCCGTGCACGCCGCGAACGCGATCAGCAGCGCGGCCGGGGCGCCGCCGTCCATCGCCAGCTTGCCCGCGATGATCGTGCCCATCACCGCGATCGAGCCGTTCGACAGGTCGATCCCGGCGGTCAGGATGATCAGCGTCTGGCCGAGCGCCAGCGTGCCGATCACCACGGCCTGTTCGAGGATCAGCGACAGGTTCTCGGTGGTCAGGAACGTGTCGGTGGCCACCGAGAAGATCACCACGGCCAGGATGAGCGCGAACAGCGGGCCCACGGACGGCGTGCGCAGCGCCCACGCCAGCGTGCGCATGCCCGGGCGGGCCGGGGCCTCCGGTGGCTTGACGGTCTGCGTCATCGGCCATCAGCCCCAGCAGTTCTTCAGGCCCCAGGCGGTGTCCTTCGACGGCAGGCCCTTCACCGGCTTGTCGGTGATGAGCTGCGCGCCGGTGCTGTGGAAGCCGGACGGCTTCTTCTTGGACTTCCCGTACGCGACCACCGCGTCGACGCCCTGCTCGGCCATCTTCTTGGGGAACTGCATGACGGTGGCGCCGACCTGCCCGGACTTCACGGCCTGCACGCCCGCGCAGCTCCCGTCGATGGAGCCGACCGTGATGCCCGACTTGCCGGCCGCCTTGATCGCCGCGGCGGCGCCCCGGGCGGCCGGTTCGTTGATCGTGTAGACGGCGTTGACGTCCGGGTGCGCCTGGAGCAGGTTCTCCATGCCCTGCTGGCCCTTGTCCTGCGCGCCGTTGGTGATCGCCCGCCCGGCGATCTCCGGGCTGTTGTCCGCGATGCCGAAGCCCTTGAGGAACCCGTCGTGCCGGTTGTCGTCCACGGTCGCGCCGGGCGTGCCGTCCAGCATCGCGATGCGCGCCGGCTTGCCGCCCATGTGCGCCTTGACCCAGGCGCCCTGCTGCCGCCCGGCGTCGAGGTTGTCGGTCGCGTACGTGGCGTCCACCGCGCTCGCCGGGCTGGTCGCGGTGTCCAGCGCGATGACCAGGATGCCCTTCTCGCGCGCCTTCTTGATCACGCCGAGCACGCCGGTGGAGTTGCTGGGCGTGATCAAGATGCCCTTCACGCCCTTGGCGATCAGGTTCTCCATGGCGGTGACCTGGCCCTCGTTGTCGCCGTCGAACTTCCCGGCCAGCGCTTCGAGCTGCGCGCCCTTCGCCTTCGCGGCGGCGGTCGCGGACTCGCGCAGCTTCACGAAGTACGGGTTGGTCTCGGTCTTGGTGACCAGGCCGATCTTGAGCTGTCCGGAGCCGGATCCGGAGCCGCACGCGGCCAGCGATCCGGCGAGGACGGCGGCCGCCGCGCAGATGAGGGGGATGCGGGGGATACGGGGAATTGCGTGCTGCGTCATCGTGACCTCCCGGGGGATCGCCCTTAATGTGAACCCAGGCAAGCGCTTGCGCAAGCGTTTGCCCGTACGGAGGTCCGATGGCCACGATGGCGGACGTCGCACGCCGCGCCGGGGTGTCGGTGTCCACGGTGTCGCACGTCGTCAACGGCACCCGGTTCGTCGAGGACGGCACCCGCCGCCGGGTGATGGACGCGATCCACGCGATCGGCTACACGCCCAACACGATCGCCCGGTCGCTGGTGACCGCCAGCACGCAGTCGCTCGGCCTGGCGATCTCCGCGATCTCGAACTTCTACTTCACCGACCTGGTCGCGGCGATCGAGTCCAGCGCCCGCGCCGCCGGGTACACGCTGCTGCTCGCCGACACCCACGACGACCCGGGCGAGGAGCTGAAGGTGGTGCAGGCGCTGCACCAGCGGCGGGTCGACGGCGTGCTGCTCGCCCCGGCCACCGGCGCCCGCGGCGCCACGCTGAGGTACCTGACCGACCTGGGCGTACCGGCGGTGCTGGTGGACCGCTGCGCGTCCGCGCGGTTCGACCAGGTCGGCACCGAGAACGCCGGCCCGATGGCGCTGCTGGTCCGGCACCTGGCGGGCCGCGGGCACCGGCGCATCGGGCTGGTCGCCGGGCTGGCCACGCTGCGCACCAGCGCCGAGCGCCGCCGCGGCTACCGCGACGGCTTACGCGCCGCCGGCCTGCCGTACGACCCGGCCCTGGTCGCCGGCGGCGGCTCGCACGCCGACCGCGCCGCCTCCGCCGTGGACCGCCTGCTGGCCCGCCCGGACCCGCCGACCGCGCTGGTCGTGGCCAACAACCACATGACGATCGGCGCGATGCGCGCCCTGCGCCGCCGCGGCCTGCGCGTCCCCGCCGACCTGGCCCTGGCCGCGTTCGACGACTTCGAGTGGGCGGACACCTTCGCCCCCCGCCTCACCACCATCGCCCAGCCCATCCCCGAGATCGGCGCCCGCTCCGTCGCCCTGCTCCTGGCCCGGCTGTCCGACCCCACCCGCCCACCGCGCACCCTCCGCCTCCCCGCCACGTTCATGCACCGCGACTCCTGCGGCTGCCCGCCGGATGCGGGACACTCGTGATGGCGGACACCCGGGGACGGACGGAGGCCGGACATGGCGGTGCGACTCGAGGAACGCGAGCGGACGCGGCGGGAGACGCACGGGAAACGGCTCGAGGACGATCTACGGGCGCGGGGCGTGTCCGGCGTGGCCGTCACGTGGGTGGACAACAGCGGCGTCACGCGCGTCAAGACCGTTCCGGTCGGCCGGCTTCCGTACACCGCGGCGTGGGGGGTCGGCGCGTCGCCGGTGTTCGACACGTTCCTGGTGGACGACTCCATGGTCAACGGGCGGTTCGCCGGCGGGCCGGTCGGCGATCTGCGGCTGCACCCGGACCTGGACCGGCTGCGGGTGCTGCACGCGCAGCCGGGCTGGGCCTGGGCGCCCGCCGACCGGTACGACATCGAGGGCGTCCCGCACCCGCAGTGCGCCCGTACGCTGGCCCGCCGCCAGGTGGAGGCGCTGGCCGCCGAGGGGCTCACGGCGAAGGCCGCGTTCGAGGTCGAGTGGGCGGTGTCGGCGGGTGAGGGCGACGCGTTCGTGCCGGCCACCGGCGGCCCGGCGTACGGCATGACCCGGCTCGTCGAGCTGTCCGACTACGCCGCCGACGTGCTGAACGCGCTGGCCGCGCAGAACGTCGCGGTCGCGCAGCTGCACCCGGAGTACGCCGCCGGGCAGTTCGAGGTGTCCGTGGAGGCCGCGGACCCGGTCGCGGCGGCCGACACGCTCGTGCTGGTCCGGCAGACGATCCGGGCGGTCAGCGCCCGCGCCGGGCTGCGCGTGTCGTTCGCGCCGAAGGTGCTGCACGACGGCGTCGGCAACGGCTGCCACATCCACCTCAGCGTCTGGCGCGACGGCGCGAACCTGATGGCCGGCGGGCCCGGCACCTTCGGCCTCACCCCGGACGGCGAGGCGTTCGCCGCCGGGATCCTGGAGCGGCTGCCCGCGCTGCTCGCCGTCGGCGCCCCGTCCGTGGCCAGCTACCTGCGGCTGGTCCCGCAGCACTGGGCGGGCGCGTTCGCCTGCTGGGGGCTGGAGAACCGGGAGGCCGCGCTGCGCTTCGTCACCGGCGCGGCCGGCGCGCACGACCAGGCCGCGAACCTGGAGATCAAGTGCTTCGACGCGGCCGCCAACCCGTACCTGCTGGTCGCCGGGGTGCTCGCGGCCGGCCGCGCGGGCATCGCGGACAAGGCGCCGCTGCCCGACCCGGTCGACGTGGACCCGGCGACGCTCGACCCGCAGATCCGCCTGGAGCGGCACATCGCCGCGCTGCCCGCCCGACTGGACACCGCGGTCGCCGCCTTCGAGGGCGACCGCGTGCTGCGCGCCGCGTTCGGCGACGCGCTGATGGACACCGTCGCGACCGTACGGCGCGGCGAGATCATGTTGTTCGCAGACGCCTCCCCGGAGGAGGTCTGCGCCCGGACCCGATGGGTGTACTGATGGCGACCGTGTACGAGACGACCCTCGTCCCGAGCAAGCTGGACCTGCTGGCCACCTGGTTGCCGACCCGCGCCTGGTACACCGGCGCGGGCGGCGCGCCGCACCTGGAGAAGGTGGGCGGGTTCCGGCTGGACGACCCCGAGGGCGAGGTCGGCATCGAGTTCATGGCGGCCACCGACACCGCCGGGGACCGCCCGCGCACGTACCACGTGCCGATGACGTACCGCGGCGCGCCGCTGGACGGCGCGGAGGAGGCGCTGATCGGCACCACCGAGCACGGCGTGCTCGGCACCCGCTGGGTCTACGACGGCACCCGCGACCCGGTGCTGGTCGAGCGGCTGTGCGCGCTGCTGCTCGGCCGCGCCGAACCGCAGGCGCAGAGCCAGAGCGACACCCCCAACCCGGCGGTGACCCGGTCGTTCGCCATGGCGGCCGCCGCGCTCGAACCGGTCGAGGTGGGCGACGGGCCGGGCGGCACCGACATCCTGGTCCGGGCGGACGGCGGCGCGGTGACCGTACGGGTGCTCCGCGCGCTGCGGCCGGACGACGAGGAGCCGGACGCCCTCGGCGAGGTGTCCGCCCCGTGGCGGACTCCCGAGGGAGAGGTACGCGGCCGGTACGTCGTCGCGCTCCGCGGGGCGACCTGACCCGGTCATCCCGATACGTCCGCTTGACCATTACCTGACCTGATGTTCGCGTTGGCGCCAACCGGCCCCGCTGAGATGATCCGGGGGCCGGAGCGGTCCCCCGTTTCGTGATGGGGAGGGCAAGGTGGCTCGACGAACGAATCGGCGCCGGTGGCCGTGGGCCGTCGGCGCGGCGGCCGCGGCGCTGGCCGTGGCCGGGACCGCGCCGGTGTGGGCGGCGCAGCCGGGCGGCGCGGTTCCCGTACGGGCGGCCGTACCGGCGTCCGCGGCGCGCACTGCCACGCCGATCAAGCACCTGGTGGTGATCTTCGGGGAGAACGTCTCCTTCGACCACTACTTCGGCACGTACCCCGACGCCGCGAACACCGACGGCACGAGGTTCACCGCCCGCCCCGGCACGCCGCGCGTGGACGGCCTGACGAAGAAGCTGCGCGAGCACAACCCGAACGCCTACGACCCGCGCCGCCTGGCCCCGTCGCAGGCGATGACCTGCGACCAGGACCACGGCTACAGCGCCGAGCAGAAGGCCGTCAACGGCGGCAAGATGGACAAGTTCGTGGAGAACACCTCCACCGACACCTGCACCGGCCAGCCGATCCTGTTCGGCGAGCCCGGCCTGGCCATGGACTACTACGACGGC
>Ga0164243_10004992_pt1 | contig 20445 bp, 21 predicted proteins | sample OricompcompostOP_FD_108781 | JGI IMG/M metagenome (GOLD analysis project Ga0164243, IMG submission 108781) | Organic Plus compost microbial communities from Emeryville, California, USA - Original compost - Organic plus compost (OP) | ecosystem: Engineered > Solid waste > Mixed feedstock >...
GACCCCGACCACGGCTACTGGAGAAACACCCTCAACCCGCCCGGACGATGGCCCCACACATGACAGATGTCTCGCGACATGAGAGACACATGTCGCGAGACATCACAAGGTGCGCCCGGAGGGATTCGAACCCCCAACCTTCTGATCCGTAGTCAGATGCTCTATCCGTTGAGCTACGGGCGCAGTTCTCAGCCTGGTGAACGTCACCGCTCGCAGGCCGTAGTCGAGCCTACATCACGGGCGACGACCACGCCAATTGGGGAAGGCGCCCTCCGGACGTCACAGACCGCAACGGTGTGTAACGCGGCTACACATTCGTGGCGGCCGGGCCACGACCCGCGTAGCGTCGAAGCACGCGAACGTCGCGATGCATCCGACCCGATGCAGTGAATCATCGTAGAGCCGAACTGGAGTCCGATCATGACGACCACCGGGTCCAGGCATTCGCGCGATGCGCCGGCGATCCCACTCAGTCACTACACCGGCCGAGCCACCAAGCGGGAGCTCGATCACTGGCAGGGAGTGGCAGCCGATGTGGCGCGCGAGCTCGCCCACGATGTGCTCGACCGCGATCACGCGGGCCGCGATCCCCACCGGGAGCTGGAGCTGCTGCGGCAAGCGGGGCTCGTCACTCTGCTCGACCCCCTCGACCTCGGCGGCGCCGGCGCGCACTGGAGGACGGCGTTCCTCGTGGTGCGCACGATCGCGCGAGTGGATGCCTCGATCGCGCAGGTGCTGGCCTACAGCTACGTCAACAAGAGCAACATCAGCTTCACCGTGCCGAGAGAGCGGCAGGCGGAGTGGTACCGACGGGCCATCTCGGGTCAGGAGGTCTGGGGTGACTCGGTCAACCCGGTGGACCCGGACCTCGAGCTCACGGCGATCCCCGGCGACGGCTACCGGCTGAACGGGACGAAGCACTACTCCACCGGCGCATCGGCCGGCGACCGCATCCTGCTGAGCGCGGCAGTCGTCGGAGGGACTCGTCACGGAAGCTATGTCCTCGCCGCGATCGACCACCGCGACGGCGTGGAGTTCCTCGGCGACTGGAACCCGCTCGGGCAGAGGCTGAGTGCGAGCGGATCGGTCCGCTACACCGACGTGCGGGTCGACGAGCGAGACATCCTCGGTCCTCTGAGCGACGATCCGTACGCCAACCTGATCAGCCCGGCCATCCAGCTCTCGCTCGTCAACCTGCAGCTCGGCATCGCGCAGGGCGCCCTCGAACAGGCGCGGGATCTCACGCGCGCCCGTAAGAACGCGTGGTTCCTCAGCCAGGCGGACGTGTACCGCAACGATCCATTCGTGCAACGGACCTTCGGCGAGCTGGCCGCCCGGGTCGCCTCCGTCGAGGCGCTGGCCGATCGTGCGGCGTGCCGCTTCGACGAGGTCGTCGACCTCGGATCCGGCGTGACGGAGTCCGTTCGAGGCGAGCTGGAGATCGAGATCGCGCAGGCGAAGATCGTGTCGACGGAGGTCGGGCTGGATGTCGCGGGCCGTGTCTTCGAGATGACCGGCTCGAGCTCCGCCCGCCAGTCGGTCGGCCTCGACCTGCACTGGCGGAACGTCCGCACCCTGAGCCTCCACGATCCGGTGGACTACAAGAAGCTGGAGGTCGGGGCGCATTACCTCAATGGCGAGCTGCAGCCCATCTCGCTGTACACCTGAGCACGCCGCTTCGGCATCCCGGCGAACGTCGTGAACGCTGCGGTCTCGCGTGTCAGGAGCGCGGTGCATCCGTCGACTGCCGGACCACGAGCTCGATCGGGCCGTCGACGACCTCCCGGATGTCGTCGTCGGCTGAGCGTGTCTGCAGCAGCTGAATGCCCCGGGCGCCGAGCTCGTACAACGGCATCCGCACCACCGTGAGCGGTGGGGCGGCGAACGCCGCTGCGTCGTTGTCGTGGATCGCGATCACGGAGATGTCCCGTGGCACGACGAGCCCGTCGGCTCTGGCGGCGCTCAATGCACCGATCGCGGATGCGACGTTGGCCACGACCACGGCGGTCGGCCGCTCGTCCAGCGCGATCAGGCGCCTCATCGCCTCGAACCCGCCGGCGGCGGTGTAGTCGGCGTGCACGACGAAGGCAGCCGGCAGTCCGAGACCCGCCGCTTCGACCGCAGACGAATAGCCGGTCAAACGGCGCTCGGCGGTGTCCGAATGGCGTGGCCCGGCGATGTGCGCGATCCTCAGGTGGCCAAGACCCACCAGGTGATCGACGCCGATGGCTGCGGCGTGTGCGTCATCGAGGATGACGTAGCGGTCGACGCCGCGGACTCTCCGGTTCACCGAGATGACAGGTCGGCCGCGCGCACGGAAGAGCTGGATCAGCTCCTCCGGATCGGCGGCGCCCGCGACGAGCAGCCCGTCGATCGTCCCGTTGCCGAGGACGTCGACGAGCTTTCGTGCTGGAGCTCCCGGGCTGTTGATGCTCGCGGTCAGCAGGGTCAGATTGTGTTCGAGGGCTGCGTCCTGCGCACCCTCGATGATGTGGGAGTACACCGGGTTGTGGAAGTCCGGGATGATGAGCCCGTGCGCGGACGCACGCGAGGTCCGCAGGCTGCGCGCTGCGCTGTTCGGCTTGTAGTCGAGCTTCGCCACGGCTCGGAGGACACGCTCGCGCGTCTCCTCACGCACCGAGAGACGCGGATCACCGCTGAGCACCTTTGAGACGACGGCTGCGTCGACGCCGGCGAGAGTGGCCACGTCGCGCATGGTCGCGCGCCGTCGTTCCCCTGCAACCACTGACGGTACTCCGATCCCCTCGTGCGGATGCTCCTCGAGCCGCTCTCACATCGTATTGGACCCGCCGAGGATCGCCGTCGCCTGGCCGGAGAGAACGGCTCCATTGGCGTGGACGAGCGCCAGCTCGGCATCCCGCACCTGCCGCACACCGGCTTCGCCTCTGAGCTGGCGCACCGCCTCGACGATGAGGAAGATGCCGTACATGCCCGGGTGGCAGTACGACAGACCGCCGCCGTTCGTGTTCACGGGAAGAGCGCCGCCGGGGCGAATCCGTCCGTCCGCCGCGAATGCCCCTCCCTCACCCTTTTCGCAGAAGCCGAGATCCTCGAGGAACAACGGCACGTTGATCGTGAAGGCGTCGTAGAGCTCGACGACGTCGATGTCTGCCGCCGTCAACCCCGCCATCGCGTATGCCCTCGCGCCGGAGTCGACGGCGGCCGTGGTCGTGAGCGTCGCCGCTTCGGAGATGTTGCGATGCCAATGCGCCTCCCCGACGCCGAGCACCGGCACGGGATCGCGACGAAGATCACGCGCGCGCTCCGTCGAGGTGAGGATGACAGCGCCACCACCGTCGGTCACGAGACAGCAGTCCGCCGTGGTCAACGGGTCGCTGACCATCCGCGCGCTCAGCACATCATCGACCGTGAGCGGTTCGGTTCGGAACGCCCCCGGCGTCAGTCTCGCCCACTCCCTCGCCGCGACGGCCACCTCGGCCAGCTGCTCTCTGGTCGTGCCGAACTCGTACATGTGGCGAGCAGCGGCCATGGCGAACATCGACACCGGGTAGCGGGGTCCGTATGGAGCCTCATAGGGATTGGGCATGGATGCCGTGACGAGTCTGCCTCCGTCGGAGAGCTGAGTGCTGCCATAGGCGATCAGCGCTGTCGTGCAAAGCCCGGCGTCGATCGCCGCGGCCGCGTGCAGCAGGTGCGACACGAACGATGCTCCGCCCATGTTGCTGGAGTCGGAGTAACGAGGACGGATGCCCAGATACTCGCCGACCTCCATCGACGACATCGAGTAGTGCGATGTCGCGGAGAAGATGCCGTCGATCTCGGACAACGGGATGCCGGCGTCGGACGTTGCTCGTGCAGCAGCTTGACCGATGAGATCGAGGCTCGTGAGCCCATCGGCCACCTTGCCGATATCGGATTCGGCGACGCCGACCACGGATGTTCTTCCTCGCAGAGTCGTGTTCATCGGTCCTCCTCCATCGCGAAGAGAAGCTCGTCGATGGTGCACCCCTCAGGGATGACCGCTGCCACCCGCGCGCCGATCACCGCGTCGGCTTCGCTTCTGAGCCGGCACATCATCCTGAAGCCTTCGTCCAGATCGATGAGCGCGACCGGGTTCGCGCCGGAGCGCGAGCGCACGACGGTCGACGAGTACACCGTCCCCCGCCCGGTGCTCTGACACCACTCCAGCGCCGCGCCACCACACCGGGGACAGACGACGCGCGGGTGGAACACCGCCGAGTGGCAGTCGCTGCAGCGCTGATAGAGGAGTGTCCCGGCGGCGAGGCCGCGGGCGTAGATCGACGCGGGCGAATCCGCGATGCGCTCGTTCATGCCACCACACCCGCGTCGCGGTACTCGCGCACCCGTTCGGGCGGGATGCCGAGACCGGCCAGTACTGCGTCGGTGTGCTCGCCCAAGGCGGGTATCGGTCGCATCTCGGCCTGGTAACCGTCACTCGTGACCGGCGGACGCAGGGCACGGATCGGCCCAGCCGGAGAGTCGACGGTCGTCCAGCGATCGCGCTGCACCAGCTGCGGGTGCTCGATCACAGCGCCGACGGAGTTCACGCGGCCGCTCGGGATCCCCGCCCTGTCGAGCCGGCCCAGCAGCTCCTCCGCCGTGAGCTGCGCGGTGCGTGACGCCACGGCGCTGTCCACGAACTCACGGTTGGCGCATCGTGCGAGGTTCGTCGCCGTCCGGGCGTCGGACACGAGCTCCGCCATTCCGAGGACGTCGGTGGCGAGCGCCGTCCACCCCCGGTCGTTCTGCACGCCGATCAGGATCTGCTGTCCGTCCGACGTCGGGTACGCGTCGTACGGCACGACGGTCGGATGAGCCAGACCGACCCGCGGGGGCGGAGAGCCGTGGTACAGCTGGCGGTAGAGGGGGTACCCCATCCACTCGACCATGGAGTCGAAGAGACTCACCCGAATGTGGTCGCCATCCCCCGTGCGTGCGCGCGCGAGGAGCGCCCCCATCACTCCCTGCACGAGGAACGATCCGGCGGAGATGTCTGCGATCGGGATTCCCGTCTTTGCCGGCGCATCCTCACTCCCCGTTATCGAGACGACACCGGCTTCGGCCTGGATGAGCAGATCATAGGCCTTGCGCTCGCTCATCGGACCTGCGTCGCCATACCCGGTGAGCTCGGCGTTGATCAGCGAGGGATGGTCGCGCCGGAGGCGATCGGCGGCGAACCCGAGACGAGCCATCGCGCCGGGAGCGAGGTTGTGGATGAGCACGTCGGCCCGGCCGACGAGCGCCTCGAAGACGGATGCGCCGACTTCGCTCCTCAGATCGATGGCGATCGACTGCTTGCCACGGTTGAGCCATGCGAAGTGAGTGGAGAGCACACCACCGATCGCGTCGTCGTAGTCACGGGCGAAGTCGCCGCCGTCCGGTCGCTCGATCTTGATGACGTCCGCCCCCATGTCGGCCAGCTGCCGGGTGGCGAACGGGACGGCGACAGCCTGCTCGACCGCTACAACGGTGATCCCGTCGAGCGGCCGCATCAGACCGCCCTCCTTCCATCGGCCGCCTCGCCGGCGATCTCGAGGACGATGCGTCCGGAGGCGGTCTGCTCCTCCATGTCCGCGTGCGCCTGACGCACGGCGTCGAGTGCACGACGTTCGGCGATGTCGACAGAGAGCTCGCCGAGGGCGACCAGCCGCATCACTTCCGCCAGCTCCTCCTCGCTGCATGACTTCGTCCCCAGCAGGGCGATCTCCTTGAGCACGAGATGCGCCGGGCGCACTTCGGCGGGCGAGCCGCTGACGTTGCCCACGACGACGACGCGTCCCCCGGTCCCGACCGCGTGGAGCGATTCGGCGAGCGTGGGCGTTCCCACGATCTCGAGGACGAGGTCGACCCCGATGCCGTCGGTGAGCCGTTTGGCGTCCTTCGCGAACCGGCGGTCGGGGGCGACGAGCACCTCGTCGGCGCCATGTTCGTACAGGGTGGAGGCCTGTGATTCGCGCGTGGTGACGGCGACGATACGCGCGCCCGCGTGTTTGAGCACTGAGATGGCGTGCAGGCCGATCCCTCCGCTCGCACCCGTGACGAGGGCGGTGTCACCGCGTTGGACCTGTCCTCGCGTGTGTGCCGCGTGGTAGGCCGTGCCGAGCGTGCAGTTCACGACCGCGGCCGCCTCGAGACTGAGCTCGTCCGGCACGCGGGTGAACGCCCGCGATGGTGTGCAGATGTACTCCGCGTAGCCGCCGTCGAAGTCGTCGCCCATGAACTGCGCACGCCCCGTCTGGCACACGGCCTGGTTCCCCGAGCGGCAGGCCGGACACCTGCCGCAGCCCATGAAGATCAGCGACATCACACGCGTGCCTGGCGCCCATGTGGCATCCGGGCCGGCCGCCACGATGACGCCGCTGACCTGGTGACCGAGCGTCAGCGGGAGGGGAACGCCGGGAAACGCGCCCTGCCGCGTGAGGAGATCGTGCCGGCAGACACCGCAGTAGGCGACGCGCACGAGCACCTCGTCCCCTGCCGGCTCGGGCACGGGCACCCGTTGAGGGGCCAGCACCTCCGGTCCTCCGAAGCGGCTGATCCGCCAGGCGTCCATCACCTCAGGTGTCTCGTTCATCGTCGATCCGTTCCACGTGTCGTCTTCCGAGTCGTCTTGCGAGTCGTCATCGCGCCGCGCTCACATGTACCGCCCGCCGCCGACCTCGAGCACGGCCCCCGTCATGTAACTGGACAGGTCGCTCGCCAAGAAGAGCGCCACCTTGGCGACCTCGTCGGGCTCGCCGGCTCGTCCCATGGGGATCTCGGCGAGCTTCGCGTCCCACACCTTCTGGCTCAGAGCCTCGGTCATCGCGGTGCGGATGAGCCCGGGCTGGATCGCGTTCACGCGGGTGCCGTACTTGGCGAGCTCCTTCGCGGCAACCTTGGTCAGCCCGACCAGCCCCGCCTTCGCAGAGCTGTAGTTCGCCTGCCCGAAGTTGCCCACCTTGCCGGAGAGGGATGAGATGTTGATGATCGCGCCGGAGTTCTGCTCACGCATGCGCTCGGCTGCGTACTTCGTGCCGAGGAACGCTCCGCGCAGGTGTACCGACTGCACGGACTCCCACTGCTCGAGAGTCATGTTGCGGATGGTGGCGTCGCGGGTGATGCCGGCATTGTTGACGAAGATGTCGACGGAACCCAGCTCCTCGGTCGTCCGCCGGACGAGGGCCTGCACATCCTCCGCGTCGGTGATGTCCGTCTTGACGACGACGGCGCCGCCGGGGATGCTCTCGGAGACCGCACGCGCCGCGTCCGGGTTGACGTCGGCGAGGACGATCCGCGCACCCTCACCCGCGAATCTGAGAGCCATGGCCTGCCCCAGGCCACCGCCTCCCCCTGTGACGATGGCGACCTTGCCGTCGAGAAGTGCTTCAGCTGGCATCATGATGACCTTTCCGTGAGATGAGGGCGGGGCTGATGGCGCGCTGCACCACCCGTCCCTCCTGGTTGACGACCTCGAGATGCCGGGTGACGAGGCCCTTGCCGGTGCTCGTCAGCCTCGTGCCGCCGATCGTCATCCGGCAATGGATGGTGTCGCCGATGAACACCGGCGCGACGAACTCAACTTTCTCGTAGCCGAGCAACGCCTCCATGGTGGAGGCGAACCAGCCCGCCGCGTACATGAGGCCTCCCATGAAGGAGAGCACGGCCATGCCGTGGACGACCCGCTGGCCGAACATCCCTGACCGCGCGGACTCCGCGTCCACGTGGATGGGGTTCCAATCGCCGGAGAGCATGGCGAACTGGACGACGTCCGCCTCCGTGATGGTGCGTGCGCTGGTCGTGAAGACCATGCCGTCGACGAGGTCCTCGAAGTAGAGGGACCGTGCGTGCGGACCCTGGTCCGGCGTCCCCGTCATTGCTGTCTCCTCGCCGCCTGCCAGCTCGCGAGCGCCGCGTCCACGGTGACGCGAGGGTCGCCGACATAGCGTTCGGGCGCGCTGGCGTCCAGGGGCGGGATGCCGTGTGGCTCCAGCACCGCCTGCAATGCGTCCGCCAATGGCGTGTCCTCGGCTCTCGCCCGCTGGGCCGCCTCGTAGACCAGGTCGTGCGCTCGCTCGCGCCCCACCCGGGCGGCCAGCGCGATCATGTAGGACTCCGCCATGATGAGCCCGTGGTCGACCTCCAGGTTGGCTCGCATTGCGTCTTCCTTGATCTGGAGGCCGTCGACGAGGTCGACGGCGGCCGTCAGGGACGAGGCTGCGAACGCGGCGATCTGCGGCAGCAGGAACCATTCGGCCTGCCACTCGCCGGCCGCACGCTCGTGCCCGGCCTCGACGATGCGCGTGAGGGCTGCGGCGAGGCCGCCCATGACGATGGCGTTGCCGACGAGCACCTCTGATGTGATCGGATTGGTCTTCTGCGGCATGGTCGATGACGCGCCCCTCAGGTGGCCGGTCCGCTCGGAGACCTCTCCGATCTCGCTGCGCGAGAGGTCGATGACCTCGCGCGCGAGGCGCGACGCAGTCGCCGTCAGCATCGCGCAGGCGCCGCCCCATTCGGCGAGGCGGACCCGGGAGACGTGCCAGGGGACGTCTGACGAGGCCAGGCCGAGGCGGGCGGCGACATCGGCGCGAATCGCCTGGGCGTGGGGACCGTATGCCGCCGAGGTTCCGACGGCTCCATAAAGGGAGACGGTGGCGACGTCGCGGCGCACGTCGCGGAGACGCTCCAGGTGATGCGCGAAATCCGAGAGATAGACGGCGAGCTTTGCCCCCCACGTCGTCGGCACGGCCTGCATCGCGTGGGTTCGTCCGGGCATCACGGTGAGCACATGCCGCTCGGCCGCGGTGGCCAGCAGGCCGCACAGTCGCGTCAGACGTGCTATGAGGTAGTCCGTCGCCTCGGCGAGTTGCAACGCGAGGCCGGTGTCCATGATGTCCTGCGTCGTCGCCCCGAGGTGCAGGCTCCCCCGGTTGCCCTCGGGAAGGTGTTCGTCCACTTGACGGATGAGCGGGAGGATCGGGTACCCGACGTTGCGAGACTCCTCCCACAACCGATCGCGGTCGATGTTCGCCGTGACTGCTGCGGCTTTGATCGCCGCGGCGTCCTCTCGAGGGATGTCTCCCGCGTCCGCCTGCGCCTCCGCCAGCGCCACCTCGGTCTTCAGCCACGACTCGATGGTGGATTCCTCGGAGAACAGGGCGTGTATGCCTCGGTCACCGGCGAGCCCGGTCAGCAGGTCGAACGGCGGCGTCAGCGCGGCGTCCTGCCGCGCGCGGTCCGGGCTGTCAGCGATCATTGCGGTAGAAAGCGAGTTTGTCTGCATCGATATCGACTCCTGTGCCGGGAACGGTCTGGTTGATCTCCATGCGTCCGTCGCGGATGGAGGGCGGTTCGGTCACGATCTGGTCCGTGAGTCCGAGGAAGTAGTCGAGCTCAGCCGGCTCACCACTCGTCATGGAGTCTGCTGCGCCGAGCGAGGCGCTCGTGATCGCGCCGATCGCCGAGTCGCCCTGGCTGCCGATCACCGCGCGCCCGTGCAATCCGCGCACCAGGCCGAGGATGCGGCGACTCTCCGTGTACCCGGTCCGCGCGGTCTTGATGCTCACAGCGCGCGCTGAGCCGTGCACGAACTGCAGGCCGGCCTCTTCCACCGTGCGCGAGCTCTCGTCGACGAGGATCGGGACCGACGTCGATCCTGCAAGTCGCGAGCGGCCGCTGAAGTCGGTGGCGGGAACGGGCTCCTCGAAGTAGGTGAGACGCGCGTCCTCGACCATCCGGGCGAACCGGATCGCCGTCTCCGCAGCCAGGCTCTGATTGGCGTCGACATAGATCGTGGCTTCCTCCCCCACCGCACGGCGGACGGCATGCACCACCCGCGAGCCGAGCTCGACATCGGCGTCGACCTTGATCTTGAAAGAGGAGACGCCGAGGCTCGACGCTGCGTCCTCCGCTTCCGCGGCGACCTCCTCCGGGCTCCCCATGCTCAGCATCCGCGTGATCCGAAGCGACGGCGATGATGCACCCAGAAGACGCCAGACCGGCATGCCGAGGGACTTGGCCATGATGTCGTGAAGAGCGATATCGAGCGCGCCCTTGGTCGTCTCGTTGGCCGCGACCGCTCTGAGGGCCTTCTGGGCAGCCTCGATCTGTAAGGGGTCGCTCCCCACGAGCGCCGGGCGGAACCACTCCTCGATCGCACTGACGATCGAGCGCTGCGACTCCCCGTAGATCATCGGCCGCGAGACCGCCTCGGCATACCCTGTCACTCCGTCGTCGGTGTCGACGGCGATGAGCACGTGCGCCGCCTCGGTGATGACCCCTGTCGCCATCTCGAAAGGCTTCTCGTAGGGCAGGACGAACGGAACCGTCCGGATGTCCGTGATCTTCATAGTTCACCTAGTCAATCGTTTGAAGTAGTCGTCGCTCGCAATGACCGACCTCGGCATCGCCGGAGTCAAACACGATGACGCCCGTGCAGCCTTTCGCCTACCCGCTACACTGTAACCCATCGGTCAATCCATTGACTAATCAATAGGAGGGGTCCATAATCGACTGGACCCGACCCGCGAGTCCCTGGCCGGGCCACCGGCCAGGCAGCTCGTCAGAGCACTCCGGAGAAGCAACGCCGCCTCAGAACAGGAGCACCGAATGTCGTCACCGACGCAATCCACTCTCGCAAGCCAGCCACTCGAACGACGAGATCTGCGCAAGGTCGCGCTCGCCAGCCTCATCGGCACGACCATCGAGTGGTATGACTTCTTCATCTACGGCGTCGCCGCCTCGCTCATCTTCAACCAGCTCTTCTTCCCGGCCCTCTCGCCGGCATCCGGCACCCTCGTCTCGGTCGCGACGATCGGCGTCGCCTTCGTCGCACGACCTCTCGGCGGCATCATCTTCGGTCACATCGGCGACCGGATCGGCCGGAAGAAGACCCTGGTCACCACGCTCCTGATCGCGGGCATCGCGACGACTCTCGTCGGGGTCCTCCCGACCTATGATGCGATCGGCGTCCTCGCCCCCATCCTGCTCGTCATCATCCGATTCGCCCAGGGCATCGGCCTCGCCGGCGAATGGGGCGGCGCTGTTCTGATGGCCGCCGAGCACGCCCCGAAGAACCGCCGGGGCTTCTACGCCGGCTGGCCGCAGATGGGCGTCGCCTTCGGCGTCGTGCTCGCAAACGGCTTCTTCCTCATCCTCGGCGCGATCCTCACGCCGGAGCAGTTCGAGAGCTGGGGTTGGCGCATCCCGTTCCTTGCGAGCGTCGTCCTCATCGGCGTCGGCCTGTTCATTCGGCTTCGCGTGATGGAGAGCCCGATCTTCCAGAAGCTGGAACAGACCGACAAGCGCGCCAAGGCGCCGCTGCTCGAGGCGCTCAGGCGCAAACCAGGCACGTTGGTCCTCGCGACCCTGGCGCTCGTGCTCAACCTCGTCGCGTTCTACGTGCTCATGACCTTCATGCTGTCGTACACGACGGGCACCCTGAAGATGGAGCGCAACGTCGTCCTCGCCGGAGTGCTCGTCAGCGCGATCGTGCTCGCGATCGGGACGCTTCTGGCGTCTCGCGCGTCGGACTCGTTCGGTCGCAAGAAGGTGATCCTCACCTTCTACGTCTGCTGGCTGATCTTCGCCTTCCCGATGTTCTGGCTCACCAACAGCGCCAACGGCGTGCTCGTCGGCCTCGCCCTCAGCATCGGGATGTTCCTGACCTCGGCATACGGGCCGATCGCTGCTCTGCTCGCCGAGCTGTTCCCGCCACAGATCCGCTACTCGGGCATGTCGCTGTCGTTCCAGGTGGCGGCGGTGCTCGGCGGCGGTCTCGCGCCCATCGCGGCCGTCGCCCTCGCCGAGACGGGGATGGGGTTCAACGCCGTCGCGCTCCTCATCGTGGTGGCCGCAGTGGTCAGCATCGGCGCAATGCTCGGCCTGAGGGAGCCGAACCGGGACGACTTCACCAAGACGGACTGACGAGGGGTCGACGGAAGCGGGATGCCGTGATGGACGGCATCCCGCTTCTCTCTCGCTCGCTGCACCGAGAAGCACGGTTGAGACCCGCATCGGGAACCGCCGCCACGCGGGCGCGCGCCTCGTGGGCGCGACGGCAGGCGCCAGGACGACGGCGCCGTTGGACGCGGGATGCGCCGCCACGTAGAGTCGGCATGTCGAACCCGCTACTTCACAAGGAGCATCCAGCTGTGACCGACGAGATCCGCTACACCGACTCCGTGCCCGAGACCCACGCGCCCTATGTCGCCGCACCCGACCGCTACACACACCTCGGGTACCGCCGCGTCGGCGACAGCGGCCTGATCCTGCCGCCCATCTCGCTCGGCCTCTGGTACAACTTCGGCGACAACCGCCCGTTCGACGGGCAGCGGGCGATCCTCCGCCACGCCTTCGACCGCGGCATCACGCACTTCGACCTCGCCAACAACTACGGTCCGCCCTACGGCTCGGCCGAGGAGAACTTCGGGCGGATGCTCCGCACCGACTTCAAGGCGTACCGCAGCGAGCTCATCGTGTCGAGCAAGGCGGGCTGGGACATGTGGCCAGGACCGTACGGCAAGCTGGGCTCGAGGAAGTACCTCCTCTACAGCCGCGACGACTCGCTGCAGCGGCTCTCCACCGTCTACGTCGACATCTTCTTCTCGCACCGCGTCGATCCTGAAACGCGGATCGCCGAGACCATCGGCGCCCTCGACACGGCGGTCCGGCAGGGCAAGGCGCTCTACGTCGGCATCTCGTCCTATTCGCCGGAGCGGACCCGTGAGGCCGTCGGAATCGCGCGGTCGCTCGGAACACCGCTCGTCATCCACCAGCCCGCGTACTCGATGGTCAATCGCTGGGTCGAGAACGGGCTGCTCGACACACTCGCGGAGTTCGGAATGGGCTCGATCGCGTTCACGCCGCTGGCGCAGGGGCTGCTCACGAGCCGTTTCCTCGACGACCCCGGCGCCGGGCACGCCACCGCACGTCCATCCTTCAACGACTCGTTCCTCTCGGAGGACAACCTCCGCCGCCTGCGGGCACTGAACGACATCGCAGCCGCCCGTGGACAGACCCTCGCGCAGCTCGCGATCGCGTGGGTCCTGCGCCCCGGCGGCGCCACATCCGCTCTCATCGGCGTCTCTCGGATCGAGCAGCTCGACGAGAACCTCGCAGCCCTCGACAACCTCAGCTTCACGACTGAGGAGCTCGCCGCCATCGACGAGCACGCGGGGGATGCGGGCGTCAACCTCTGGGCAACATCGAGCGACCTCTAAGCCGCGTCGGCGCTCGCCGCGCAGACGGGCGCACCGGTCTGCACCACTGCACGACCTCCAGGCCATGTCAGCGCTCGCCGCGCACGGGCGCACCGGTCTGCACCACTGCACGACCTCAGGGGCGCGAGCGGATGCCGTCGATCGCGATCCCGAGGACGTGGTCGCGCTGCTCGTCGCTGGTGAAGCCGACCGCGGTGATGCCGGTGACCAGCCGGAGGACGTCGTCGAACTCGATGTCCGTGCGCACCTGTCCGGCCTCCTGAGCGCGACGGAGGAGTGGCTCGCCGGCGACGTTGAGCTCGGCGCGGCAGATCTTGAAGGTCGCCGTGTCGCGGTTCATCCCCTCGATCAGAGCGCGCTTGGTGCCGACGTAGTCGACGAAGCGGCGGAGCCACCCGGTCAGCGCACGCCATGGGTCTTCGTCTGCCGCGAACTCGTCGGCGGCCTTCGTGACGGCCTCCACCTCCTCGACGTAGATGCGTTCGATGAGAGTCTCGCGGGTGGGGAAGTTGCGATAGAGCGTCCCGATGCCGACACCCGCCCGCCGAGCGATCTCTTCGAGCGGCGCGGTGTTTCCGAGCTCCGCGAAGGTCTCGCGGCCGGCCGCGATCAGGGCGTCATAGTTGCGGCGGGCATCTGCGCGCGTGGGCCGAAGCGCGGTCAGCTCGGAGAGCCCAAACGACACGATCGATCCTTTCGCTTGCAACCGGAGGCTACCTCCGGTAATGTGGAGGCTACCTCCGGATAACCGGAGGGTGCCTCTATTCTATCGCTTCGCCGGCTTTGTCGACACCGGTGACGGGGCATCCCCGGAGGACTCGAACCACCACGTCTATCTTCAAGGACACACGATGACCACTGCGCGTCGAACCCGTCCCGCGTTCACGTTCCTCATTCTCGCCGTAGGCGCGGCATCCTTCTCATTGCTCCAATCGCTGGTCAACCCGGCGTTGCCCATCATCCAGCGCGACCTCGGCACGACCCAGAGCGCCGTGTCCTGGATCCTCATCGCCTGGCTGCTCTCCGCCGCCGTCGCCACTCCCCTGCTCGGACGCATCGGCGACATCATCGGCAAGGAACGGGCGATCATCGTCTCACTCGGCGCCATCGTCCTCGGCAGCATCGTGGCGGGACTCGCGCCCACCATCGGCGTCCTCATCGCGGGACGAGTCCTTCAGGGACTCGGAGGAGCGGTGTTCCCACTGGCGTTCGGCATCATCCGGGACGAGTTCCCACCGGAGAGGATGTCCGCAGCGATCGGCCGCCTCTCCAGCGTCATCGCGGTGGGAGGCGGATTCGGCACGGTGCTCGCCGGGCCCGTGGTCGACGTGGCCGGATGGAGGTGGCTGTTCTGGTTCCCCGCTATCGTCGTCGCGATCACCGGGCTCCTCTCCTGGCTCTTCATCCCTCCGTCGCCGAGCCGCGCCGGCGGTCGCATCGACTGGCTGGCGGCGGCCCTGCTCGGCGGCTGGCTCGTGGCACTGCTCCTGCCCGTCAGTCAAGGCAGCACCTGGGGCTGGGCATCCTCCCTCACAGTCGGTCTCTTCATCATCGCAGTCGTGCTCTTCGCCGGATGGATCATCGTCGAGTCGCGCACCGACAACCCCGTGATCGACCTGCAGATGATGCGTCTGCCGGCCATCTGGACCACCAACCTCGTGGCCCTGCTGCTGGGGGCCGCGATGTTCGCGGTCTACACCTTCCTCCCGCAGCTCCTGCAGGTGCCCGCCTCGAGCGGCTACGGCCTCGGCGAGTCGGTCAGCCAGGCCGGGCTCGTCATGCTGCCCCTGCTCGTCACGATGGCGATCGCTGGCATGTTCACGGGCCAGTTGGGGCGCGTGCTCACCCTGCGTGCCCAGCTCGCCCTCGGGACTGTACTGGTGGCGGCATCCACGCTGAGCATCGGTCTGTTCCATTCGACGACCTGGATGCTCGCGCTCGCCGGTGCGGTGTTCGGCTTCGGCCTCGGCCTGTCGTACGCGGCCACGCCAGCCCTCATCGTCGCCGCGGTCCCTCCGACGCAGACGGGGGCCGCAACCGGGATGAACACCAACATCCGCAGCATCGGCGGGGCCGTCGGAACAGCGGTGATGACCGCGATCGTGACCGCTCAGCCCGTGGCGCCCGGCATCCCCTCCGAAGGCTCCTTCGTGATCGGGTTCCTCGTCCTCACGGCGGCCGCGGTCGCCGCGATCGGAGTCACCTTCGCCGTTCCGAGGCACCGGCCAGCCGGTGTGGGTCGGATTGCTGCCTCGGACGAGACGGCACCGCTCATCGCGACCGCCGACGGGCCGGGCTTCGCGGGCATCGTCACAGAGGACGCCGAGGACACGGACGCCCTCGCGCTTGCCTCCGCCGATCGCGGGCCGACCACGGCGTCCGTCGAGGAGCAGCCGTCCGACGAGAAGCCTGCGGTCAGCACCGTGGGAACCGGGGCCATCGCGACCGTCGGCCCGTGACCCCGCGGCGCGTCGTCAGCGAGCACGGGAGCCGGCCGGCTCCCGTGCTCGCCCCGCCACATGCACCACCTCTGCGCCTCTTATCGGCGGGTTCTGCTGAGAGCAGAATCGGACCCGATGCTCTGCCGAAGGACGGCGCTGTCGACCTAGACTGACGCCATGCTTCTGCGCCACGCGATCGGATCCGTGCTCCGCCGGCTGCGGCTGCAGCGAGGCAAGACGCTCAGGCAGCTCGCCGAGGAGTCACGCGTCTCGCTCCCCTACCTCTCCGAGATCGAACGGGGTCGAAAGGAGGCCTCGAGCGAGATCCTCGGCATACTGTGCCGGGTGCTCGACATCACCGAGGAGCAGCTCCTGCGTGAGGTGGGAGATGAGTACGCCAGCCTCACGCTCACGTCATCGGCTCAGGGAACCGATGCGATCGCGGCGGGCCGTGTCTCACTCCGCACCGGCGCGCCCGTCGATCTCGCCGCCTCACTGAGCCTCGCCGCCTGACCGGTTTCGAGGGCCGCGCGACGAGAGCCGGCCATTGCCGTCACGGTGCCGGCAGGGCGGCCGTGCTCCCGACGATGTGATCGACGAAACCGTACTCGAGCGCCTCTCGCGCCGTGAACCAACGGTCGCGGTCTCCGTCCTCGACGATCTGCTCGATGGGTTTGCCGGTCTGCTCGCTGGTGAGCTCCGCCATCCGCCGTTTGAAGTGGAGGATCTGCTTGGCCTGCGTCTGGATGTCGGCGGCTGTCCCGCCGAAACCGCCGTGCGGCTGGTGCATCACCACACTGGAGTTGGGCAACGCGTATCTCTTGCCCTTCGCTCCCGAGCTCAGGAGGAACTGCCCCATCGACGCCGCGAAGCCGAGGGCAACGGTTGCGACGTCGGCCTGGACGAAGTTCATCGTGTCGAAGATCGCGAAGCCGGCCGTGATGGATCCGCCGGGTGAGTTGATGTAGAGGTAGATGTCCTTCGCCGGCTCGATCGAGTTGAGGATGAGCAGCTGCGCACAGACCTGGTTGGCCGACTCATCGGTGACCTCCGAGCCGAGGAAGACGATGCGTTCCTCCAGGAGACGCTTGAAGATCATGGTGTCTGGTGTGGGGGTCTCTGTCGTGGTCATGGCCCCATCCTCGGCGGTCACCGCACGTCCGGGTTGCGATTCTGCCGTCGGAAGATCTGCCAAGGGCAGACGACCTCGATCGCCGCCGGGGATGCACCGGAGTCCTGATGACCGGATGCTGACGACGGCGGGCCGGCATCCACTGGCTACACTCGTGATGTGGAAAACACCTGGTACTTCGCCGGCGGATCCTGGCTCATTCTCGTGTTCATCAACACCGCGCTCGCCGCGGCGCTGGGGAGGTCGAGGATCGGATACTTCCTCTTCTCCCTGTTGTTCGCACCGGTCGTGACGGTCGTCCTCGCCCTCATCGGTCGGAACGAGGCTTACTTCGTGCGGAGGTGAGTGTCGGGCGCCGTCCGGCGATCGGGCTCTCGCGCCGGCAGCTCGCCCGAGCGGTCAGCGTTCCTGAGCCGTCAGCACTCCTGAGCCATCAGCGCTCCTGAGCCATCAGGCAGGGGGCACGACGGGATGTGCGTCGAGCGCGGCGAGCTGGCGCTTGAGCGCCACCTGCCGATACGACGTGTCGATGAGCTCGGCGACGAACGACCAGTCCAGCGCTGGATCGTCGATGCCGATCGCCAGCCAGCCAGCCGATCCGAAGTATGGCGGAGAGAACAGCCGCGTGTCCTCGATCAGCGCGAGCCGCTCCTCTGGGTCGGGCTTGAACACGACGGAGTGGGGCCGCTCCATCGATGCGCCCAGCACAGCGAAGAGCTTCTTCCCCGCCCGGAAGGTGGGACGCCCCCACGCCTCGACCTCGGCGAACTCCGGGTAGGGGCTGCACAGCGCCCGCACGCGCTGCACGATCGGGTCTCCTGGCTCGAACAGCTTCGGATGCTCCATGCCGAGAGCATACGCATCCCTTCGGACATCCGCACCGGCAGCTCGCTTGCCCCGCCTCACGCGATCCCGTCGTCGACGGTGCCCTCCTCGCGCCGACCGTGCCCTTCGTACGAGGCCCTGTCGGCGCAGACCGGGCACCCTCGCGTGAACGGGCCTGGCCGGGCACGGTCCCGCCGGGGACCGGTACGGCCCGGCAGTCTCCGTCGACGGTGCCCTCCTCGTGCCCGGGGAGCCTGTTGTGACGGCCACCCTCGCGGCCAATGAGGCACCCTCGGCAACTCCCCGCGAGGCGCGTGGCGGCTCCGCAAGCCCCGACTCGCCCGGTCAGACCGGGCAGTGCACCTGCGTGCGCGCGCCCGAGCGGTCGATGTCGTGCTGCGCCATCGGGTTCCCGCACATGGGGCACGCGGCTGCAGCGACCGGGGGCAGGGGCGGCTCGTCGTAGGGGCCGAGCGGCGGGGGGCCGATGTACGGCCGCAGCTTCGCGTTCACCCAGTTGGTGAGTCCGCCGGCCTCTTTGATCGTGAGCCGACGTCGATTACTTCGTGCCATAACTATTAGCGTACAAGGCGATTGATCTAGACTGAGACCATGCCCACCTCATCCACGGCCGAGCCCGACCTCCTGGCTCTCGAGAACCAGGTCTGTTTCGCCCTCGCGCTCGCATCGCGGAGCGTCCTGGCGTTGTACCGGCCCATCCTCGAGCCGATGGGCCTCACCCACCCGCAGTATCTCGTCATGCTCGCCCTCTGGCAGGAGAGCCCCCGGTCGCTGAAGAACATCGGGGCCGCTCTGCAGCTCGATCCCGCAACCCTCTCCCCCCTCCTCAAGCGGTTGCAGGCCTCCGGCTACATCACGCGCGAGCGCAACGCGGAGGACGAGCGCGTGCTCGACATCGCGCTCACGGACGCGGGACGCGAGCTGCGTCGCCGGGCGGAGCAGATCCCGCCTCGCATCATCGAGGAGCTCGGGATGTCGATCGACGAGCTCACGACCCTCCGCGAGAATCTGCACGCCGTCATCGCGGCCGCCACCAAGGAGCCGTGATCACCGCCCGTCGCGTTCGCGGGTCGGCGCCGACCGTGACAGCCGGGAGGAGAGCGCGCGATTTTTCGGCCGCCCGCACATTCATCCGTTGCGCTAGGCTGACCTGCATCGAAGGGGAGTAGCTCCCACCGCCCGCATCGCCGGGCGAAGCGGAACTGTCGACACACTGGCGCAACGTTCGAGCGCCCGGCAGCCCACCCCGAGCAGGGGCGAGCGAGACCTTCGGCCACACCGTGGCCGGACTCCCCCATTCACCGGTCACGTCGACAAGGAGCATGCGTGACCGAGACACCCCGAACCGAACGACCGAGGCCGTCCGACATCCGCCGATGGCGCCAGTACCTCGCCGATGAGCGGGCGGAGGCAGCCGTCTACCGCTACCTCGCCGCTCGGCGAGACGGCGAGGAGCGCGAAATCCTCAACGGACTCGTCGAGGCCGAGCGCCGGCACGAGCAGCACTGGCTGGACCTGCTCGGACCCGACGCGCACAAGCCGACTCGTGTCGCGCTGCGCACGCGCATCATGGGGTTCCTCGCCCGCCACTTCGGCTCGGTCTTCGTGCTCGCCCTCATGCAGCGGACGGAGTCTCGGTCACCCTACGCCGACGACGCGGACGCGACGGATGCCATGGCAGCGGACGAGAAGATCCACGAGGAGGTCGTGCGCGGCCTCGCCGCACGCGGCCGCAGCCGCCTCTCGGGAACCTTCCGCGCCGCGGTCTTCGGCGCGAACGACGGGCTCGTCTCGAACCTCGCCCTCGTGCTCGGCATGAGTGCGACGGGCGTCGGCACGCACGTCGTGCTCGCCTCGGGCATCGCGGGCCTCCTCGCCGGGGCCCTCTCGATGGCCGCCGGCGAGTTCGTGTCCGTCCGGTCTCAGCGGGAACTGCTGCACTCGACCACACCGAACCCGCAGACACGGCACCTGCTTCCGGACCTCGACGTCGACGCCAACGAACTCGCCCTGCTCTACCGGGCTCGCGGGATGTCGCCCGAGGTCGCTCAGGAGCACGCCGACGAGATGCTCCGGGGCGAGGACTGCAGGCACGTCGGCATCGCGACGGGCTCCGTTCGGGTGCAGCGCGACGAGCACGAGGCGATCGGCTCCGCCGGAGGGGCTGCGCTCTCGAGTTTCCTCTTCTTCGCATCGGGTGCGGTCGTCGCCGTCATCCCGTACCTGTTCGGCATGGGAGGGATCGGCGCCGCGGTGCTCGCCGCAGTGCTCGTGGGCATCGCTCTGCTGTGCACCGGCGCCATCGTGGGCGTTCTCTCGGGTGCATCACCGTTCAAGCGTGCGCTTCGGCAGCTCGCGATCGGATACGGTGCGGCGGCCGTCACCTACCTGCTCGGCCTCGCCTTCGGCGCGACGATCGGCTGACGTGCCGTCGCTGGCTTCGAGCGATCCGGCTCGCCACACGCTCCGCCAGCCGGCGAACTGCGGCCGACCGGGCGTCGCGGATGCATTACCGGCCTCGGCGCCTGTTCGGTCTCTGCCGCGTTCCCGGAGGTTTCGCGTGCTTGCCGCCAGAACGGGCCGGAGCCCGCTGCGGTTCGGCCGTCTGCCCTCCCTCTTCTGAGCCGGCCTGGGCCGCCCGGCTCCTCGAGCTGTTCGCGGTGCGTCCGCGCACCACGCCGATCCACTCCTCTATCAGAGGCGATACGGCATCCGCCCGCCACACGAGCGACACCTCGGTCTCTGGCAGGTCGGTGACCTCGCGATAGCGGACGTCGCGCCGATGATGCAGCCGCGCGACCGACATCGGCAGGACGAGAAC
>Ga0164243_10004994_pt1 | contig 20443 bp, 21 predicted proteins | sample OricompcompostOP_FD_108781 | JGI IMG/M metagenome (GOLD analysis project Ga0164243, IMG submission 108781) | Organic Plus compost microbial communities from Emeryville, California, USA - Original compost - Organic plus compost (OP) | ecosystem: Engineered > Solid waste > Mixed feedstock >...
GCGCGCGCAGGTGGAGAAGATTCCGATGGCCACCAAAGCGACTACCGAAGCCCATGGCGGACCGCATGACGGAGCGAAAGCGCCGTTCCCGCCATTCAATTCGGAAACCTTCGCGTCCCAGTTGCTCTGGTTCGCGATCGCCTTCATTTTGCTCTACGTCTTGATGTCTCGCGTGGCTCTGCCGCGCGTTGGCGCCATCGTGGAGGGACGCGCCAACAAGATCGCCGATGATCTTGCCGCGGCCCAGAAGCTGAAGGACGAGACCGATGCGGCCCTCGCGAATTACGAAAAGACGCTGGCCGATGCGCGCAACAACGCGCAGACGATTGCCGGGCAGAAGCGTGACGAGCTGACGGCTGAAGCGGACGCGCGCCGCAAGACGCTCGAAGCCAAGTTGCATGAGCGTCTGCAGGATGCGGAAAAGACCATCGCCCAGACCAAGTCGGCAGCGATGTCGAATGTCCGCGGGATTGCGACCGATACGGCTTCCGCGATCGTCGAGCGCCTGATCGGCAACAAGCCGGACCAGGCCTCGGTCTCCGATGCTGTCGACCAGTCTATGAAGCGCTGAGGAGACGCGATCATGTTCGAAGCGGAATTCTGGGTCGCGGTTGCCTTCTTCATCTTCCTCGGCATCCTTCTGTATGTCGGTGTGCACAAGACGATTGCGAGCACGCTCGACAAGCGTCGTGCTCGCATCCAGTCGGAACTTGAAGAAGCTGCGCGTCTGAAGGCAGAAGCCGTCGCGTTGTTGGCCGAATACAAGCAGAAGACGGACAACGCCGAGAAGGAAGCAGCCGAGATTATCGAGGGTGCCAAGGCCGACGCCGAGCGTCTTGCCGCCGAGGCGCATGCCAAGCTCGAAGATTTCGTGACACGCCGCACGCAGATGGCGGAGGCCAAGATCGCACAGGCCGAGGCTCAGGCGCTCGCCGAAGTGCGCAGCGTTGCGGCCGAGGTTGCCGTCGGCGCCGCGGAAAAGGTGCTGGCGCATACTGCGAAGGGTTCGATTGCATCGGACCTGATTTCGCGCGGCATCGAAGACCTCAAGAAGAAGCTCAATTAAGACTGCCTCACGCTTTCATGGCGCATGCATTAACGCGTGCGCCATGATGTTGCCTGTTCGTGGCAGCCTCACGACCATCGTGGTCGTCCATCCAGCGGACAGATAGCCGGCAAAGCCCGAGCGCCTAAGAGGTGCTTGGGGCTAATGTGCTGAGCAGACTCTAACATCCAGCCTGTTGACTGCGCCGCGCAAGAAGGCGACGCTGCGGCATACATATTGCTCGTTCGCATGTGCCGGGTTTCCTCTTCTGGAAGGGCTATCGCCATGTGTCTGGACGTCTTGCGTGTTTGCGTATTGTCGGCATCGCGCAGCAGCGAACGATTGCAACGACTAATCAGAGCGGCCATCGGGATAGGACTGCTCACCGTCTTTGGCGCCGACGCGCAAGCACAGAACGTCTATCCCAACCGGGCAATCAAGCTGATTGTGCCGTTCGCCGCCGGCGGAAATACCGATGCGGTCGGGCGCGTGACGGCCAGCTACATGGAGCAAGCGCTCAAGGCGAGCGTGGTGGTCGAGAATCGCCCGGGAGCCGGCGGCATCCTCGGTACGGATGCGGTCGCGAAGGCCGCGCCTGACGGCTATACGCTATGCGTTTGCGGCACTGGTCCGATCACCGTCGCGCCATGGACCGAGAAGCTGCCTTATGACCCGCTGAAAGATCTCGCCCCGATCAGTCTCATCAACACCAATGCGCTGGTTCTGATCGTCAATCCCAAACTTGAGGCGAAAACGGTCGCCGATCTCATCGCGCTAAGCCATAAAACGCCGGGCGGCCTCAGCTACAGCACCGTGGGCGCTGGTGGTCTAGTGACCTTTTCCGCAGACATCTTCCGCGTTCAGACGAAAGCCAACCTGACCGCCGTTCCCTATCGTGGCGGTGCGCTCGCCACGACGGCTGTTGTATCGGGCGATGTGCAGCTTTCGTTTGCGAATATGTCCGATGCGATGAGCCAGCTTGAGTCAAAGAATGTTCGCCCGCTGGCGATCACCACTGCCAAGCGCAGCGAATATCTGCCGGATATTCCGACACTGATCGAAACCGGCTTGGTGTCGCATCCGGTCGAGTCCTGGAATGCGCTTTTTGCGCCGGCCGGAACACCACAGCCCATCATCGATCAGCTTGCCAAAGTGATGGCAGACATGGCGCGCGATCCCGAGGTGCGCAAACGAATGGCGACGCTCGGCTCGAGCGCGGTGGCCAATACCCCAAGCGAATACGCACAGATGCTGCGTCAGGAGACCAAGCAATGGGAAGAGGCACTGACCCAGATCGGGCTCAAGAAATAACGGACAGCTTCTGTGTCGGTGCTTGAATGATGCACCGGTGCTTGACCGATGCACTGAAAAGAAAAACGGCGGCTCATGTGAGCCGCCGTTTTTCGTTTCATGACCGGTACCCGCGCGTCAGCTCTGGCGTGCGCGCTTCGGTGCAGGCTTCTTCTTCTCCTGTGCGCCGAGAGGATCGAAGCCGATATAGATGACGTAATTGTCGAAGGCCGCGTTCGGCGGCATCGGCACCGAGAGCTCCTCTTCGATATGCGTGAACGCAACATGCGGCTGGCCTTCGCCGACCGTCACCGGGATGCGTTCCATCTTGGTGAAGATGGTCTTTGGCTGAACGCCTTCCTCGACGACAGCATAGCGGATCGGGATATCGAGATTACCCGGCCCTCCGGCCGGTCCCAGCACGACGCGGCCCTGCATGCCGACGCGCATCACGAGATTGCCGCCGACGCTTTTGCATTCGCGCGCCGTCTGGCCGATCGAAATCTGGTAGCGAAGTTGCGTCGCCGATGGATCGCGCGCTGTCGTGTTGATCGTGTAGGTGCCGGCGCCCTGTCGCAGTTCGACATTCGGGCAGCGTTCGAGGTTGCCGGTTGATCCGGTGGTGTCGGGATTGGGCGCCGTACTGGTACTCGCCATCGCCTGGCTGAGCGACGCCTCAGTGCTCCCGCCGATGCCGGATGACGAACATCCGGCGGCCAGCAGCGCGATCGCTGCGAGTGGCGCAACACGAAGAATGTGACGATTGTCGATTGGTCCCCGACGCATACTCAAAGCCTGACTATCATTGGCCCGGTCAAGCCGGGCGGCACCCCAAATCCGGCGGGACTATAGCAAGTCAACCGTGGCCACCCCAAGGCATACGGCAAATGTGTGGTTAATCGCCCTTCAGGCGGGCATAAAGCAGGTGGTCCTGCCACAATCCGTTAATGCAGAGATATTCCCGCGCATAGCCCTCGCGCTTGAACCCGGTCCGCTCCAGCAGCTTGGTGGATGGGGTATTGGTCGGGATGCACGCCGCTTCGATGCGATGCAACCGAAGGGCGTCGAAGGCAAAGGGGATTAACGCTGCAACGCCGCGTGTCATATAGCCCTGACCGGCGAAAGGGGCACCCGTCCAGTAGCCGAGGCTGCCGGCTTGCGCGACGCCACGCCGGATATTGGTCAGCGTCAGGCCACCGAGCATGGCGTTGTCGGATTTGCGGAACAGCAGAAAGGGATAAGTGAGATCGCTCCGCATGTCCTCATTGTAGCGCCGCAACCGCCGGCGAAAGGCGGACCGGGTCAGATCGTCCTCCGGCCAGGTCGGCTCCCACGGCACAAGGAAATCGCGGCTCTTTTCCCGCAAGGACGCCCATTCGCCGAAATCAGCCATTTGCGGTGCGCGCAGGAAGACGTTGTCGCCCTGAACGACGGGTAGCTGTTCGCTCACATGGATCGAACGAAAGAAAGCCATTGCCTTGTCCGCCCGCGCACCATGTGCAGGCTTGAGTCGTCAAAGACTAATATCAAGCCGCAGCGCGCGCAAAATTCTCCACGATCTGTGCCGCGCTTTCCAGTCCGCGTCCCGGTCCAAGACCTGCAACCGCTGGTCGGCTGCGGGCCAGCAGGGCACGCCCGGCGGCCTGCGTGCTGTCCACGGTGACAGCTTCGATCTTGGCGACGATTTCCGACAGCGGCAGCGGTCGGCCATAGATCATCATCTGGCGCGCGAGCTGCTCGGCGCGGGCGCTGGAGCTTTCCAGCGCCATCAGGAGGCCAGCCTTCATCTGCGCCTTGGCGCGCGCCACCTCTTCTTCGGTAATGGTCGAGACCGAGCGCTCGAGCTGGTCGATCACAACCTGCATCAATTCCGGCGCGTCATTGTCGTCGGTGCCGGCATAGATCCCGAAGAAGCCGGTGTCGGAATAGGCCATGTGGAAGCTGGAGATCGTGTAGCAGAGGCCACGGATCTCGCGCACTTCCTGGAACAGGCGCGACGACATTCCGCCGCCCATGATGTTCGAGAAGACCTGCAGGCTGAACAGCAGCGGATCGCGCTGCGGCAGCCCTTCCAGCGCCAGCGCGAGATGCGCCTGCTCCAGATCCTGCCGCTCGATATATTGCCCGCCAACGAAGCGCGCCGCTTCCGGAATTGGCCCCGCGTCGCTCTTGAAGTTCTCAAACAGCCGCGCCGCTTCATCGACGATGAGCTCGTGGGTCACCGAGCCTGACGCGGCGATCACCATATCGGGGCCGCGATAATTGCGGGCGAGATACTGGCGCAGACGGTGCGCGTTGATCGACTTGACGCTTTCACGCGTGCCGAGGATCGGACGGCCAATCGGCTGGCCCGGAAAGGCGACGCGCTGCAGATGATCGAACACGATGTCGTCGGGCGTGTCTTCAGCCGCGCCGATCTCCTGCATAATGACATTGTGTTCGCGCGCCAGCTCTTCCGGATCGAAGGCTGGATTGGTGAGGATGTCCGACAGCACATCGAGGGCCAGCGGCACATCGGGCTTCAGCACGCGCGCATAATAGGTCGTTGTTTCGACGCTCGTTGCCGCATTGAGATCGCCGCCGACGGCTTCGATCTCTTCGGCGATCTGGCGTGCATTGCGGCGCTTCGTCCCTTTGAAGGCCATGTGTTCGAGGAGATGCGCAATGCCGTGTTCGTCGGCCATTTCGTCCCGGCTGCCGGCGCCGACCCACACGCCGAGCGATGCCGTTTCGAGATGCGGCATGGCATCGGTCACGATCGTGAGGCCAGAGGGCAGGCGAGTCACTTCAACGCTCATGCGGCAGCTCCTTCACGCGCGGCCCGGGAGGCCGCCAACACAAACTTTTCAACCTGCACCTGATCAGACGGCAGCCGTGTAATGTGCTCCTTCCGTTCATTGAGGTCGGATAGCCAATTCGGCAGCGGCGGGCGCTCGCCACATGCTGCTTCGACCGCATCCGGGAATTTTGCCGCATGCGCGGTGGACAGAACGACCATCGGCAGCGATGGATCGCGCGGTTCCTTCTCGGCGACCGCGACGCCGACGGCTGTGTGCGGATCGATGAAGCCGCCGGTCTCGCGCAGCGCCGTGCGGATCGTGGATGCGACCTCGTCCTCATCGGCACGGCCCGCGGCAAAGCCCGCACGAATCTGCGACAGCGGCGCGTGCGCCACTTCGAAGCGCTTCGATTGCGCGAAATTTTTCATGAGCGCAGTGACAGCCTTGGCATCCCGGCCATAGGCCTCGAACAGCAGCCGCTCGAAATTCGACGACACCTGGATGTCCATCGATGGCGACGAAGTCGCGACGACCTCGCGCGTTTCATAGGCTCCGCTCGCCAATGTGCGGACCAGGATGTCGTTGACGTTAGTGGCGATCACCAGACGGTCGACCGGAAGCCCCATATGACGGGCGACATGGCCGGCAAAGATGTCGCCGAAATTGCCGGTCGGGACCGTGAAGGCGACCTTGCGATGCGGTGCGCCGAGCGCAACCGCTGCCGTGAAATAATAGACGGCCTGCGCGACGATGCGCGACCAGTTGATTGAATTCACGCCGGCCAGCCGCACGCGGTCAGCAAAGGCATGATGATTGAACATCGCCTTCACCAGCGCCTGGCAGTCGTCGAAGGTGCCGTCGATCGCGATGGCGTGGATGTTGGCGTCGCCCGCCGAAGTCATCATGCGGCGCTGCACGTCGGACACGCGGCCATCGGGGAATAGGACGACGAGATCGATGCGATTGCGGCCGCGGAAGGCTTCGACAGCTGCGCCGCCGGTATCGCCCGAGGTCGCGACGACAATGGTGACGCGCTCGCCGCGTTGCTCCAGCGCATAATCCATCAGTCGCGCCAGGAACTGCATCGCCAGATCCTTGAAGGCGAGCGTCGGACCGTGGAACAGCTCGAGCAAGAACAGGTTCGGGCGCAATTGTGAAATCGGCGCTACAGCCGGATGCCGGAACGTGCCGTAAGCCTCACGCGCGATGCGCGAGAGATCGGACACGGAGATCTGATCACCGGTAAAAGGGCGAATCACCTCGACAGCGACTTCGGCGTAATCGCGTCCGGCAAAGCTGGCGATCGTCTCAGGCGAGAGCTGGGGCCACGATTGCGGCACATAGAGCCCGCCATCGCGCGCGAGGCCGGCGAGCGTCACATCGATGAAGCCAAGAGGCGGGGCTTCTCCACGGGTCGAAACGTACAGCAATGGCGGTCCTCGAACCCGCCGCACACGGCTTCTGCCGCCAGCGGGGGAAGAAACAAGTCCTTGATTTAACGATGGGATTTCCCGATCTCCGGGAAAACCGGCCAGTCCTATAGACTAGTGGTTCGGGGTGATTTCCACAAGGAAGCGGAATTGCTCACACGGTTTTATGATACCAGTTCCGGGCAGCCCAGACCGCAAAAACACTGGCCAAGGCGGCGGCGAGGCCAAACCAGGTGATCGCATAGCCAAGATGATCGTTGCGCAACTTGACGGTCAGGGGCCCGGGTCGCGGCAGGCCACCGGTGGGAACCGGACTTTCCTGATCGATATAGAAAGGCGGAACCGCCCCCCAGCCGCGCATCTCGGCCATCATCTCCGGATCGCGCGTGAACCAGACATCGCCCGTGGCGTCGCGGTCGGAGACGAACACGCTGGGTGATTCGGGCCAGCGAATGTAGCCGACGATGTCGATCGTCCCATCGGCTTTGTCCTGCTGGCGGTCCATCGGCACGTAGCCGCGATTGACCACGATCACGCTTCCGTCGGGCAACCGGGCCGGAATGAACAGGAAATAGCCCGGTTGTTTGACATCCTCACGCAAGGCGGAGGCGCCGGTATAGAGATAAGCTGGCTTTGCGTTGTTCAGGAATTGGACGCGCAGGGAGACCCGATGAAATTCCGAATTGTCGCGGGTGAGATCGGCCCATTGCGACGCTGGTGGAAGCGGGACCGGCGGCGCCTTCATCTGCCGGGTGAGCGCGGCGATCAGCTCTTCCTTCCACTGCTTGCGCTCAAGCTGCCACACACCGAGTGAGATGAGGATGGCGAGCCCGATGATCGTGAACAATCCGGGCACCAGCCATCGCCGCACGCTGGACGGAGGCGCGGTCGCGATCATGGTGCAGGGTCGCGCATTTCGAGTTTGCCTTCGGCGGCTTTGTGGCGATGTTGAAGCGCAATCAACAGGGCCTTGGTCGGCCGCAAGGGCAGCAGCGTTACGGCAAGAATGAGCGGCAGCCATAACACGGCATGCAGCCAGAAGGGCGGCTGATAGCTGAACTCGACCACGAGCGCCGCGAACACAACAATGAAGCCGGCGGCGAGAATGATGAAGACGGCCGGTCCGTCACCGGAATCGATGAAGTTGTAATCGAGGCCGCACTTTTCACAGCGCGGACGCAGCGTCAGGAAGCCTTGAAACAGCTTTCCCTCGCCGCAGGCCGGACACCGGCATGTAAGAGCGGTTTTGAGCGGTGAGGGTTCAGTCATGTTGGCTCGGCGGTCGCTATGTCCGGTTTGTGCCGGGCATCCACGGCTTGGTGTCTCTGTATGTAAGACAGGAATGGCGGGAACAAGTCCGATCGTGACAAGAAGCAATAAAAAAGGCGGCCGAAGCCGCCTTTTTCAAATATGTCAGTCAGCGGAGCTAATGTCCGCCCGCCGCGCCTGCCACAGGGCCGCCATAGCCCCACACATAGATACAGGCGAACAGGAAGATCCACACCACGTCGACGAAATGCCAGTACCAGGCGGCGAATTCGAAGCCGAGATGCTGCTTCGGCGTGAACTGGCCGGCATAGACACGGAACAGACAGACGATCAGGAAGATCGTGCCGATGATCACGTGGGCACCGTGGAAGCCGGTCGCCATGAAGAAGGTGGCGCCGTAAATGTTGCCTTTGAATGCGAAGGTGGCGTGGCTGTATTCGTAAGCCTGCACGCAGGTGAAGATCGCGCCAAGGATGATCGTCAGCCACAGGCCCTTCTTCACGCTCTCGCGGTCGCCTTCGAGCATCGCATGGTGCGCCCAGGTCACAGTGGTGCCCGAGGTCAGAAGGATCAGCGTGTTCAGGAGCGGCAGGTGCCACGGATCGAAGGTCTCGATACCTTTCGGGGGCCATACGCCGCCGACAAACTCGGTGCGCAGGAATTCCTGCGGCGCATGCGGGAACAGCGCGATGTTGAAATAAGCCCAGAACCAGGCAACGAAGAACATCACCTCCGAGGCGATGAACAGGATCATGCCGTAGCGGTGGTGCAACTGCACGACGCGGGTGTGGTCGCCATGCTCGGCTTCCCGGATGACATCGCGCCACCAGCCGGCCATGGTGTAGAGCACGCCGATCACGCCGGCCGCAAACACCAGCGGTGCCGCAGCGAAGCTGTTGTGCATCCACGAAATGGCGCCGACCGCCAGGATGAATGCCGAGATCGAGGCGACGACCGGCCACGGTGACGGATTCACCAGATGATAGTCGTGATGTTTGGTAGCGCCCGCCATTCCCTTTGTCTCCGTCTCAATCCTTTTCGGCGCGGACAGCGCCTTGGGTCTCTACTCTGAGCATGATCTTTGCCGAATACCGGTTGTCGTTCTTCGGGATCATGCTCTACTCGATTCGTCCGGCCTTACCGGTGGTGCTGATGGCCGCCTGCGGCTTTGGCTGATCGCGCTGCGGGTAAAATGTGTAGGACAGCGTGATCGTCAGGTCGCCTTGCGCGTCCGGATCCTTGTCGATCGACGGGTCGACATAGAAGACGACCGACATGGACCGCGTTTCGCCCGGCTTCATCGTCTGTTCGGTAAAGCAGAAGCAGTTGATCTTCTGGAAATACGAGCCGAGGTTCAAAGGCGCGACATTGTAGGCGGCAAGGCCATGAGTCTCGCGCGCAGCCTGATTGGTGACGATGTAATCGACCGTGATCACGTCGCCGAGCCGCACTTCGATCTGGTTGCGCTCCGGCGCGAATTTCCAGGGCAATCCGGCGCCGACATTGGCGTCGAAACGAACCGTCACCTTGCGGTCCAGCGTGGTGCCTGGCCCGGCTTTCGAAATCTGCGTGGTGCCGTTGAAGCCGGTTGCGCGGCAAAACCAATTGTAGAGGGGGACGGCTGCGTAGGACATGCCGACCATCAGCGCCACAAACGCTCCGCAAGATGCCGCAACGACGGCGTCGCGGGTGCGGGAGGGCTGGCGCGGCTGATCACTATTCGTCATGTCAGATCGGCCGGTTGAGAACGCCGGGACCTTTGACCAGCGTAATGATGTAGAACAGAACGACCAGAAGGCCGAGGCAGACGGCGATCGCAATGGAGCGCATCCGCCGCGCCTTTTTTTGCGCCTCGGTCAGGACGATGCCGTTGTCCTCCTGCTGATCGTTCACGGGGCTCACCACGACAATTGCCCGAAGGACAACCCGAAGCCCTGATCGACCAGAAGGACGGCGAAGAGAAGTCCGAGATAGAGGATGGAGAAGCCGAACATCTTTTTGGCGGCGCGCTCGGTCGCCTTACCTTCGGCGGCGTTGCGCAGACGCAACGAGGCCATCACGAACAGCAGGCCGGTGATGATCGACACCGCGCCATAGAGCGCGCTGGTGTAGCCAAGCAGGAAGGGCAGCGCGCCGACCGGCGCCATCAGGATGGAATAGAGAGCGATCTGGCGGCGTGTTTCGCGTTCACCCGCGACCACCGGCAGCATCGGCACGCCCGCGCGCGCATATTCCTCGCTGCGCAGCATAGCGAGCGCCCAGAAATGCGGAGGCGTCCAGATGAAGATGATCAAAAACATCACGACCGGCTCAAGGCTCACAGAACCGGTTGCCGCGGCCCAGCCGATCACTGGCGGCAGGGCGCCGGCAGAGCCGCCGATAACAATGTTCTGCGGCGTCCAGCGCTTCAGCCACATCGAATAGATAACGGCGTAGAAGAAGATGGTGAAGGCGAGCAGGGCGGCCGAAAGCAGATTGACGAACAGGCCCATCGCCACGACCGAAAAGACGGCGAGGAACAGGGCGAAGCCCAGCACTTCGCCGGGCAAAATGCGGCCATCCGGGATCGGCCGCTTCATGGTCCGCGACATCAACGCATCGAGGTCGGCCTCGTACCACATATTCAGGGCACCGGCGGCGCCGGCGCCGATGGCGATGAAGAGCAGAGCGACGGCGCCGATCACGGGATTGATGTGTCCCGGCGCCACCACCATGCCGACCAGTGCGGTGAAGACCACGAGTGACATCACACGTGGTTTCAGCGTTTCGAAATAGTCACGTGGCGTTGCAAGGCTCGGCCCCACAGGATTGGCGCCAAGGCGCGCGCCATCATTCCCCGCCGGAAGCGGAGAGGTGAGGCGCGCGGTTTCGCTTTGCATCGACATCGTTACTCAGACACTCGATTTTGTAACTTCAATCAGACCATTCGAGATCGGTTTACTTGATCTTCGGCAGCACTTCGAACTGATGGAACGGAGGCGGCGAGGACAGCGTCCATTCCAGCGTCGTTGCACCCGGACCCCACGGATTGTCCGCAGCGCGCTCCTTGCGGGAGAAGGCGACGAACAGGCCGAAGAAGAAGATCAGGAGACCGAAAGCCGAGATATAGGAGCCAATCGACGACACCATGTTCCAGCCAGCAAAGGCGTCCGGGTAATCCGCGATACGACGCGGCATGCCGGAAAGGCCGAGGAAGTGCTGCGGGAAGAACAGGAGGTTGACGCCGATGAAGGTGACCCAGAAATGCAGCTTGCCGATGGTCTCCGAGTACATGTAGCCGGTGAATTTCGGGAACCAGTAGTACCAGCCGGCGAAGATGGTGAAGACGGCGCCCATCGACAGCACGTAGTGGAAGTGGGCGACGACGTAGTAGGTGTCGTGCATCGAGCGATCGACACCGGCATTGGCGAGAACGACGCCGGTCACGCCGCCGACGGTGAAGAGGAAGATCATTCCGACCGCCCACAGCATCGGGGTGCGGAATTCGATCGAACCGCCCCACATGGTGGCGATCCACGAGAAGATCTTCACGCCAGTCGGCACGGCGATGACCATCGTGGCGGCGACGAAGTAGGCCTGCGTCGCGGTGCTCATGCCGACGGTGTACATGTGGTGCGCCCACACGACGAAGCCGATGCCGCCAATCGCGACCATGGCATAGGCCATGCCGAGATAACCGAAGACCGGCTTGCGTGCGAAGGTGGAGACGATCTGGCTGGCAATCCCGAAGCCCGGAAGAATCAGAATGTAGACTTCCGGATGGCCGAAGAACCAGAACAAGTGCTGATAGAGCAGCGGATCACCGCCGCCGTCCGGCGCGAAGAAGGTCGTGCCGAAATTGCGGTCCGTGAGCAGCATCGTGATGGCGCCGGCGAGAACGGGAAGGGCCAGCAGCAGCAGGAACACGGTCACGAGCACCGACCACACGAACAGCGGCATCTTGTGCATGGTCATGCCAGGCGCACGCATGTTCAGGATCGTGGTGATGAAGTTGATCGCGCCGAGGATCGATGAGGCGCCGGCGATGTGCAGCGACAGGATCGCGTAGTCGACGGCCGGTCCAGGATGTCCCGAGGTGGAGAGCGGCGGATAGATCGTCCAGCCGCCGCCGACGCCCGGAGCGCCCGGCTCACCTTCGACGAACAGCGAGATGATGAGCAGCAGGAACGAGGCGGGAAGCAGCCAGAACGAGATGTTGTTCATGCGCGGGAACGCCATGTCCGGCGCACCGATCATCAGCGGCACGATCCAGTTGCCGAAGCCGCCGATCATCGCCGGCATGACCATGAAGAAGATCATGATCAGACCATGCGCGGTGGTGAACACGTTGAACATGTGCGCGTCATGGAAGATCTGCATGCCGGGCTGCTGCAATTCCAGCCGCATGCCGATCGACAGTGCGCCGCCGACCACGCCCGCGAACATCGCGAACCACAGATACATCATGCCGATGTCCTTGTGGTTGGTCGAATAGACATAGCGCCGCCATCCGGTCGGATGATCGTGCGCATCGTGATGTGCGGCGTGGGCGCTGCTGGAATTCGGCGTTGCTGCCATGATCTGACCCTTTAAGTCCTTATTCGTTTGGTTCGCGGGGCAATCTCAGATGCCGTATCGCCCCGCGGCCTTTGTTGTTATTGCGCGTTCGATGCCGCGGTCGCGGCGACCGTGACACCGTTTTCGTTCGGATTGGCGGCGAACTTCTTCTTGGCCTCATCGAGCCACGCGGCATATTCGCGGTCGTTCACAACACGCACCGTGATCGGCATGAAAGCGTGGTCCTTGCCGCACAATTCGGAGCACTGGCCGTGGAAAACGCCTTCGTGGGTGGCCTTGAACCATGTCTCGTTCAGGCGGCCCGGCACGGCGTCGATCTTGATGCCGAAGGACGGCACGGCGAAGGCGTGGATCACATCGGCGCCGATCACCTGGACGCGGACCACCTTGTTCACCGGCACGACGATTTCATTGTCGACGGTGAGCAGACGCGGCTGGCCGGGCTTGAGGTCCTTGTCCGGCACCATCAGCGAATCGAAAGCGAAGCCATTATCCGGATAGTCGTAGGTCCAGAACCACTGCTTGCCCGTGGCCTTGATGGTCAAGTCGGCCGGCGGAATGGTGAGCTGAGCGAACAGCAGCCGGAACGACGGTACCGCGATCACCACAAGGATAATGACCGGGATCACCGTCCAGGCGACTTCGATCATGGTGTTGTGGGTGGTCCTCGACGGCACCGGGTTGGCGCGCGAATTGAATTTGAAAATGACGATCAGCAGCAGTGCGAGAACGAACAGCGTGATCGCAGTGATGATGTACAGCAGGAAGTCATGGAACCAGGTGATGGTCTCCATGATCGGCGTGGCTGATTGCTGGAAGCCGATCTGCCACGGCGAAGGCTGTCCCATGCCCGCCATCGCTGCCATGGGAAACAGCGTGGCGGCGGCCAGGGCCGCTGCGATCAAGAATCTCTGGACCCGCATTGTCGTATTCGCTCCTTCGACACCTTCAGCCATCTGCGGACCGGTCAAGTCACGCGTGGCTCGTCCCGATCAGGCTAGTACCCGATCCCACGCGCAAAAACCGCCTCCATGATTGGGCGGAGCGGCACCAGCGCGTGGCAGGATTTTGGGGAAAATCCCGGCTTCTCAAACCATAATTCCGCCTCGGTCGCAACGTGCCTGCACATTGAACTAATGAGACTGTGCGTCTGTGACCAAAGCTGTGCCGGACTGTGGTTTTTTGGCCAGAAAAGGGCGTTTTTTGTCCTTCCTGTGTATGCTTGACACCGTGCGGCTTGCGTGGTGCCACGCTTCACCGGTTGGGCCCGAAGGCGATTCGGTTCCAGCCGGCATTCTCGACAAACAAGGGCAACCATCAGCCTGGATGGTGACATGGTGATTTCACGATATACGGGACGCGGCGGTTGGCTGTTTCTCGCCGGAATCCTGGCTATCTGGATTTTGCAGACCGGACATGCTGGTGCGCAGGGCGCGGTAAAGTCCGTCCATGCCGACTGGCAGATCCGGTGCGACACTCCGCCCGGGGCCCAGAGCGAGCAATGTGCCCTGATTCAGAGCGTGACGGCTGAGGATCGGGCCAATATCGGCCTGACGGTGATCGTCCTGAAGACGGCGGACAACAAGAGCCGCCTCATGCGGGTGATCGCGCCGCTCGGGGTGCTGCTGCCGTCCGGCCTCGGCCTCAAGATCGACAATACCGATATCGGCCGGGCCGGATTCGTCCGCTGCCTGCCGAATGGCTGCGTGGCCGAGGTGGTGATGGACGACAACCTGACCAAGCAGATGCGGACGGGGACAACCGCAACTTTTATCATCTTCCAGACCCCGGAAGAGGGGATTGGTTTCCCCATGGCCTTGAAGGGCTTCGGCGAGGGTTTCGACAAGCTGCCCTGAACAGGGCAGCCTCGTCAGCCGGCCGGCTGCCAGGTAGTAGGTGAGAAGGTTTTTCGCGGCGTCCGACGACCAGTCGGCTTCGCCCATCATGTAGCCTTCGACACGCCCAGCCGAAACCAGCGCGTGTGAAGCCAATGCCTTGAGGCGGGGCCGTCGCCTGCCATGCCCGTCGCTCCCTTAAGTCAGGTCAGCCACGGCAGATGAGAGATCAAGCTAAAATTACAAGTAGGATCAATGATGTGACCTAGTGCCGCTGGCCCGAGGGAAAGCCATCGAAATAACGGTGCGATGGTCAGAATAGCTGGTACCATGGCACGGCAGTTTCGGTACTCGCGGTGCGCCCGGTTCGGCACTATCTTTCCCGCCATGACCGACAAAACCCTCTCCACATCCTCCCTCATTGACCGCGCCGGGCTTGACCGGGCGCGTGTCCGATCCATCATTTCCAAAGGGCTGGAAGGCGCCGATGACGGCGAGCTCTTCCTCGAATACCGCCAGTCCGAGGCGCTCGGCTTCGACAACGGGCGCCTGAAACAGGCGACCTATGACACCGCACAGGGCTTTGGGCTGCGAGCGGTGAAGGACGAGGCGGTCGGCTATGCCCATGCCTCCGATCTCTCGGAAGCGGCACTGATTCGCGCCGCCGACGCCGTGCGTGCTGTGAAGGGCGGCTATACCGGCCGCTATTCGGATGCGCCCGGCCGCAGCAATATCCGGCTCTATGGCGACGAAAATCCGCTCGATGCCCCCGGCTTCGAGACCAAGGTGAAGCTGCTTCAGGAAATCGATGCCTATGCCCGCGCGAAAGACCCGCGGGTGCGGCAGGTCAGCGCCAGCCTCGGCGCTTCGTGGCAGGTGGTCGAAATCGTCCGCGCCGACGGCGAGGTCTATCGCGACATTCGGCCGATGGTCCGCATTAATGTCTCGATCGTTGCCGGCGATGGCGACCGGCAGGAAACCGGCAGCCACGGCTATGGCGGCCGCGAAGGCTATGCCCGCTTCATCGAGACGCAGGCCTGGCGTGGTGCGGTCGATGACGCGATCCGGCAGGCGCTGGTGAATCTTGAATCGGTTCCGGCTCCGGCCGGCGAGATGGATGTCGTGCTCGGCTCCGGCTGGCCTGGCGTGATGCTGCATGAAGCCGTCGGCCATGGCCTCGAGGGCGACTTCAATCGCAAGGGCACGTCGGCTTTCGCCGGACTGATGGGTCAGCAGGTCGCGGCCAAGGGCGTCACCGTGCTCGATGACGGCACGATCCAGTCGCGTCGCGGTTCGCTCTCCATTGATGACGAAGGCACACCGACCAACAAGACCGTGCTGATCGAGGACGGCATCCTCGTCGGCTACATGCAGGACCGCCAGAACGCGCGTCTGATGAATATGAAACCGACCGGCAATGGTCGTCGCGAGTCCTACGGTCACGTGCCGATGCCGCGCATGACCAACACTTACATGCTGGCGGGCGACAAGGAGCCGGGCGAGATCATCGCATCGGTGAAGAACGGCATTTATGCCGTTAGCTTCGGCGGCGGACAGGTTGACATCACGTCCGGCAAATACGTTTTCCAATGCACCGAGGCCTACAAGATCGAGAACGGCAAGGTCGGCGCGCCGGTGAAGGGCGCCATGCTGATCGGCAATGGTCCGACCGATCTTCATCGCATCTCCATGATCGGCAACGATCTCGCGCTCGATCATGGCATCGGCACCTGCGGCAAGAACGGTCAGGGTGTGCCGGTTGGCGTCGGTCAGCCGAGCTTGCGCATGGATCGCATCACGGTGGGCGGCACCGGCGGCTGATGCTGCAGACTTTAATAGGAGCTTCACGGCAATGAGCACTGTGTCGCGCACGGTTGCGCAATTGGTCGCCTTTATTCTGGCATTGACGGTGGTGAAGTCGGCGATTGCCGAACCCTATTATGTGCCGTCCGGCTCGATGGAGCCGACGCTGATGATCGGCGACGAACTCGTGGCCAGCAAATTCGCCTATGGCTACAGCTCGGCATCGCTGGCGCTGCCATTCGGCATCACCTTGCCATCGACACAGCGCATCTTCGGTGAATTGCCGTCGCGCGGCGATGTTGTCGTGTTCCGTTCGCCGGCCGATCGTTCACAGATCTGGGTCAAGCGTGTGATCGGCTTGCCGGGCGATCGCGTGCAGATGCGCGCTGGTCGTCTGTGGATCAATGGCAAGATCGTCAGTCAGCGCGCTGACGGCATCGATCAGGCGGAGGACGGCGATGGCAAGCTGACCGGCGCCGTGCGCTTCATCGAAACATTGCCGGGCGGACGTCAACATCTGATCTTCAAGACCGACGCGATCGGCCCGCTCGACAACACTGACGAGGTGCTCGTTCCGGCTGGCCATGTGTTCGTCATGGGTGACAATCGCGATAACTCGGCTGACAGCCGGCTGTCTCCATCTGCCGGTGGTGTCGGCTTCCTGCCGGCTGACGATGTCGTCGGACGTGTTGTCGGACTTGCGGGCTCATGGGATCTCGGCAAGCTGAATCAGCCGTTCTGGACCTGGCCCTCGGGTTTGCGGCTCTCGCGTTTCTTCACCGCGGTGCAGTGACTGTCTGATCTAGAAATAAGCAATCAATCGGCCGCATGCGGCAACGGCGAGCCAGATCGCGATCGATGCGATGCCGGCAAACCGCGCCGCATTCGGCAGCGGTGCAAGCGGCTGTACATCACTGACCTTGCGCGCGAGGGTGAATTCAAACACGGCGATGTTGATCAGTCCAAGAAGGATCAGGACCAGTTTGATCCTGAACATCGGATTGAGAATGATGTGACTGGCCTCCGCCGCGAACAGCACGGAGCCCGAAGCGATCAATCCGAGAAAGCCGATAATGGCGATGGTCCTTGCACCGTGCAGAATCGCGGCCGGCGACGTCGCCTTGAAAAATCCGGCCAGCCGCAGATCCATCACCGCCACGGCGCCGAAGAACACCATCAGCGAGAGGATATGCGCGACATTCGCCGTCATATAGGCGAATGGCGATTGCCGGATCATGGCGGCGAAAGCCGAGCCCTCGATGGCGACGAAGATCGCCGGCGCTGCGTCGGTCATCACCGCATCTCGACGGTCTTGCCGTCGACCGTGATGCGTTCCGCGCGCATTTCGTTCTTCTCGACCGTGGACGGGTAGCCGTAGGCCGACACGGTCTTGCCCACGGCGATCATCTCGGCGGTGGCACCGCGATTCATCATGCGGAAGGTCGGGGCGAGCGTGACCGTCCACACCTTGTCGCTGCCCTTCACGGTGATGGTGGCGTGCGGGTTTTCGTATTTCGATGTCAGGATCGCGCCGGTCACGGTGATCGGCTTGTTGGCGTCATAGCTGCCCCATCCGTGATGGGCGGCGGCGCTGCCGGCCGCAATCGCAACCAGTGTGGCTGTCAGCGCATAAAGCTTCATGTCGGCCCTCCGCGACAGGTCAGCGGTTATCGGACAACGCCGGAAATGCAGCAGGGTTTGCGGCGTGGCTTGGTGATGCGATCTTTCAGGAAACAACGCGCCGACGGATTGCCGTAGCCAGGTCTCAGATAGGTGAAGGCCCGGCATTTGTTGTCGGCCTGGCAGGCCTTGGCGCAGGCATCGCCGGTCGCATCGGCCGAGATATCCATCGCCTTGTAGTCGCCGCCATAGCGGTCGATCGCAAATTCCAGAGTCCCAAGTTTCGGTTCGAGCAAGGCGGCGCCGCGGACACCGGACACGCAGCACGTGTCTTCCTTGGTCGGCGTAACCTTGTTTTTCAACCAGCAGGTCGCCTCCTTGGCGGCCGTATTGGGGTAGGAGAAACTCCAGGCCCGGCACCGGCCATCGCGCTCGCATCGCGCGGCGCAGACGGCAGGGTCGCCGGTCCGCACCGGCGAACTCGTGTAATCGCCCCCCGGACGGTCGAAGCCGGCCTGTGCCATCGCAATTGTGGGATTTGCCGCCAGCGCCAATAGACACGCCATTAGCATCGCAAAGCGCTGGTTCATTCTCATGCCCGGCAAATCGCAGGTCCGCCTGAACAGCATGTTAAAGTCTCAAGCCACGCGTTGCGAGCGTCCAATCCGCGGGACGAAAAGTCGTGAACAAATGGCTATGGCCCATTTGCTTGTGGCCCCATTTGCTACGGCAAGACATATGCCGCGTTGTGCGAAGCAGCATGACAAAGGGATCTCGGTTGCGCCACAATCTCTCCGGGGAATAAATTGAGGGGACGGTTGTGGGGGGATTTTGGCGGCGGTCCGATCTTGCGGACCGCCTTGCAATGGGGCTGCTGACGGGGCTGTGTGTTCTCGCGATTGTTGTTTTCCGCGATTATGGCATTTCCAATGACGAAGAAGTTCAGCACCGTTACGGTGAACTGATCATCAATTACTATGCCAGCGGATTTCGCGATACGGCGCTGTTCAATTACAAGAACCTTTATCTGTACGGCGGTCTGTTCGACATCGTAGCGGTGCTGCTCGCCAAGCTGCTGCCATTCGATATCTTTCTGATCCGCCATTTCATGTCGGCGATGATCGGTGTGGCGGGCCTCGTTGCCACATGGGCCACGGCGCGCCTGATCGCTGGCCCGCGCGCCGGGTTGATCGCCGCCGTGTCGCTTGCGATTTGCGGACCGTATTTCGGCGGCATGTTCAATCATACCAAGGATGTTCCGTTCGCCGCGGCGATGATCGGCGCGTTGTATTTTCTGTTGCGGGCGAGCCGTGACTTCCCGAGGCCGCGCTGGCGTCACGTGATCGGCTTTGGCCTGATGCTCGGGGCCGCGACCGGATTGCGGGCGATGGGATTGTTGCTGATCGGCTATGCGGGTCTGCTGGTCATCATTGCGTCACCGTGGGCCGAGCGCGACCTCGATAAGATCGCGCGATATCTCGGCACGATGGCGCTGCGGCTCGCGCCGGCTTTTGTGCTCGGCTATCTGATCATGATTGCGTCATGGCCATGGGCATCGCTCGAGCCGCTGAATCCCTTGCGCGCGATCTTCTCCTTCGCGCATTTCCACTACGAAATCCGGACCATCGTTGCCGGTGAAATCTACCGGATGGCGGATGTGCCGTGGTGGTATGTGCCGTTCTATCTGTTGATCAAGACGCCGATCGTGACGGTCATCGGTGCATTATGTGCGCTTGGCTTTCTCCTTGGCTCGATCGGCAGGGACAAGATCGGACATCTGCCACGGCGGCAGATCGACGTTGCTGTCGTGGCCTTCGTGGCCATGTTCCCCGTGATTTGCGAAGCTGTCCTGCAAGGGCCGGCTTTCACAGGCATGCGGCATTTTCTGTTCGTGGTGCCGCCTCTGGCTGTTCTGGCCGGCGTCGGATTTGATGCGGTGCTGGCGGCGTTGTCACCGCAGCGATGGCTGGCGGTTTCGGCTGCAGGCGCTTTATCTGCCGCCATCGTCTGGAATGTCGCAACGCTCGTGCGTCTGCATCCCTATGAGTATCTCTATTACAATCCGCTGGTGGGTGGACTCGACGGTGCCGCGCGGCGCTACGAGATGGATTATTGGGTCAACATGATGCCGGACGCCGTGCGTGCGTTGCAGGATTATCTTGGTCTTCCGGGTGACAAGTCGCAGCGCGTTTACACAGTCGGTGTGTGCGGCGAAAAATTTTCGTTCGATAATTATGCAGACAAGCGGTTGCGCGCATCACCGGGTTGGCTCGAAGCGGATTTTTTCATTGCGCCCACGCAGATGAATTGTGACCGGCTGGTCGATGGCCGGACGGTGGCGACGATTCGCCGGCTTGGTGTCGTGATCGGCGTCGTGAAGGATCGTCGCGGCATCACGCAGAGAGCTTTAGGCCGTGCATTCTAGGAGCGTTTTTGAGCGAAGTGGGTACCGGTTCGCGTGAAGAAAACGCGTCAAAATAAGAAAGCGAAAAGAAACGCCCGCCGGGGAGGGCCGGCGGGCGATGGGATCCGCGTCGTGCGAGGGGACACATCGAAAGCGGATCGCACGGCCGGTTGGGCAGAAGCCGGCCGAAAACTTAAAGAACGTCAAACCCGGTGCAGGGTTCGCCGGGCCCGCCGGGCAAGAGCCGTGTCCGGTGACAGCGACGGTGCATGGATCCGTGGCGTAACCAGACCGGCATGCCGGTATTCGCGCCGTTCCCAGGCACGTCCCGCCAGCACGTCTGTCGGATCGCGCCACAGCGGTTCGGCATAGGCATCGTGCAAGTCACTGCGGGTCAGGCCGATATCCGC